>Ga0153951_1000165_pt1 | contig 24162 bp, 23 predicted proteins | sample TSNJ035MetaG_FD_102278 | JGI IMG/M metagenome (GOLD analysis project Ga0153951, IMG submission 102278) | Attine ant fungus gardens microbial communities from New Jersey, USA - TSNJ035 MetaG | ecosystem: Host-associated > Fungi > Mycelium > Unclassified | place: USA: New Jersey, Wharton State...
AGAATAAATATGATAAATATATCAAAACATGGCAGATGTACTTCCAAGCATCTAACTACAAAGGTAAACACTTCTTGGACCTTGATAATCATGACCAAACCATAGCTCCCACCTATTCCAATAGAGGAGTATGGCTAAAACATACAAGACAATCTAACTTGCTAATGGCGAGAATCACTTATCTCATTACTAACCATGCTCCCATAGGTAAATACAGACAATGGTTCTTTCCAAGTGAACTATGTATATGCCCTTGCAACAAGGCTCCAGTTGAAATAAGACACTATATCTTATATGAGTGTAAGAGGCACAAACAGTCATGGAACCCTCTCTGAAGCTCCATTTACAACATTATTATGTTCCTTGAGTTCAACCCAAGAGCGTTTTTGTTCCAAGACAACATCTTATGAAAAGCTAATCCCCTGGTATAACTTATCCATACATATACCCTGTTATGAGACAACTCCCAAGAAGAAAACTATTTCTTGTGCATTCATCAACTTGATGGGAAACATTAGAGAATACAATACAAAAAAGATTTCAATAGCATGGGAAGGATTATGTAAGATATAGATAGTTCTTAGTAAGGGTCATGTGATTGTGGGAGGTAGGTGTACAGACTATCTAATATTTGTATAAGTACCTAGGAGAATCCAATGAGGAACTCTATTGAGCTCTTCCTGAACAACCACCTTGGTTGAGCCTTAAGTCTTCACAACCTTGTGCTAATACACCCTATGTTGTATTGCACAATTTCCACTTGCCCCCTACACATAACACAAAAAATTCCCCCCTATTTAAGTAGATACTTAGTATAGATGCTGTGGACTGCCACCAAGCCCCATATTACAAATTGATGATGTTTAAAAAAAAAAAGAAAGATTTGGCATAGCCCATTTTAGAATAGCCAAAATTAACATTGCACATTGTCCCCTACATCAGAATTTGGTTTTCTTCAAGTTTAAATACATGCATACCATTTGTATATGCTGGCGAATCAAAAAGCTAATGATAATCCTGCAGTGTTTGCAAACAATATTTTACTCACATCACTTTTATTTATGGACTTTATCTCTTTTTTATTTTTCATCATACATTCGGATGAGTTTCAAGTGATCTAGTTTTCAACTTGTGTCTTGTAGTTGCATACCTATTTTATGATTGTATGCCTCGTATGACTTATTTGAAAACATAAGAATCATTTTTTTGAACTTACTAGATGCTAAAAAGCCTGTAATTATCAACCAACTTAGCACAATTAGTATGACTTGTCAGATTTCATCAATCTTAATCGGAGTAGGGATGATGAAGACGACAGAAGATGGATATAATGCACTGTCACGATGAATAGACAAGGTCTTCCTTCTTACTCAAGGCTTATCAGAGGGAATGTCCTTCACCCTGAGTCTCGGAGGTAGCTTGTATACGGGCTTGACGATACTCCATCGTGAGATACAGAAACAGGCACCGGAACGAGAAAGGTCTTCTGATTCCCCTTCGGGACAGGTGCGGCTTTACTATTAGAAGATACAGGGGATAAAAGGGGTCAGGCGACTCCAAGATAAGGAGGCTCAATATGACAGTCAGCTTATTCGGACGAACGCCAAGTCAATTCCACGTCCGCGATGCCGCGCTGCCGTTGCTCCTCGGTTCCGTTTAATTGTATTTACATCAGAAATTCAGCTAGCAAAAGTCACGACACCATTTTTTTTATCAGACATGGATCGGCTCAGCCTTTTGATGGACTATGCCGGTCGAACAGCGGGGAGATTGAGAAACGAACAACATCGATCATCAGACAGGAAAGCCCAGAACAGCGATCTTAGAAGTGATGCCCTTGACCAGCAACAAGGCCCCCAAAGTAACATGTCAGAGCTTTGAGCTTGTCCCCCATCCATTCCTCTTCAACCTCAATTTGTTCCTCGGATAAATGAATAGGATTGCCCTGCCCACCGGTATCCTTCAGCAAGCTACTGATTTCTGCAAGACAGGTATTCCGGGGTAAGTAGTAGGCGACATTCGGGGTAATCTTCCGAGTCAGAATGAAGAGATCCTTGCCATGGATTGGCTGGACAGATGCCAGGGAATAACTGGGATGTTGAAGCATGTCCAACTCCACGCTCTCAGGCGGCGTTGAACCTGAAAGGTAGGATGGACCACCCCAGGGTGGGCTGAGAAATACGACATCTATCTTCCGGTCTATATTTAGCCTAACAGAGGAGCCGAGACTCAGGTGTGCGCGAGCAAACGAGATGTAATCAGCTTGAATGAATTCAATCCGGTCCGCCACACCATAGATTTGCGCATTGTGTCTTGCCAAGGCGAGTCTCGTGGAATTTGTGTCCAAAGCAATCACTACAGGATGAATGAAACTTGTCGGGATTGCCATCGATCCGGTGACCCACCCCTTTCGCACGTTTTGGCAAACGCGATCGCGTTTCCTCCGACACCACAGAACGCGTCAACCACGACATCGCATCGACAACGTTCAGCAATTTGATTGGCTATGCGCTCAGGCGTGACGCTATACCAACCTTCCTCGTCAAGGAGGCATCCAGGGGGCTTATCGTAGAGCGAAAAATAGCGCAATCGCTGGGAAAAATCTTTTGTTTGACAGAAAATTAGAAGACATTTCAGGGAAGTGCGTGAGGTAGTAAAACACACATTTTTGGAGATGGTCAGGTACTTGGGCTGCGGCATCATAGAAGGGCACGAGCCCTGTCATATCATATTTAGCCGACACATTTCCCAATTTATGTTGGTCTGTGCTTGGAACGAGCTTAGATACCGTTCCGTTCTTGTCCTCGCGTGAATCATCAGTTCTCTGGATTACGGGTTTCATGGGATTTTCAGACACGAAAGTGGTAGGTCGAGTTTGCATGTCCAATTGATTTTCAGTGAACATATTAATGAATCGCGATAGGCCTGCTATTCCAGCCTTCGAGTTCCGCTTCCCCATTGTGTGGATGCAATCCCTAGGAGTGCATACTTTTGTTTATTGTGAGTCAGTTGACCGTGAGAATATCATCCATTGACCTGTTGAGAGGTGAATCCCCTCTGTATCTTTATGACACGAGATCATTTACTGTAAGGAAGCCACAATCGCCTTTTTACCTGGTTTGGCTTGTGATCCCTCTTCCTCGACGAGGATACCAACATCTTGGATGAGATGCCATGAATGGACTTCAAAATGGGAGGATTAGGGATAAAGACAAACAAGAGAGCTGTATGTTAGCAAAAGTCGACATGTATTCGTTTTGTATATGAATTGTAATATCCGGTGTCACGCTTCAATGTGGTCCTCATTATTCAGTCAAATGCAAGCCGTTTGTATACTCTACGACGAAATTGAATCGGGCCTTGGATGAACATACTCACCAGGATATTTTTCACCCGAGGTATCGGACATCTAGCTAGGCCTTGTTAGAGTTGGTTTCGGAAATCCTTCTGAATCTGTTTCTTAAACATAGATAATGTATATATTATCTACTCAAAATACTATTTTTAGAGCAATTACAACCAGATCACATTATGGCAACACGGTAACCTTGTAGCACGGTAACCTTGGTGGCTAATTTCTTGTGTGACAGCTCCTCAATACTCGTTTATTTGACTCGCCTGTTCACACGGCCCACGGATTTACGTTAACGAACATTGTTACCAGGGGCATTTATCAGACAAACCCACTTAATGACCGTCGAGCTGACAAGAAGTAATGTCATAGTAAATTTCATGGCCAGGTAATGGCCCAGCTGAACTCAGAAAAGATACACTATTGTACAATCTTAAAAGGCGTCGGATGTTCGTAACACATGCTACAGTATTAATAAATCAAATCCTGCGAACCGGCCAAGGTAATTCCTGATGTCCGATTTCATATCTGTCACCATGACTCCATCAGTCGGGTGGTCTCCTCGTATGAATCCCTCGGTGAAGTGGTCCAGGCCCAAGCCCAATTTTGCTTGACAGTTTCCATAAGTTCTACGAGCCGGGCCTGTAATTTCTCCCCTCGCAACGTCGAGAAATCGACATCGCGATACTTCAGGGAGAAGTATCTTTCATTCATTCTTGACCGCTCCTGAACCTCTCGAGCACGTGGGCATCGCACTAGGTCAAATACTTTTAGGGCACGTTGTATCGAAGTGACGCTTCTGTCGGTCTTGGGATTTCCGAGGACTGTGGCTAGAATGAACGCGTCCTGCGGTTAGTTTAAGGAAGGTTGGGTGCCCATGTGAGCAACTTGTCTCGGATTCCGTGGATTTACTATAGAACCCACCTCTATTGCTTGGCCTGCACCCGAGCCCTGGGTCGGGAGCATTGCGTGTGCCTGCATATGGCATATATCATTACCGAAAATAGCATCAAAGACGGACATACAGCATCACCGATCAGCGCGACTCGCGAGTGCACAAATGTGGAAAGAGGTCTGACAGTATGAATCGCCCATCGCAAGGGCTCATCAACGCACTGATTGACAAAGTGGTCAATCTACAGGCGTGCCACGAATACAGAATTTGTAAGCTTACTCTGATGAGGGCTTGGACTTCAGGTTCCCAGTCTTTGAATTGATCGCTGATTTCCTTGTGTTTACTCTGAGATACCCAGGGCCCATTGAACGTCGTGTTTTCTTTTTCATGTTGCGAGATGAAGGCCACGAAGTTGATCACTCCTTTATTTGGGACGGGGTAGGCGATGACATGCTGGAAAGGGATGTCAGAAAGATGCGCAGTGGATCAAGAACCCTAAGACTCACTGAATTTTTCCCGAGGTACTGCAAATTAAGTTAGCATATATCATCAACTAGAAAAGTTCATGCTTACACAGACCTGCATAGGTTGTACAAGAACACGATGGCTAGGATATTCAACTCGAAGCCGGTCGACTGGTATGAGAGCGCGGTACGAGTTCGTACCGCTCCACAACGGATCGATCGAGGCGAGGCAATCTGCAGCCTCTGCTCTTCGCCCCTCTGATTGGGCGAAATGCGCCTTCTCTGTCATGAGGGTTTGCCGGACCGCGGATTTGAGGCCGTCCGCACCAACGAGTACGTCACAGGTTGCTGTTGTTCCATCTTCGAATAGAAGTTTAATGGGTTCGGAAGATCGCTGAGTATATGTCCGGAGTCGTTTTCCACAGTGTGTTTTGCATGAGGAAATAAGATGTCTCAGTAGTACCTGCTGAAAATCCGCGCGATGAAATATCATCAGGTTACCTGTTATAAGGTTAGACAGGCGACGAAGCCGGATGCACTATATACTATGCATACCCTGTGTGATGAGCGTATAGAATTCCAATCCCTCGGGAAAATCACTTTTGCGATAGACAAATGTGGGAACTGAACAAGGAGAAAATCAAAAACTTTCATTGTTTTCAGGAGATCATGAACCTACCAGGTCCTTCTTGGCGCTTTGTTTCTGTTGCCCTTAGTAGGTCATCTTCGAGATTAAGCTTCCTGATGATTTCCCATGGTCCTGCGGAAGTGTGTCATGACAACAATTGGTCATCATCGTATGACGAGAGGAAGTGATAGCGTACTAGGAAAGACTCCGACGCCTGCGCCAACCTCTGCAAGCTTTGATGCACCTTCATACACGGTGACTTCGATATCCGGATAGTTTGATAACGCGACTGTCGAAATAGAATTTACTATTCACGGACTTCAGATGAGTCACCAAGAAAGGTCTCACCTGCGAGAATAAGCCCACCGATGCCAGCACCGCTGAAATTTCTGTGAATACTGTATTTCGTTCTGCACTGCCTCAATACATACCAAATGCCTACACGGAGTCTTGGGGTCACGGTAGATCTAGGCTTGCTCATATCACAATATAGTCCTTCGAGACTGGAGTATTTGGCTGGGGAAAGGTGACGATTTTGACCAAAAGATATGAGCCTGCTCCTTACTTTAAGCATTTTTGTACAAGTAAGATTACACGGTTGGACCGGGCACCGGTGGTAGGAACATCCAGGCAGGAATCCTCGACATTTCAAGATCCAAACAACGGAGATCTCTATCAGATGAGGAGTAGTGTTGTCCCACGATTCGGTCGCTCCTCGAGGATGATGAACCTTGTGTATTTGATGATTAATCATACCTCTATCACCCATTTGCAAACAGATTTGAATCATGAGAGCCTGAGCAATCTCATTAATTTGAGGAAATGATATGGCTTGTCAAGTCAGTCGCGCGATGTGGCCAAAAGCAATGGCAAGGAGAATTGACCCGTGATTGCCGGGTTGATTAAGCCACCTCGACAGCAATCGACAAAAGTTCAATATCATATGAACCAGCACCCCGAACGCAGTGCCCTTGAAAACGTCAGTGTAAGGTCGCAGTATGAACTGTGGACAACTAAATAGCTTGATTGATCGTTCCTCATAGGAACTTTTGTCACGTGCCGTCATCCTTATTCCAGCCCGATAAGTGAGACAAGGGTTTCCGGGAGATACCGGGGACCTCATCCAAAGAGTCGCGAAAATACGAATCACCCTGGTCTATTAGCATGGATGCAGCAGAAATGCAGCAGAATCTCTACCCCCTTGGATAAAGAGGACTGCCTTTTCAACTCAATCCAGATCTAGATCTGAGGGTGAAAGATAATTGACGCAACCCCAGGTTTGGACCAATGACTCGACTTGAAGTCAGACACATACGCCAGTTCCATACGAAGCCGATGATATCCGGCGATATCAACATAGTTTCAAGAAATCATCAATGTTCTTCGTCCCCTTCTGATCATGACGTTTTGTGCCTCTAGTCTCCTGACCGGACCATACCCACGCAGCAATCGGACAAATCATAAAAATTTATGTCTGGCCACAATTGACACCAAACCACTTTAAGGGAACCTACCTTCATTTTTCAAACTTTTGAAACTCCGCTAACTGTTATTGTTATCTCGTCCTCGAAACCGTTATAGGAATGATTGCAGGCTCAGTTACCTGTTGACGACGTCTAGATGCACCCCAATATACAGATTTCTACTCTTTTTATGGACATCATTAGTAGGAGGAGAAATTGATCTTCTACATATATTGCGTGTCAAGTTGTCCGCAGGCATGGTGATTATGCCCATGCGAACACGTAGTACACAAAGTGGCGCGACGCATTCCTCGTCAGGTTTGCAGGACGTGACAGTATCGATCGTTAATTTATGCACCAATAATTTTCTCCTGGACAACACTCCAGATTCGAGCTGGACAAGCAATTGTATGTCTTTTTGAACATATATTTAGCTGTATCAAGCTGACAAAACACGAGGAACAGGGCGATAGGATGAAGTGGTCCTCAAATCATGCATTCTTGCAATATTTTTTGGATCTGGATTCTTTTTTTAAACATGGTATATCACATTCTGGAACTGCACCGTCCACGATTAGCTCAAATATATGACGCAAGTAGATAGTGAGGTGACAACCCGAGATCCACGCTATCTCCAAATTCCGCAAAAGCGTTCTTAATCCATCTGTGGTCAGCAGATGGACCCGAACATTTGTTACCGAACGAGCCGTTCATATCGTGGGTCGATTGTATCTAATGATTGTAACCTTGACTAAGATAGATGAAAGCTCCCAGTGCAAACATAACATGAAAACGGTAGAAGTGGCCTCCATGTTCTATACACTGAGATGATAACCATATCTGGACCTACTGCGTGAATAAAATAGCGCGGGTGGTTCGTGTTCTACGTTATCAATGAAAAACTGATGTTTAAATAACCAAAAAAACTAACTTCACCAGTTGAAAAGGTATTTGAGGACTTTCTGCACTATTCCATCGCTGGGAAGTACCGTACCAGACAATGGAGTGGGTACCGGCGGGAACGGTCGAGGTTCGGAAAGAGCTGTCTGTTTCCTAAAAGCAGACGATGCTGGGCGAAGCTGCATCGGAGTACCGATACTCTGTACACTCGAGACGAGAGATGGCTGTGTCGTTTCATCGGTATCCGCTGCACTCCCTAAAGAGTGGGCTTCAGTTACTCCAGAAAAACTTTGTCGAAAAGATGAACCAAGGGCTGCTTCAGCGTGGACAGGTTCCTGTGAACAGAACAAGGTTAAGGAATACTCTGGGTAGGCATTAAAAAGGATACTCACGGCCCACTTGGTCGCAATCATGAAAGTTCCGCGTATAACATCTCCATTCTTCCCTATTGCTCGCACTGCATCTGCAGTATTCTGATACCCTATCCTGAAACAATTGTTAACGCGTTTATCAGGTTCGGGTTCCGTCGCGTCGCCAAGTGACTTAAAATATTCCACCATAGACGAGTATTCGTCTGGAGGATAGCCGAAGACCATAACATGGACTGGCTGTGCGGGTTGACTTGCAGGAACGTGCGAAGGCCGACGGCTGAAGCGCGATGCTTCGAGATTTGATTTCTGATAAGAAAAGTGAGCTAAAGACCAACATATCAATATCTCAGATACTGACTTTCTTTGGCAAAGTACGAGGCGAAGAATTGCCACGAGCTTCATATGGTATATCGAGTACCGAAGCTTGTGGGGGGGCATCCTCATCCGGGAGTGTCTGACGCTGACTTGGTGATGTATCAATGATTCTGAACGAAAAACAAGATACAAAAGGAACACACGGCTGGCTATGAAACATGGAGTCCATGCCGAAATCGAATGTTGATCCTCTCGCGTGAGCATTGCTCATCTTGGCTTTAGATTGTATTAGAGGCAACTCGTCAACTCGTGAACTACTCTGCGAAGCATGCTAAACGGGCCATGGTCAGTCAACAATTCAGGACTTTTGGAAGTTTGGTCCGTACATCATCTCGAGAGGTTGACTAGGATAGAATAGGGTAAAAATGAGCGACACAAAACAAGTGATAGACACACCAAAAGATAACCCGATTGGTATTGATTTCGTGCGGGTTGCGACAAACTATCGCCGAACGACGAACCAAATTGACTACTTGAACCGGTGACTCCCCAGGAGCTGAGATTGGGGATGTGCGAGGTCGTCGAGGAAGACATTCCTGCAACAGTAAAAGGTGACATTTCCAAAAAAGTTGAATGGGGAGAGCAAGTGACCAAAACTTGTTGACTTGTTCGTTGACTTGTTCGTCGTGGCCGAGGGAAATACCACGTGTCAATAGACCGTGTGAAGTTGATGGTTTATTGATTCTGCAAAGGTGAAAAGTGTTTGTTCCCAGGATGAGACATAAGGCGTAAAAGGCGAAGGGAAAAATCTATCAGTGCCTGCATCCATGCCCTTGCAGATATTCTCGGAATGATCGGGTCGGTCTTCCTTGTGAACACATTTCAGATAAACTTTGAGGGGAGGAGTCCAGTGAATGTCGGTCCCCAGACCCTGGTTCAATTCTGGAATAGTTGCAGATTCTATAAGTGTGAATAAATAAGACTTTACATCTCGTAGTATCTCGTTAACACAGTGTAAGTAGGATTGTGTACTTTGCGTGACATCCAATCTTTTTATTTTACAAATACTGCCGAATGGGCATCTTTCCAGGCCACGGATGGCGTAGACACATACATGCACACGATACGGATGCTCCGAGAGATGTGGGAGACACTGTCTCCCACAAGTCAGACATTAAAGTTTCGTCATGTCCAGGGGATCAGCTCTTCTTCGGCCCTCGCAGCCTCTCCTGCAATCACGGTAGAAACACTGGCGTTGCGGGGAATCAGATGATAAGTAAATTTACGAGGCTGAATAGATAGATGTCCATCCATCGTTTCAGTCTCTGGTAAAATAGGTTTTCCAAGTTCATTCAGCTTTGGTTGGATGTCGAAGGCCCATAAGGTCCTGAACAAAGTTCAATGATAGGCAGTATTGTGATTATCGAGACAGGTACTAACCGAGCGAACAATACCGAAAACGAGTTCATAGCAATGTACATGCCTGGACATATCCTCCGACCGAATCCGAATCCGGCCGTAAAGGTAGGAATTTTCCCATCCAGAAATCGCTCAGGCTGAAACAAATCAGCATTCAAAAACATCTGTTCAAATGAATCGGTCATTCAGTCATGGTCTACCTCCACTGGAAGTATTGGAGATCGCCTGACCTCGGGATCCTGAGCCATAGCACTGGGAGAAATGTTAAATTCATCTAAGCATGAAATGACTTATTACATACTAGACATTCGCCTGGACCCTACTACCCTTGGGTATGAACATGCCATTGTAGACGTCGTCACAGATGTTGCTATGCGCAACACCCAGAGGCAGAATGGGGCGCCACCTAAGTGTCTCTTTCATAACAGCTTGGGTATAAGGGAGACGTTCCATGTCATCAAATTCGGGCAGTCTGTCAATACCAACAACACGATCAAGTTCCTCTTGTGCCTTCTTCATGACTGTAGGATAGTGTAGCATGGCCACTGTGTATGAGTAAAAGGTCAATGATAGCTGACCTAGAAACTTGGTTGATGGTCACTCACTGATAAAAATCTTATAGATAGAGACGCTCTTTAAATTGTTGTGAATAATCAATCATTAGCCAGCCTACTGGATGCACCTACTGTTGTAACTCCTGCTTGCCAAGGGGCACTCAGAGCATAGGCAATTTCGGTATCGCTAAGGCCCCAATTGGCTGTTTTTTCGAGAGCCTTGCTTGCGATAGATGGCATAGCGGTCCCTGTTTCTATGCGTTCTCGCACATCATTCAAAAGGCCGAGGTAGACCCTAGTATCGCGTTTGCGCATTTGTTCTGGTTCATGCCGGAACCACTGTAACCATTTCTGCAATGGATAAGAGGTCTACTCTATGTCCATGTGCATTGAGATTCTTACCGGGAGATAAAGGAGAAAGGGCCACTGATTCTGTCTGTCAGAATGATATTAGATGCGCGCCAATGAATCCACTTACAGTGTCGACCCAAGAATTACTAAGGTCCCTGCGGTTCAGTCAGCAGACTAATAAGAGAGTACAATAGAAGAGGAACTTGCAATGCCCTATTGGTAATGACTCAAGGTCAGCTAAGGTCTAATCAACAATGAATAGCTTGGCACTGACTTTGATAAATCTGTATTATAGATATTTTGATATATATTTGCTATTAAAAAGGAATATGCTGGTACTCACAACGATCGATCTCTTCATTTTCTTTCACAATTTTGTGATTCATGTCCCGAACTCTCCGGCCATATGCGACGCTTGAAACAACGGAGATAGCATACCTTTGAGAGATGAGTGAAAATGCGACTCGCTGGAAACTGATTTTGAAGACTCACCGACGAAGATGCTGAGTATATTCTTCCGAGTCTTTCGCACCCAACAAGTCATTGAGAAGTACTTTAGACTCTAATGATTGAAGTGTCTTGTAAGTTTGCGATGCATCAATGGATAGACCAGCATGCATAAGCTTCAAAAACTTTAATGGGGCACCAATTGTGAAACGTGGTACGCTCACAGCTCGCCAATTTCTCCATCGCGGGCCGTATGGCATACCAACCCCTCGCATCCCACCAGAAAGAAGTTCCCCTCTATCAACCAAGGTCAACTAAATCGCTGAGATGGTTTATCAAAATGACTACTGACCCCATGATATTACGCGGTCGACTGGAATAGATGTTGCCGCGCTTTTCTAGAACATCATAGGCGGCCTTAAGAGTACCCAGAACTAAGAAATTATAAGCTCATATTCGCCAGGAGGACGAAGATCAAAGGTGATGCATACCAACGATGGGTGTGCTGCCCAACCAGAAGGAGATAATGTCACCTAAAGGACAAGACTATTCAGAGGCAACAGATCATATCTGATAATGTGAATCAAAAGCTCACCATACAAATTATGCCACTCTGTGTATCTCCTCCATGGCTGGTAAAAAGGGACGTCCCATCGATTGTCTCCGAAGAGCCCAGGAGCGGGACCGGGAGGCATCCGCCATCTGGTTTTGCGTCTCAGTCGCAACAGGATATAGATCAAACATAGTGAGCTGCAAAACATAAAAAGCACCGTTGCGAACATTTTGGGCGTTGGAAACGATACTGTGAAAGGACCGAAGGGCTGTCCTGCCTTTTCATAAGGTAGCTCCCGGCCTATCATCACTAAGAAGCCGGAACCCCAAACTGGCAAACGCCAGTCCGACGCCAATCCGACTCGGAGATGCTAAATCTCAGCCAAGCGGACAATGAAGAAGGTCTCTTGCGTCCAGAGCACTCGGACATAGTAAATCAACCAAATTCATGGAAAAACGATAAACGATAGCGACATCATGACAGAGAAAATATCTCTAGAGACCCTTAGGCTAGAAAGTGAATCACAAGTCCGTGGTAACAAAATGAAAATTAAAATAGCATCCCTATCAAACTTTGAAGTTCCGAAATCCGAAAGGTGGAGTACATGCGCAAGTCATAGCTCCGCCCTGTCACCACTATGACATTACAGCCTGCATAATACCGTGGGCTACGAAGTCCTCATGATTAAAAGAAAACCCGGATATGAGATTGATTCCGCTGCATTGAGTAATACGACTCATATTCGTGAAACACCCCCAACACAACCCATGAGGAGTGCATCAACAGTGCCAGCAGACTTATCCTCCAGCCATCTATCGAGCCTTTCAAAGAACTGCATGGCGGGTCCTCCTTCCGTTTTTACAGCCTCCTTCGCCGGCCACATCCCTTTTTCCATGATGCCAACGAAGTTTACTAATAAAGTTTCTTCATCGGTAGCATTAGGTGGAGATTTGGTGACAATATCTATACTCCAAGTATCTGCTCCATAAAAGGATGCTTCTCTGATAAAGTGTCGAACATATTCGCTCGGAGGGTTGTCGTCAAGTGTCCACCTCAGCACATGGGCATCGAATGCAATGACTGCCAGAGTTGGGGTCCATCAGTGATTTTATCTGAAACAATCAATAGCGCACCAGACCAGACAATTCCTGGGTGTTTGACCTGGATTGTTACACTTCGTGTACCCGCTTCCGTATCACGGAAGTCATTGATGGCAGAAACAACGAGACCTTGTTCGCTTGCCCACGGTGAGACATAGTCTTCACTCACTGTCAATGGGACCTTGTATGGACTCAAGAAGGCAGAAAACGGATAGAGCGAATCCCAGTCTGAGTTATAGTCATTCATCATGATCGGCTCGGGAACAACATCCGACGTGGAAAATTCTTTTGTGATATCTTCAACAAGAAGGGCGAGTCCAGGAGCACCATCCGACCCAGCTATATGTAGAAAGTGCTCTTGTGTCGTTATCTGAAAAATTCTCAGGGATTTATTCGAAATCATTAAAAGAAGACGCACGTTTTCGGAATGTAGAATAAATAATCTCTTTTGGTGCATCTTATCAAATGGATGTTTCATAGAGAAAACAGCCATGGCAATCGCTGTCGCAGTGGTTGACAACATGATCGCATTTAATAGTTTTCGATGCCCAAACCGGTGAGCGAAGGGCACAATGAGTGGAAGTGCTTGTGCACCCAGAAGTGCCACTATTGTTGCTACAATATTGTCTGCGGGTGCTTGAGCCCCGAATCGACCAGTCTAGGTGCCATGGACTTGGATGATTCTTGCTGACAACATCCTAGTAAAGTATAGATTGACTCACCAGGGGTACAAAGACTTCGGAGACAATAGCTAGCATAAGGGAACCGATAAGTAGGGGCTCCAATTGTGCGATGGCGTATGTGATCAGGGATATATCAGTCGTATTCCCGGTGATCAGACGGTTCAACAGTAACGCAATGAAAAACGGCAAGCCAGATAGGAAGAACAGGCCTGCCGATCCAATTCCAGCCATTTGTATTCCATATGCTAGCCCAGACTGTAGAACGAGAAGAGCGTTGAGGATGTCTTGCTCAGAAACTGGCCCAACCAGATATTGAGACAGCAATGCACCGAGGAGGGCAGGCGGTGCATACAGAACAATCGGAGAGAACGGATTTGAAAACCAGCTCATACCCTTGTTCAGTCCCTTACTCATTATTAGAGCAACCAAATTGGGCATGGTAGCCGTGCCAAAAGTGGATGCCATAACCGCCACCAAGCCTCGGACCAAATTAGCCCTTTCTTTTCGAGCCGTCGAAATCCGCACGAAGGTGAGCGAAACAACGAAAAGGGCTAGGTACATAACTCTTGCAGTTTTGAAGGAATACATATAGAACTTTCCGAAGAGCGTGAAATATACAGTCGAGGGTCGTGCATACCCTGCAGTCAAGGTGGGCAATGGTGATTGGTCAGAAGATAGGAATCGGAGAAGCGCTAAAACATTCTCAGCCATGTGCTTGTGGAGTCATCAGAATTACCCGATTTCCATCGCATATGAACCTTACCTGAGCAACGCCGGGTTCAATATTCTCAACAAGATCCTGAAGTAAAGTCCAATATTTCCATGTCAGATGCTGTAGTCAATGAACGAACCTTCCGCATATGATAAACATAGCTATTCCCAACGATTGCCATCTATATAAGACTCTTTCGATTGGCAAACGGCAAAATCTTTGAAGGATGTACTCACATCGAGACCGGTTATATTGAGGTATTGCTCAAACTGTCGAAAATCTGTACTAGATCACTTTCAGAATTTTAATACATGCGTGCAGGAACAACCCTTACTCTGACAGAAGGATGCCTGAGCTAAAGATATCGTTGGCAAAAACAGTACCAAAAGGCCTTTCCAAATGAGATAAGCACGAGTGAGATAGGAACTGTAAGAACTCAAGACAGCACCTAGGGACACGAGAATATGCGTCGATCATCTGTTCAGATGTTGCTTGGAAAAGCAGCTCACGACCTGTTGAGCCCGCAGCTTCGGTCACGTCAGTAATTGACTCCCACGGAATGGCAAGATAGATAGACACCTTCGAGGTTTATAACAGCGCGAACACTGGGCTTAGTCAGACACAGCTTCAGGGATATTTTAGAGAAAGACACACGTTGATGCAATTGGGTGCTGCGTGGAAAAAAGATGCGAGCTGTCTTGAAGTGATTCTTCCGCATGGTTGAATACTGAAGGCACTTCAGAAGAATAGAATGAGATATGTGGTATATCGACTTACAGAGGACAATCGAGTGTTTAGGTGACCAGTCCGGTGTATTTATGAGCACCCGCATGACATCAAGCATGACCCCAACAGCAAGACCATCATCAGCAGCCCCTGGACTTGGCAATGTACTGTCCAGATGTGCATTGACCAAAATAGCATGTTCCTTTCCCGCTGGCGTTCCGTCCGAAATACGAATGATGATATTTGTCAGGTTAACATAGGTCTTGTATACTCGTTTGCCCATCATGTCAAACCTTGACAGAATCAGTCCGTTGTTTTCCCAATAGATAGAAGACAAGGATACACCTATGGCTACCGCTACCTTGTTGATGCCAGATCTCACACTCTAGTTTCCGCTCAGTTGTCGCTACGATTTTTTTGCATTCAGTCTGCATTATCCCGGCTTGCTGAGTCATCCATGTGTCTGCGAGAGCATGTTCAAATGTTCCGACAGTTCTATAGCCAATGTCCTCTGATAGGTACTTTGCAACGCCAAGGATATTGACTTCTGAGATTTGCGGCAACCCTGAGGAGGGATTTGCACTGAATGCAACATTTCATTAGCATAAGCCTTTATAGTTCGGGTTCCTAGTACCCACAGGTCAACAAGTGGTTCTGGAAGTGCTAAAAGAGACTTAAGTGGCGGTGACAGGCATCCGAAGCAGCTGAGCTCACCATAATGTTGTTTAAGAGAGATAAAGGGTACGCCTATAAGAACTGGCGACAGAGCAAGTAATGAGCGCAGTGGCCCCCATCTCCAACGAATGGTCATGATGGAGCAGAATCAGATGAGAAGGCTTGGGGTAACTACAGGAGGCTCAGTGATTTTGGAATATATGAAGATCTAGCTGTCGACGATGGCAGTGCAATGATCCAAAGAGTGACTGCTGAATGAATTTATGCTCGATGATTGTGAACTTGAAGGTCAAATTTTTCGGCGTCATCGCGTTTCGAGATCTCGAGTCACCTGTCAACTAATATGTCAAACTAGATGTGTCACAAGCTAATGTCACAGTGTTTTCAGCTTCTACCAGGTACTACACTCATTGCAGTGCGGACTGTGTACGTACACCGCGTAATAAGTTGTTGAATAAGAAAAAACACTCATTGCAGTCGTCCAAATCCATTTCAATTAATCTCTTGCATTGCCTCTCCTGGTCCATCTACTCATGCGATATATCACCACTTGTATTCATTATTCTGCAAGATACCTCAGGTTACATGTGCTGATTAGAACTGATATGCTTTTCATGGCTCGACGACGTATACATGTTGCCTGTTGTTGATCACGCTTCGCAGGTGGCGAAGTAAAAAATGAGTTTTTTAAAGAAAAAAGAGTCTCTGAAAAGTCCCTGTCTGAATAGATCCCAAAAATTGTGTCATTCCAAGAAATATGTAAATATCGTACAGGATGCGTTACTACCCAGAGTCCGAGAGGTGGAGCCAGGAAAGCATACACAAGACTGAGATGCCAGAAGATCACATGAATTTACTGCCTCATATCCCTAGAAAACCAAGAAATTACTATCATCCTTCGTAAAGAATACTGCCTTTCAGTCTCAGATCACTGTACGAGGGAGTGTGTTACTGTTTCTTTTTCTTTGGGCCTACAAAGATGACCAAAAAAAGTAAATCGATCTCCGATCAAATTATCAGGATAATCAGCACGCACCGCCCTTGGATCTATGGTCCGCATGTATGTCGTCCGCGGACGATTCCGCTCTCTGCCTTTTACGCTTAGTTGTGAGATCCCTCCAGAAACCGACAGGTGCACCAGGGTCGTCGAGACATTGGGGACAGAACCATTCACCGTCAGGAACAGCGTCGAGAGGTGGGTTCAGGCACTCGAGGTGCCATGGAGAATCACACTTGAGCGAAGGATCAGTTTAACATCCGAACAATGAAGAGTATTTGAAAGTACTTTATCACACTCCAGTGGGTCACCATCATCCTTCTTGCATCTGACGCATTCTTGGGGAGACTGAACATCACAAGGGTGCCTCGGCAGATCAGAGAACTTGTCATTGGGTTTTGCTAAGAGCACCGTTGTGTTTTGCCCTGCAGCAATGCTACCAAAACGAAGTCATTTCCTATCCTACACCAAGCCTTAAATTAGGCGCTTACTCGAGGATCTCAATACCCTGCAAAGGAATATTTATTGTTGGCTTTGTTGAACTTTTGGGTTCATCAGTCCCCAGGCCGAGCTCCCCATTTGCAGCATTTTGCCCATAACAAACCGTAGTAGGTGTTCCGTCGTCATCAGGCGTGATCAGCCAATGTGTTACTCCGCCTGAACACGCGAGTGAAACTTTACAGCCCCTGCACAGACAGATGTCAGCCTGACAGCACGATCATCAAGGTCTTTTTAGACTGACACAACAGCCTGCAGAAAGCGGAAGGTAGAATAAGGGGAACCCGACGATCCTACAGTTGCAATGTTTCAATCCAATCAGGCACATAAGCTTAGTTTGGATATTTTGACACACCTTCACCACTATTTTTCCACTGAAGTTGGATGGGGATGAACATATGGGAAAAAAGCGTCGACTGGATCTCGCACCTTTCCAGCCATATAGTACATTCCCCGCTTATCTAATACTACGGAATTCGTTGAACCAGCGGATACCGCAGAGGCAAGCGACCCATCATCCGGACCAGAGAACTGATGTTTTGCTCTCAGTAAGAGAATCAAAGCAAAGGGAAAACATAATCCTACTTGGGGTACGGGCTTGGGTCTGAGGATATCAACTTGATTCCCGAGCCCGAGCCTGCAATATCCATTGTAACCCCAAACATAAACAATTCTGCGAATGGATAGTTAATGAATGGTAGGGTTTGTAGCAGCGCACACACCCTGTGTCGTCGAGTGCTAAGCTGTGCTGCTGCCCTGAAGCAATTTGCACGATCTTCTTCCCATCGAGTTCTTTGACATATACTACTCAAGATCTTCAGGGGAAGAATCCAATAAATGCTAGAGATGACTCACCAGGACTGTCCTCGATGTCGAAGGTAGATTTATTCCCAGTAGAAATTCGTTCGCCGGTCGTTCCGATTCCAAGCTGGCCTTTCTCTGCACTACCAAAAGAGAACACTGAAGACATACAGTTCAGTCAATTCGATTAGATGCAGACGTGAAGTTTTCCCTACCTTTGCCAGTATCTGTCAACAAAAGAGAGAAGGAGATGCCGGCTGAAGCCCGTACAACACATTCCTTACTGCCGTTGTACGTGACATTAACAGCCTTGAAATATGTAACTTCGGGACATGTGGAATGACCACACTACATGAATGTTCGAAAAGCTCATAGATAATTAATATGGACATGGACTGCGCACCTGGCCTAGGTTATTGACTCCAGCCGACCAGACACTCCCGTCGCTTCCCACTAGAAGCGTGTGGTTTCTACCACACGCAGCGTAGACGAATTTGGTCCCCTTCGCTGCGCCTAGTTCGCTAGCTTTTAAGAGCCTCGGCGCATTCTCCGAGATGTATTCTTCGCCAGAGATGCCCAAGCAAGAAAATCCATTCCTTCCAAACAGCCACGCATCCCCATCGACATCGATTGCGACAAAATGGCAGCTAGCACAGGATGTATGTACGGAGGTTATTTTGACGTTCACAAGAGATCGTAGGATACTAGGTTCCAGCAGGTCTGGGTTTCTGTCGCGGCAGGAATTGATAGTGCAACTTAGAAACTATGTTTGTGAATGGCTGGCAGCACAGAAATACTCACAATAGCTCTCCAGTTTCCGTATTTATGGTGCCTGTGCGATCCTTTCGTCCCAGTCTGGGCCTATGTATCCATGGGAAGACACAAAAGTCATTTGGTTGAAATCCTACAACTGTGAGAATGCCATGCGTACCAGTCTGTTCCCCCACAAATTAACACTGGATACAGGGGTAGAGTCATAAGCATGTAGAAATGACATTAACAATGATTTTACATACACCTGCCCCACTTTGGTGTGTCAGGATCCATCTTATTGTTCGCAGCAGCAAGATCAACAGTATTCATTGATGTGGATGGTTGACAAGTGGCAGACGCTCGCTTTGCTGTTAGCTCTTCACAATTTTCCAAAAGGCTGTCATTCGGGCTTGTTCAAATCCACAACATTGTATGCATAACATGACATATGGACTACTCTTACACTTCTCACGGACTATCTAACTTCAATGTCGATGTATAGACGGTTAGAAGTTCCTCTTCTCAGTTGGCGGGAGCGCTTGTCCATCAGTCAGGACCCAATTAATACTATGGAGGTAGTAAGGCGAAAAGGATGAGTGAAGGAGATAAGAAGACTCACAGATGCTAGTTCCCGTACGTTTGATAGAATACTAGTCATAAATGTCCATAGTTAGATCGGGTCACGAGAGTCACCGAGAAACATTACCTCAAAGTCATCTCCTTCTAAGATTACTACATCACCGTGAACGAGACTCACGGTAAGTGTCACTTTTTCGGCTTTCCGTGTCTTATTGACTGCTTCTCGTCGTATCGGAGTCAGTCGTAGTTGATCGTTTCGTTTTTCGGTTTCCTCTGGCGCTATCTCCGATTCAGCTTCGACATCTTCTTCAGGTTGAACGGGCCAAATTCGATCTTCTTCAGAATCAAGATTGTCCGTCGGAATCAATGTGTCAAGATTAGGTATGTGTGCTTGGAAGTCGTCCAATGACTTCGGCCTAAATTTCATAACGGTCTCGCACCCAAGGCACATGATGATTATACAACGTCGTTTGGCGGAAAGCAGGTCTGAGTTCTGGTAGCACAGCATAAGCATAAGTCAAAAGCCATTCAGAGTAACTCGCCCGCTTGCTTCCTGCAGTCACCCAGGCCCGAATATCCAACTTTGATATATTGATATCGGGCATTGCACCATAAACTCTTACTCTGGTCTGCATCAACTCTCTCGCTACTCGTAAACAATCTGGTGCAGAATTCCAAGACGAAGGAATGCTGCCTGTATCATCTACGGAATGCACAAAATACAGATCTATGGGAAAGTAATTAATTCAATCAGTGTGGCCAAACCTAGGAAGTAGAATTGCGCAACTTGAACTGCCATCGCCGGTCGACCGGCCTAATGGTACATGTATCTGTATGGAACTCAGCAGCTGAGAGGGTTCCTCCTGTAATTTTTTCGAATTGCAAGTGAAAACATGTCGCACCACAATAGGTCCCTCATTAGTACTTATGTCAAAGTTATAGGTCAAAGTCTTCATTCGGTCCTTTGAGACTCGCATTCGAACATGAACTAGGTCACAATCAGGTAGCTCGTTGAGAGGGAGTGACAGAGGCAGGTTATCTTGAGGATCACGCATTCGGTCAATCTCGATTGCATAACCTTTGTTCTCAGGTTTATGCTGATAATTTGGACTGATCAGTCTCAATCTCTAATGATATAACACCTCTCACCTGACAATAGGAACTATGGCATTGGCGATGCCGAAGATAATACCTGAAGTTGAGCTTTCCACAATCCTGACAATACCAACCTTTCGGCAGCGAAGAGTCTGGCATTTCAACGTCTACGGGTGCGAGTAGATGCAGGGGAAGCACGCTTAAGAAGGTTTGACTGAAGGAACAATGCCGTCGAGCAAAGTTCGGGTTTTTCCGCCTTGCTGAACGATAAGCTTCTGTTGATTCCTCATCTGAATCATCCAGCTCCGGCTGGGACACCCCTGAGAGTCCTTTCGCTTTCAACGCTTTCAACGATGGATTCCACCACGGCGAGAAAAGGTCGTCACGCCGAACAGTTTGCCAATCCTCGCCACCAGGTTCCCACTTCATCCGAAATTTCCATCGAACATCTCCGGTGATAGTATCTTCACCCTGACCAGGCTCTCTAAATTCTGCTCCACTCGTTCCGATGCTTGCTTTCTCTTCTTCCAAGCGCTCCCAAACCCTCGAGATCCTGTAAAACCCCATGAACGAACACCCAAACTCCTCCTTGCGTGCCAAATCCAATCCCCAGAAACCTTTGATCTGCGCTTCGGTCGCAAATACACCGACAGGAATACATTGAACATATGCATTGATAAGAGCTCGCATTTCATCTGGAATCGGCGTTGGCACTCCGTTTTTCCCTCTTTGTAAAGGTGCAGGTGTAAGTGTGGCTGTGACTGGCTTTTTTTGGACTTTGGGATGTGGGTGAGTGATGGATCTTGGTGCTGCAACAGACGGAGGTAACGTTTCGAGACCAACAAGATCAGGTGGAGGCATAGACTGGCCAGTGAACTGGAGAAGGGGCTGCGAAGCCTCTCGTAAAGGCGTGGCTGTGAGTGTAGTCGTTGCTAATTTTTTGTGGACTTTGGGATTTAGGTGAGTGATAGATCCTGAAGGTGCCACGAACGACATTGCGGAATCAACAGGGTCAGCCTCTGGAGGCACAGACTGACCAGCGAATTCAAAGAGGGGTTGCGAAGCTTGACGTTGTTGACCACGTCGCCTTTTGAGTTTGACACCTTCGGATACCGACATTATTGTCACAAGATTTATCTGATCCCTATTATCACCAACGTTGGTATCGTTTGAAGCAGGCTCTGCTGCTAGCGATGCATGTACTAGGGGAAACAAGTCCTCTGCTCTCATTCTCGATGGGCTGATAATCGACCTTCTACTGGCAAGCTCATCGTTTGCGCCATGACTTAGTGAGTGCTTCTCTTCTACAGAAAGGGTGGGTAATTTGTCTTCTTCAAGGCCAATCCTTTTTTCTCGAAATTTTCGTTTCTGTGAGGCTGCTGTTACTGTTTTATCTTGATTCGAGCCAAACTCATAAGAGCTGGTGTACACAGGGGTATGAATGGTCCGATTATCAGTATATAGTTCATTGTGTTCCTCAGAACTAGCTTCCTCCTCCCCTCCCCATTTTCTTTTCTTCCGTGGTAGAGGAGCCTCTGCCCTAGTGTGCACAAAGCATGACTCGTGCTTTGCACATGAGAGACATGAAGTGGCATTTTCAAAGGGTGTGACTTTTATGGGAGTATTGAAGGGGACAGGTGGGCTGAAATCGGGAGCATGTAGACGCGTAGAAGTAGTACAGGGATTATTGAATTTATGAAAGAACCTCGGGCCTATCTTTGCAGTGTCCCAGATTACAGGGCTTCTCGTTGCAGCCGGGATAAGTGGATGAGCGACGGGCACCTCTTGGAGGGGAATGTCTTGTTGGCTAAACGGGGCTGACGACATCGCGGGGACAGTTGAAGTTATTGTAGGCCCTTCCTTATGGTCAATCTGCCGATCAGCCGGGGACAAAGGGACAGGTCTACTACAGAAACAAGAATTGATATTGGGCCGCATCCTCGAACAATTGCAAGTCTCTCTTTTACCATGCTCAACCTGTTGGACAGGTCCATCAACGGAACAGATTGCATGACGCTCGGGGGGAAATGTATACATGGGTTGAGTATCGACTCCGTAAGGGTCAATCTCTGCCATTGTAATGTTTGTGGAAGTGCGATCCAGGGGTTGCCGCATCAGACCTATCTCGGATGTCTCGGATGTCGAGGGAGTCCTTGGGGCAAGTAACTTCAAATAAGAGGGCCTGTATACCTGAGGCAGGTTGTAGGGAAGCGGGAAGGTGCCTGCCCCATCTGAAAACCCCATCTCACGTATATGATTGGTTTGGGTCTTTGGCATCTGCGAAAAGCCTGAACTTGAAGGAAAAGCAGATGGATAAGACGAACAAGAGATTGGGAGATGTTGCTCCCAGGTTTGCCACTGTGGTTCGCCAGTCACAGGGACAGAGATGTTTTCTATGTTCTGTTGGACGATAGAATCGGACACTGAATTTCGAGGAGACTTCTGTGCAATTTGGGTCTGGTAGTTAGCCGGACTCGACATTGTGAATTCTTCATTTTGAGAAGTAGAAATTACGCGCGAGGAAAGATTTGTGCCGCAAAACATGTCCCGCTGAATTTCTGTGCCAGGCTGTTGAGATCTGATAGAAGAGTTACCCGCCGGCCTGCTTGGTGGCTTGTAATGGAATTTACGCCGACTGAATGATAGTAAACAAAGGAACAAAAGAAATAAAGTCAAAGACTCACAAAACCACATCCATGCACAAATCGCTCGTGTCCTTTACCTTCTCCAATGACATGAAATTTTCATCCAAAATCAGGATAGGTATTTGAGTGAATTTCCAAGAGATGTTATTGGTACATTTTGAGCTTGCAATCTCAACATAAGCAGACATTAACTCTTCCTGACTCTAGACAAGAATCACTATTAATGAGAGCGTGAGAAGTCGTAGGACTTACACTTGACCACAGTCGAGGGCGAATGTCCGCTGATCTCATTTCGGAAGCGGCTTGAATTAAGGTTGGACTAGGAACTGGTGTCCAGTGAAGTTTCGTTGAATGTTTCGCAGCTGTCATGAGCACAGACCGATAAAAGCCGATAAATGGTGTTATTTGATTAAACCGCTTACGTTGTCCTTTCCTCCCAATCGAGCGCCTTGGCCTTTCTTTGGCTTCCCTTAATACATTCTTTTTCCCCTTGACTCGTTTCGCAGGAGATGACTTTGATGTGTCACTTGCTGAGTGCATTAGCAGTTGTGAATCAGTGGAAAAGTTACAAAGGTGGAGTAGTAAACAAAACGGATTTCGCCTTCTTCGATGATCCAACGAACGAAGTGGCAACGTATATCAATGTGTTTGGTGCGCGCGTGGTATTGATGATCTCCCACGAGTGCGATGGCAGACTTAAAAAAATGATTAAAAGATTGTGGAGGGGCGGGTGAACTAGAAAACCTTTAATATAAGTGAATGAAGCCAGGTGACCAGGTGGCCTCTTTAGCTGCATGGATTGCACCCACATACATGGATTCTGTGGGGGATAACATTACAACTTCTTGACATTTGGCACTGCAGGAAACAGCACCATTGACAATAAAAGCATACCCCGATGCAGCACAACACATTTTCATCTGCATCCATAAATCCAGCTAAATTCTCTCCAGCACCACCACAAGTCAGCCAGAATTGTCATGTACTCTTAAGGTAATAAAAAAACACTCTTAACTGCACCCCAACAAGCTTCCCCAGGGCTCTTCAAAAACTTTGATAGCACTTGTATTGTGTTCCAAGTGCAATGTACATCAAAGTACTGACCTGCCCCTTGATACAGGACATTGGCCATGTAAGAAATCTTGATTATTGACTTTTGGGATTGATCTGAGGTGAGAGGTCCATC
>Ga0153951_1000166_pt1 | contig 24158 bp, 27 predicted proteins | sample TSNJ035MetaG_FD_102278 | JGI IMG/M metagenome (GOLD analysis project Ga0153951, IMG submission 102278) | Attine ant fungus gardens microbial communities from New Jersey, USA - TSNJ035 MetaG | ecosystem: Host-associated > Fungi > Mycelium > Unclassified | place: USA: New Jersey, Wharton State...
AGCATTACAACGAGAAGCATCCCCATAGCGCGCTGAAATACCGCTCGCCTCGCGAGTTTCGGCGCTCGATGGATTCAGCAACCTTAGTGTGAGGCTGTGTCCGGGATTGCAGGGTCAACTCCAAAGTCCTTGTACTGGGCTTCCAATCCTGCACGAGGGATCAGCGATGCAGCGAGGATCGCATCCTTCGAGCCCGGTGGGATCATCTTCGCGTAGTCGGATGGCGCCTTGTCCTGAATGGAGCGATTGTCCTTCTGAGATAGAAACGCAAAGTTGGCAAGGACAAACTGCTCTGCCTTGTTTGTGAAGCCGTTCAGCGCTAAGTAGTTCTTTGGGAAAATGTGGTGAAATTCCGTACGATTGCAGGTCAACAGAACGTCATCAAGGTCGACGTCGGCAGCCGACAGGAACGATTTCGGCCTGGCCTGTGCGAGTAACAGGATAAAAACCTTCGTGTTCACCGAGGTCAGCGCGAACTGGTTCGTGGTGAAAAAGGTAGGCTGCACCACGATGGACCGTTTGTCGAACTCGCTCGTGTTTCCCGCAAGTAACTGTTGCACAGCGGCGATGTCCTGCGCGATGGCATTGTCGACACTATTCGAGTAGCGCCGAGATAGGCAGCTGTGCCAGAACCACTTGCATAAGGCCTTTCGCTGCGCGGCGTTTGGATGAAAGCCAGCAGCTTTGTCAGTGGCGAAACATCGCACTAGCGGAATGATCATCGACTTATAGGGCAGCACCTTCAGCGAGACCGCGCCGATGTCACGGCGAAGGAACTCAATTGCGCCGAGTAGACCAGTACGAAATGTCGCGAACGCATCGCGGACTTCGGCACCTTTTAGATCAACGATGGCGTGCGCAGATGCATCATTGCGAACGACCGCCGCGCAGCACTTAAGCAGCAGGTCCGGGTCGTCATGAAGATCGAAGTAGCCCACTTCGTCAAGCTCGACAGCCAACTCCTCGAATCGCTTTCGAAGATCGAATTCGCCACTCCAAGTCCAGGCTGAGAGCAATTGGTAGGTATCGAGCGGCACGCCACCACGGTTGATGCGTTCGAAAATAATCGCAATTTTCGAGTGTTCTTCGGTCTCAACCGTTTCAACCGGAATCTGGGCCTCCTTGAACAGCGCTTGAAGACGATCCAGAACCTTGAGCGTGTCTGAATCAGAGATTTTTCGTGTATATGCGGCCCACTCAGACACATCGAACAGGTGTCTCAGCGGAACGTGGTAATCCTGCACTTCCGCATCCTCTAGTGCCACGAACTGCGAGTCTTGGGCATCGGGCTTTGCCTGCAAGTCGAAGTAGATGTCGACCCACTTGACCTTGCTCTCCGGGTTCTTCTTGAGTTCGGTCTGAAAAGTCGAAAAGATCGAGGTCAAACGCTGTTGTCCGTCGAGCACGTAGTCGATTGGATACTGCGCCTTCGGATCTGGCAAGGTGAACGGACCGACATCCCTATCATGGAGCAACTGCTCTTTCGTTCGCCAGAACAACACCGTTCCAATGGGATAGCCCTTATAGATGCTATCCATTAGGAACTGCACGCGGTCAGGTTCCCACACGAAATCTCTCTGAAAGGCGGGCACCCGCACTTCCCCATCGGAAATGCGCTGCAGCAACTGCCGAATCGTAATTGTATTGATGCCCATCATGTAACTCCGTCGTTCGACCGCAACTTGATAGGGTAGCGCGCAATCGGCGCACGACTCACCGCTTGGTTGGTCAAAAAATCCCGCTGCGGATCACCGACACGCCTCAGTGATCGAACCCACCCTGATCTGCTATCGCCCCCAGATCGCGGGCACCGTGCAACACCCGGATAATCGTCACCGCCTGATCGGCCGGGCGATAATAAACAGCGTAGGACGAGTGAAATAGCACTCGCAGATCTGCTGCGAGCTGCCTTCGTTCCGGGCAGCCTAACGGAAAAAGTAATAGCTGCTGACAAGCCTCGTAGAGGCCGGCGACAAACCGGTCGGCCGTAGCCTCCGATGCCTCTTCCGCAATGTACGACCAAATTTCCGCCAGATCGAGTTCGGCTCGATCGGTTAGCTGGAGCGTTCGGCTAATAGCTGCCTCCCTCGGGCAATAACGCTCTCAGGATCGAACTTCTTTACGCGGCCAGCAGCAACGTCCGCCAGACCTCGATCGATCTCGGCCTTGAGATCGGCCAGTTCGCTTAGCATCAGTTGACGCCGGGTTTTCCACTCTCGCAACGCTTCACGCACAACCTCGCTGGTCGATGCGTACTCACCGTCTTCGACAGCCTGCTTGATGGCGCTTGCCATCTCTGGCGGCATGGTTACCGTCAGGCGCTCCAGGGTGGTAGACATGGGAGACTCCCGATTAGACACCGGTTCATACTTTATCATACCGCTAGGGTTCAAGTTCCAGCGGCGTTGCAAGATGGACGCCTGCTAGCAGCCGGCGACCACTTTCGCACGAGCCGCCAAGTCTGCGCACACACAGCGCACCTTTTTCGCGACGCTAGCGCACCCGTCTGCTCACGGTATCTCGTTTTTCTGCGCAGACTGTTATCGCTGCTTGCGCCGAGTGCACTCCCTTTTTGCGCCAAGTAGTTTCGCGTTGCCTCGTTTTATTCACTTCGACTCAACAACCGTGCACACGCTATTTGCACCCTTGTTGTCACGATGTCGCACATGCTGCGCATCGCATTTACACGGGCGTTAACTTTTATTGCATAGCGCGCGTATACCCGTTGAACGGGATTAACTCTGAGCCGCAAAAACAACGAGAAAACAAGGTAAGGCAGGATAGGCCAGCGCCGGTTTTGGGCACCAATTGACGAACGACGATTTCCCAAGCCTAGCCGACACGCTCCTGAGACTTGAGATCATCCAGGTAATCGGCCCACCGTTGCATCATCGCCCGCCGCTCCTTGAGAAATTTCGTACGGTTGCACGCTTTCCCGAGCGTGTCGGGAACCGCATGAGCGAGCTGATGCTCAATCACCTCCGGCTTCTGTTCAAGTTCCTCGTGCAGAATCGTGCGGGCCATCGCGCGGAAACCGTGGCCGGTGATTTCCGTGCGCGTGTCGTAACCCAACCGGCGCAGTGCCGCATTAATCGCTGCGTCGCTCATCGGCCGTTGCGCGGAACGCGCGCCGGGAAAAACGTAACGACCGCCACCGGTCAACGCGTAAAGCTCCCGAAGAATCTGAACAGTCTGAGTCGCCAAAGGCACCAGATGCTCCGTCTGAGTCTTCGTAACGAGGTACCGCCATTCCGCCTTGTCCAGATCGATTTGTGTCCACTCAGCCTTGCGCAACTCCCCCGGACGTACAAACAGCATCGGAGCCAGCTTGAGTGCGCAGAGAACCGGAAACGTCCCTGCAAAGCCGTCGAACGCTCGCAGCATCGCCCCGACCTTTTCCGGCTCGGTGATAGAAGCAAAGTGAATGGTTTGCGCCGGCGGAATCGCTTTGACCAGGTTCCCGGCTGGATCGTCTTTGCAGTAGCCCTCTTTGACCCCATAGCGGAATACACGGCTAATCTCGCTGCGAACCTTATGGGCCGTAAATCGTGCTCCACGGCTGTCGATCCGCTTCAGCACAGACAGAATCTCGGGCGCATCGATCTCGCTGACCGGCCGTTTACCAAGCCAAGGAAAAACGTCTTTCTCGAAGCGAGCCTTGGTCTTCTCCCAAGACCCTGCTGTGACATAAGGCTTGCGCTCATCCAGCCAGCCCTGGGTCGCTACTGCAAACGAATTGGCCGCGGCCATCCGCGCAGAACGCTTTTCGGCCTTCTTCACCTCCCCAGGGTCGAACCCCGCTGCAAGCGCCTTCCGCGCCTCATATCGCCGCTCCCGTGCATCCGCTAACGATACGTATGGATAGATCCCAAGCGCGAGTCGCTTCTCCTTTCCGGCAAAGCGGTACTTCAGCCGCCAATATTTCGAACCGTTTGGAGCAACTTCGAGGTACATCCCCTCGCCATCGGTAAGCCGGTATAGCTTCTCCCGAGGCAACGCTTTGCGAATAGCAATGTTGGTCAGCGGCATGGCGTCACCTTACAGTGCATGGGGGCATTTTTTCTGCGGGGTGTCCAAATTCGTTGGTATCTCACCAACAAATGCCCCCAAGTGCCCCCGGATTCACCCGGAAACCACCAAACCACTATAGAACAAAAAAACCCGCTAAGCCTTACGGCGTAACGGGTTTTAGTGTCGCCACGGAACTCCGCGGATCAGAATTTGGTGCCGGCTGCAGGACTCGAACCCGCCACCTCATGATTACAAGTCAAGCGCTCTACCTGATGAGCTAAGCCGGCATGAGGCCGTGATTCTACTTCATTTCACGATCTTAAGGCGAGCCCTGCCGCCGCCTTTCGACCCGTCGTCGTCCGGTTGCGGCTTGTCCGCGGCGTTGTCAGTGCTGGCATCCAGATCGGCCGGCGCCGTTTCGACCGCGCGCGGCGCGGCGGGCACTTCGGGTTCGTCCGCGGCGTCCGCGCCCGAATCCTGCGCCTCGCCCCCCGCCGATTCGACCGGAAATGCCATGCCCTGGCCGTTTTCGCGCGCGTAGATCGCGAGAATGTTGGCGACCGGCACCTCGATCTTGTGCGACTTGCCCGAGAAGCGCGCGTTGAACTCGATCCACTCGTTGCCCATCTGCAGCTGGCTCGTCGCCTCGAAGCTGATGTTCAGCACGATCTCGTTGTCACGCACGAACTGACGCGGCACACGCGTCTGATTGTCGACCCGCACCGCGATGTGCGGCGTGTAGCCGTTATCCGTGCACCACTCGTAAAGCGCGCGCAGCAGATAAGGCTTCGTGGAAATCTCTTGCATCAACAGTCCTCTTGCGGGCACGGACGCGCATCGGAGCGATGCGGCGCCCGCGCTCCAAAGCCAAACTCAACGGCGCATCACCTTTTCCGACGGCGTCAGCGCTTCGATATAAGCCGGGCGGCTGAAAATGCGCTCGGCGTACTTCATCAGCGGCGCGGCATTCTTCGACAGCTCGATGCCGTAGTGATCGAGACGCCACAGCAGCGGCGCGATCGCCACGTCGAGCATCGAGAACTCTTCACCCAGCATGTACTTGTTCTTCAGGAAGATCGGCGCGAGCTGCGTCAGGCGATCGCGAATCGCGAGGCGCGCCTTCTCATGATTCTTCTCGGCCGCCTTGCCCTTCTCGTTTTCGAGCGTGCCGACGTGGACGAACAGCTCCTTTTCGAAGTTGAGCAGGAACAGGCGGGCGCGCGCGCGCTGCACCGGGTCGGCCGGCATCAGTTGCGGGTGCGGGAAGCGCTCGTCGATATACTCGTTGATGATGTTCGATTCGTACAGAATCAGGTCCCGTTCGACGAGAATCGGCACTTGACCATACGGATTCATCACGGCGATGTCTTCCGGCTTGTTGAACAGGTCGACGTCGCGGATCTCGAAGTCCATGCCCTTTTCGAACAGCACCAGCCGGCAACGCTGGGAGAACGGGCAAGTAGTGCCGGAATACAGAACCATCATATTTACGTTTCCTCAAAAAGCTGAAGGGCCAGCGCACGGAAAAACCGCTCAGCAGGTTTTTCCTGGCGCCGGCCCCACGCCGTGTAGCGGCGTGATTATTTGATATGTTTCCAGTACGCGGCGTTCAGTCGCCAGGCGAAAAAGCTCAGGATACCGAGGAACAGCAGCACCCACACGCCAAGCTGCTTGCGGGTTTGCTGCGTCGGTTCGGACATCCATGACAGGTACGACACGAGGTCGGCCACAGCAGAATCATAATCTACCGGCGACATCGTCCCCGGAGTCAGTTGCTGGAAGCCGAGGAACTTGTGTACCGTTTCGCCGGTTTTTTCGTCGGTTTCATCGCCGAATTTCGCCGCGCGCTGCCCCTGAAGCTGCCATAGCACGTGAGGCATGCTCACGTTTTCATACACCAGATTGTTCCAGCCGGTCGGCCGCGTATCGTCGCGATAGAAGCTGCGCAGATACGTGTACAGCCAGTCCTTGCCGCGCGCCCGCGCCTCCACCGACAGATCCGGCGGCGTCGCGCCGAACCACGCTTTCGCGTCGTCCGGGCGCATCGCCACCGTCATCGTGTTGCCAACCTTGTCGGTGGTGAACAGCAGGTTCGCCTGAATTTCAGCCGGCGTAATGCCGAGATCGGTCAGGCGGTTGTAGCGCATCAGGTTCGCGCTGTGGCAATTCAGGCAGTAGTTTACAAACAATTGCGCGCCGCGCTGCAAAGAAGCGAAATTGTTCGTGTTGTCCGGCGCGCGGTCGAGCGGGAAATTCTCGTCCGCGTGGGCCGGCGCGGCCAGCAGCGCAAGCAGCGTCGCGCCGATCAGCGCGCACATCGAAAGCAGTTTTTTCATCTTCGTATTCTCCTGGCTCGCGATTAGTGAGGCTTGAACCGCACCCGCTCCGGCGGCTGCTTGAACTTGCCAAGCCGCGTCCAGAACGGCATGCCGAGGAAAAACGCGAAGTAGATCAGCGCGCAGACCTGGGCGATCAGCGTCGAGACCGGCGACGGCGGCCGCGTGCCGAGGAAGCCCAGCGTCAGGAACGCGATCACGAAGATGCCGTAGAACACCTTGTGAAAAAACGGCCGGTAGCGGATCGACTTGACCGGCGACTGGTCGAGCCACGGCAGGAAGAACAGCGAAATCACCGCGCTGCCCATCACCACCACGCCCCAGAACTTCGACTCGGTGAACGCCATCGCGAGAATCACGAGCACCGCGAGCACCGGCAGACCGAGCTTCCACTTGCCGCGCGCGCGCACGAGCGCGAGCAGGCCGAGCAGACCGATCACGATCATCAGCACAATCTTGAACGGGTCCGTGGTGGCGCGCAGCATCGCGTAAAAGGCCGTGAAGTACCACACCGGGGCAATTTCCGGCGGCGTTTGCAGCGGATTCGCGGGAATGAAGTTGTTCGCTTCGAGGAAGTACCCGCCCATTTCCGGCGCGAAGAAAATGATCGCCGCGAAGATCAGCAGGAAAACCGTCACGCCCATGAAATCGTGCACCGAGTAGTACGGGTGGAACGGAATGCCGTCGAGCGGCACGCCGTCCGGGCCCTTCTTCGCCTTGATCTCGATGCCGTCCGGGTTGTTCGAGCCGACTTCGTGCAGCGCCACGAGGTGCGCGATCACGAGGCCGACCAGCACGAGCGGAATCGCGATCACATGAAACGCGAAGAAGCGGTTCAGCGTGACGTCGGAGACGACATAGTCGCCGCGAATCCACAGCGACAGATCCGGCCCGATGAACGGAATCGCCGAGAACAGGTTCACGATCACCTGCGCGCCCCAGAACGACATCTGGCCCCACGGCAGCAGGTAGCCGAAGAACGCCTCGGCCATCAGGCACAGGAAGATCATGCAGCCGAAAATCCACACGAGCTCGCGCGGCTTGCGGTACGAGCCGTACATGAGCCCGCGGAACATGTGCAGGTACACGACGACGAAGAACATCGACGCGCCCGTCGAATGCATGTAGCGGATCAGCCAGCCCCACGGCACCTCGCGCATGATGTACTCGACCGACGAAAACGCGAGCGTCGCGTCGGGCTTGTAGTTCATCGTGAGGAAGATGCCGGTGACGATCTGGTTGACCAGCACCAGCAACGCAAGCGAACCGAAGAAGTACCAGAAGTTGAAGTTCTTCGGCGCGTAGTACTCGGAAACGTGCTTCTTCCAGGTGGAAGTCATCGGGAAGCGCTGGTCGATCCAACCAGCCAGCCCGGTCGTCTCTACTTCGTGTTCGCTCGCCATTACGCTTCTCCTTTTTCGTCCTTCCCGATCACAAGGGACGTCGCCGACGTGAACATGAAACGCGGGATGTCGAGGTTCTGCGGGGCGGGTTTGTTCTTGAAGACGCGGCCGGCCATGTCGTAGGTCGAGCCGTGGCACGGGCACAGAAAGCCGCCTGGCCAGTCGTCGGGGAGATTGGGCTGCGGGCCCTCCTGGAAGCGCGGCGTCGGCGTGCAGCCCAGATGCGTGCACACGGCGACGGCGACGAGCAGATGCTTGTTCTCGGCGCGCGAACGGAATTCGTTGTTGCAGTAGTCCGGCAGCGGCATCGAGAACGGATTCAGCGAGTGAGGGTCCGCCACCATGTTGTCCGCTTTCTGGACGTCGGCCAGCATGCGGTCCGTGCGGTTGATGACCCACACCGGCTTGCCGCGCCAGGCGACCGTCATCATGTCGCCGGGCTTGAGACTGCTGAAATCGACTTCGACCGGGGCACCCGCTGCCTTGGCCTTTTCGGATGGTGCAAACGAACTAACAAAGGGTACAACAACGGCAACACCTCCTATGCCGCCTGCTACGGTCGTCGCTACCAGCCAGTTACGGCGGCTGCCATCGACGCGTTCCTCTTCTTTGTCTCGCATCACACGCCCCACTTCTGAGTTGGATTTTTCCTTCACGTCGCTTCTACCGCCGCTAGTTTGCTCGAATGGAGTCGCCATTTACAAGGGCCGAGTGCCAAAAACCATGCGAAGCCCTTGATAACTCAGGGTTTGTCCGTACCGATCGCAAACTTTTTCGCACCTCCTTTTAAGTGCCTTCTACGGTATTCGGGCCTTTCACTTTGTTAATGCAATTCGCAATTAAACCGGATTGGGGATATCGATAAAGAGGTGTTCGATATCGAACGATTCGGACAGATGCTTGCCCACCGCCTGCACGCCGAAACGTTCGGTCGCATGGTGGCCGGCCGCGAGAAACGCGACGCCGCTTTCCGCCGCCGCATGCATGACCGACTCCGATACCTCGCCCGTCACGTAGACGTCGGCGCCCGCGTCGATCGCCGCGCCGAACATGCTCTGTGCGGCGCCCGTGCACCAGCCGACGCGTCGCAACTCCATGTCCGGATCGCCGAATACGAGCGGCGCGCGGCCGAGCGTCTGTTCGATCTCGGCGGTGAGGTGCGACAGCGTGATCGGCATCGGCAGCGTGGCGAGCCAGCCGAGATCGTTCTCGCCGAAGCGCGCGTCGCCGATCCAGCCCATCTTCTCGCCGATCTGCGCGTTGTTGCCGAGTTCGGAGTGATCGTCGAGCGGCAAGTGGTAGGCGAACAGGTTCAGGTCGTTGGCGAGCAGCAGCTTCAGGCGCGCATGTTTGCGGCCGGTGATCTGCGGCGCCTCGTTGCGCCAGAAGTAGCCGTGATGCACCAGCACGGCGTCCGCGCCCCACTCGAGCGCGGCCTCGAGGAAGGCCGCCGAGGCGGTCACGCCGGTCGCGAGACGGCTGATCCGGCGCCGTCCTTCGACCTGCAGTCCGTTCGGGCAATAGTCCTTGAAGCGCGCGGTTTCAAGGAGATTGTTCAAGTACAATTCAAGTTCTATCCGATCCATATAGACCTCTAGTCTTCAGATGCTTAGACGCTTCTGGCTGTTATTTGCCCAAGCGGTGACTGTGCTGTTGGCGCTGATGTTCATCATTGCGACCCTCAAACCGCAGTGGCTCCAGCGTCAAGGGCAGTTCGGCAGACAACTCGCCGAACCGATCGTCGCGCTGCGGGAAGTGGCGCCAGGCATCGGCGGCGGCCATGCCGAGGCGTCCTATGCGGATGCCGCGCAAAAAGCGATGCCCGCGGTCGTCAATGTGTTCTCCAGCAAGGATGGCTCACTGCCACCCGACCCGCGTGCGAAAGACCCGCTGTTCCGCTACTTCTTCGGCGACAAAAACAATCGCAAGCAGCCGGAGCAGCCCGCCTCGAATCTCGGCTCAGGCGTGATAGTGAGTTCGGAAGGTTACATTCTAACGAACCAGCACGTCGTCGACGGCGCCGATCAGATCGAAGTCGCGCTCGCCGACGGCCGCACCACCAGCGCGAAGGTGATCGGCGTCGATCCCGAAACCGATCTGGCCGTGCTCAAGATCAACCTGACCAATCTGCCCACCATCACGCTTGGGCGCATGGATCAGACGCACGTCGGCGACGTCGTGCTCGCGATCGGCAATCCGTTCGGCGTCGGCCAGACCGTGACGATGGGCATCGTCAGCGCGCTCGGGCGCAATCACCTCGGCATCAACACGTTCGAAAACTTCATCCAGACCGACGCGGCGATCAACCCCGGCAACTCGGGCGGGGCGCTCGTCGACGTGAACGGCAACCTGCTCGGCATCAATACCGCGATCTATTCGCGCTCGGGCGGCTCGCTCGGCATCGGCTTCGCGATTCCGGTGTCGACCGCGCGCAGCGTGCTCGAAAGCATCATCACGACGGGCTCGGTCACGCGCGGCTGGATCGGCGTCGAGCCGCAGGACGTCACGCCCGAAATCGCCGAGTCGTTCGGGCTCGAGCAGAAGTCGGGCGCGATCGTCGCGGGCGTGCTGAAGAGCGGCCCGGCGGATCGCGCGGGCATCAAGCCCGGCGACATCCTGATGAGCGTGAACAACCAGGAAATCACCGACACCACGCGCCTGCTGAACGTGATCGCGCAGATCAAACCGGGCACGTCGGCGAAAGTGCATCTGGTGCGCAAGGGCCATCCGATCGACCTCGACGTGACGATCGGCAAGCGTCCGCCGCCGCCGAAGCAGGCCGAAGACGATAACGGCGGCGATCAGCCGGATGATGATGGGGGTTGAGAGCCGCCGGGCGTGAGCCTCACGGACGCGTCGTAAGGTATGGCGAGGTGTGTTGCCGCCAGCAGGCGCCGCGCATAGCGCCGGCGCGTAGTGCGAAGACCGCCGGCTAGCCGGATACGCACGTACGAAAGCAAAAGGGCAGTCCATGATGGACTGCCCTTTTGCTTTGCCTGGCCGGGCTTGCTCGCCGCATGCCGGCGCTCAATTCGACGGCGGACTGGCATCCTCCGTCACCGCCGCCGGCTGCTTGCCGACGAACACCCGCGCCGCGATGATGCCCGCTTCGTACAGCACGATCAGCGGCACCGCGAGGATCAGTTGCGAGAACACGTCCGGCGGCGTCACGACGGCCGACACCACGAACGCGCCGACGATCACGTAGGGGCGAATCTCCTTGAGCTTCTTCAGCGTGATGACGTTCATGCGCACGAGCAGCACGACGACGATCGGCACCTCGAACGTCACGCCGAACGCGATGAACATCGTCAGCACGAAGCTCAGGTAATTGTCGATATCGGTCGTCATCTCCGCGCCGAGCGGCGCGTTGTAGTGCGCCATCACGCGAAAGATAGTCGGAAACACGACGAAGTACGCAAACGCCATGCCGCACAGGAACAGCGTGTAACTGCTCGCCACCAGCGGCGCGACCAGCTTCTTCTCGTGCTGATACAAGCCCGGCGCGACGAACGCCCAGATCTGGTACAGCACGACCGGCAGCGCGATCACGAACGCCACCAGCATCGTCACTTTCATCGGCACGAAGAACGAGCCGGTGACGTCGGTGACGATCATCTTGCCGTCCTTCGGCAGGTTCATCATGAGCGGCCGCGCCAGCAGCCGGAAAATGTCCGGCGCCCAGTACACTAGCCCGATGAACACCACGATGACGGCCAGCCCCGCACGGATGATGCGGTCACGCAGTTCGACAAGGTGGGAAATGAAGGTCTCTTCAGCGCCTTCGTTCTGGGATTGCTGGGGGTCGCTCACACCGGCCCTCGGTTAGAGATTGTCGTTCTGATCATCAGAAGAACCGCGTCGGACGACGCAGGCTGGCGGGCGTATGCCGGGCAACGCGCGCGGCACCCGACTGCACGCGCGTGCGGCGCAGGCTTGCGCGCTTGTACCAGGCGGGTGTAGCGCTCTGCTTGACGCGCCAGTTCTTGCGCCTGGGCGCAGCGGCCGGCGTGCTGACCGGCCACGATGTGGTGCCCGAAGCGTTGCTGCCGGCATCTTCGAGCGCACCGCCGGCCATGCCCGGCGACACCGACGTGCCGCTGTTCCACGCTTCGTTCAGTTCGTTCTCGTGCTTGCGCAGATTGTCCTGAACCGCGCTTTCGACATTGCTCGCGGCCTTTTCGAACTCGGTTTTCATGCGCCGTAGTTCGTCCAGCTCGATTTCGCGCGTGACCTCGGCCTTCACGTCGTTGATATACCGCTGTGCGCGGCCGAACAGCGCGCCGGCCGTACGAGCGACACGCGGCAGGCGCTCAGGCCCGAGGACGACCAGCGCGACGACGCCGATCAGCGCCATCTTGGTTAGACCGAGGTCCAGCATGAAGTGGAATGTCCGTCAGTAACGCGGGAACGGCAAAAGCGCCGCGGCTTAGCGGTAGTCGCTCGAATGCGGCGTCTTTTCCTTGGCTTCGACGTCCACCGCGCCGTTGCGCGGCAGTTCGCGTTGCTGCTGCGCGTCGTCTGCCGGCGATTCGGCGTCCTTCATGCCTTCCTTGAACCCCTTCACCGCGCCGCCCAGATCGCTGCCGATGTTGCGCAGCTTCTTCGTACCGAACACGAGCGCAACGATCAGCAACACGATCAGCCAATGCCAAATGCTCAACGAACCCATGACTACTCTCCTTAACTTCGGCATCGCCCCGCGATGCGGAAAATTTCGTGCGCCTTGCGGCGCAACCTGAAGCGCGAACGCTTCGTCTCCATCGCGTCTGTACCGCTTTGTCCCCGGCGCCTTGCCCCGGCAAGCGCTCGCGGTTGCAAGGCAGTTGCGATTCACCCGGCGGCACAACCGCTGCCATTCTGGTCAGACAACCGCGTCGGCGTTATTACACTGCGGCAAATACAACGCCCACGCCGATCGCCTTTGCCTCACCCGCCGCGGCCCGTGAGCGCGAAGCATCGCGCACCCCATGAAAGCCGCGCCGCCGCGCCTAGCCCATGCGCTGCCAGGGACGCGGCCCCGCGAGAATATGCGCGTGCAGGTGATACACCTCCTGCCCGCCGCCCGGACCGGTATTGATTACCGTGCGAAAACCCGTTTCGCCGCCGCTGTAGGCGACACCCAGTTGCTCGGCGAGGCGCGCCGTCAAGACAAGCATTCTACCAAGCAGAGGCGCATCGTTTTCGGTGCAGTTCGACAGCGTCGCGATGTGCTTGCGAGGGATGACCAGCACGTGAGTTTCGGCCGCCGGACGGATGTCGCGGAAGGCGACGAACTCGTCGTCTTCATAGACTTTGGTCGACGGGATTTCGCCGGCGGCGATCTTGCAGAAAAGGCAATTCGGATCGTGACTCATCGTATTCCTGACGCGATATGACTGGAGCGCGAAGCACGCGGCAAAATCCGCCCCGAAAGCGGGCCCGATGAACGGGCCGCAAGTCGCTCAGACCCAGCCGCGCGGATTCGCGAACGGCTTGTTATCGTACAGATACAGCCAGCCTTTGATAATACGGTACAACATCCAGATGCTGACGGCCCACAGCACCGGAATGCCGATCACGACGAGCAGCAGCGACGCGCCGATCGCATAGCCGACGAGGCCCATCCAGAACGTGCGGATCTGCCACTGGAAGTGCGCTTCGTACGGTGTGCCGGCCACGTCCGGCCGCTTGATGTAGTTGACGATGACGGCAATCAGAATGGTCAGCCCGCCAGTGAGCCAGTGCACCGCATACAGCGCGTACAGCACGTGCGTGAGCGTGCGCAGGCTGCGCTCGCGCTCAGGCTCCATGGCGTTGCGATAGACCGGCGACGGATAGCTTCCTTGCGACTGTTCCATGCTCGCGTCCTCCGAAGGTGCGTTTACCGCAATATGGGTGCCCACTCTCGCGACTTCAAGCGCAAGCGCCCGGTTACTGCCTCGTCACGACGGCCGGATTGCCACTCAGTCGCAGCGCAATCGCCGCTCAGTCGCCGTTCTGCTCGCGCTCGCGGCTCTTGCGCAGCGCTTTTTCCTCGATGCCCGACAGCCCTTCGCGGCGTTCGAGTTCAGCGAGCACGTCCGCCGGGCTCAGATCGAAATGCGACAGCATCACGAGGCAATGAAACCACAGGTCCGCGACCTCGCCGACCAGCGCCTTCGGCGCGCCGCCGTGGCGCGCGTCTTTCGCGGCTAGCACGACTTCGGTGGCTTCCTCGCCGATCTTCTTCAGCACCGCGTCGTCGCCCTTGTGAAACAGGCGCGACACGTACGAAATGTCCGGATCGCCGCCCTTGCGGCTGTCGATGACCGCCGCGAGACGCAGCAGCGTATCGTTCGTGGAAGCCGAAGCGGGCGACGGGTTTTGCGTGGATTGCGTCATTTGTAGATGTGTTCGGGGTCTTTCAGCACGGGATCGACGGCCTGCCAGTCGCCGTCCGCGACCGAGCCTTCGAATTTCTGGAAAAAGCACGAGTGGCGCCCGGTGTGGCACGCGATGCCCGACACCTGCTCCACCTTGAGCAGCACCACGTCTTCGTCGCAATCGAGCCGCACTTCATGCACGTGCTGCACGTGGCCGGACTCTTCGCCCTTGAACCACAGGCGCTGGCGCGAGCGCGAGAAATACACCGCGCGGCCCGTTTCGACCGTCTTCGCGAGAGCCTCGCGGTTCATCCACGCGAACATCAGCACGTCGTTCGTCGACGCTTCCTGCGCGATCACAGGCACAAGGCCGTTCGCGTCCCACTTGACCTTGTCGAGCCAGTTCACTGCCGAAGAATTCGTCACGTCACAACCTCACCGAAATGCCCTGGTCGGCCATGAAGCGCTTGGCCTCGCCGACCGTGTGTTCACCGTAGTGGAAGATGCTCGCGGCGAGCACCGCGTCCGCGTGGCCGTCCTTGATGCCGTCGGCGAGATGCTGCAGATTGCCGACGCCGCCCGAGGCGATCACCGGCACCGGCACCGCGTCCGACACCGCGCGCGTGAGCGCGAGGTCGAAGCCGCTCTTGGTGCCGTCGCGATCCATGCTGGTCAGCAGGATTTCGCCCGCGCCGAGTTCGGCCATTTTGCGCGCCCATTCGACCGCTTCGAGACCGGTCGCCTTGCGCCCGCCATGCGTGAACACTTCCCAGCGCGGCGGCTCGCCGTCGGCGGACACGCGCTTCGCGTCGATCGCGACGACGATGCACTGCGAGCCGTACTTGTCGGTGGCCTCTTTCACGAGTTGCGGATTCGCAACCGCCGACGAGTTCATGCTGATCTTGTCGGCCCCCGCGTTGAGCAGGCGCCGCACGTCCTCGACCGCGCGCACGCCGCCGCCGACCGTCAGCGGAATGAACACCTGCGAGGCGACCGCCTCGATGATCGGCAGGATCAGGTCGCGCTGATCCGAAGTCGCGGTGATGTCGAGGAACGTGAGTTCGTCGGCGCCCTGGTCGTCGTAACGGCGCGCGATTTCGACAGGGTCGCCGGCGTCGCGCAGTTCGACGAAGTTGACGCCCTTGACCACGCGGCCCGCGGTAACGTCGAGACAGGGAATGATGCGTTTAGCTAGAGCCATGATCGTGCAATTCTGCCAATACCGCTGATGAGGCCGCTCGCTCGTGGAGCAAGCGGCACGGTGCCGGCGCGACCTGTTGCGTCGCGCCGCGAGTGGAATGCCGGCAGGAAGCCGGCAAGGTTCCGGGTGCGGGGGCGTGCGACGCGCGCTGCCGGCACGCGCTTAGGCGTCGTCCGCTTCGCGCAGCTTGTCCGCGAGCGTTTGCGCCGCCGCGAAGTCGAGATCGCCCGAATAGATCGCGCGGCCGCAAATTACGCCTTCGATGCCCTCGCCCTCGACTTCGCACAGCGATTCGATGTCCGCGAGATTCGACAAGCCGCCGCTCGCGATCACCGGAATCTTCACCGCGCGCGCGAGGCGCACGGTCGCTTCGATGTTGATGCCTTGCAGCATGCCGTCGCGGCCGATGTCGGTGTAGATGATCGACTCGCAGCCGTAGTCCTCGAACTTGCGCGCGAGGTCGGCCACTTCGTGGCCGGTCAGCTTGCTCCAGCCGTCGGTGGCAACCTTGCCGTCCTTCGCGTCGAGCCCGACGATGATGTGGCCGCCGAACGCGGTGCACGCGTCCTGCAGAAAGCCCGGGTTCTTCACCGCCGCCGTGCCGATGATCACATACGACAGGCCGTCGTCGAGATAGCGCTCGATCGTGTTCAGGTCGCGAATGCCGCCGCCCAGTTGCACCGGAATCTCGCCGCCCACTTCCTCGATGATCGCCCGGATCGCATCGCCGTTCTTCGGCTTGCCGGCGAATGCGCCATTCAGGTCGACCAGATGCAGACGACGCGCGCCGCGGTCGACCCAATGTCGGGCCATTGCCGCCGGTTCCTCGGAAAAAATCGTCGCCTGGTCCATATCGCCCTGTTTGAGGCGTACACACTGACCATCTTTCAGGTCGATGGCGGGAATCAGCAGCATAGCAATCGGGTGTTGTCTGGGAGTGGGTTGAAGGTCGGCGGCAGCGGCTGAATAGACAGCCCGCCGCAGCGCCGTTTCGCTAGTTTAGTACAACTCTTTCGGCGCTCCAGCGGGGCACCGGTCAGATACGGGACCGCGGCACCGCGCGCCCTGCGCGCGGCAACGGGATAAAGAAAGGCGTTCACGGGTTCCAGTGCACGAAGTTGCGATACACGCGCAAGCCCGCTTCGGCGCTCTTTTCAGGATGAAATTGGGTGGCGAAGATGTTATCCCGCGCTACCGCCGAGGTAAAGGGCACGCCGTAGACCGTCTCGCCCGACGTATGTGCGGAATTGTCCGGCACAACGTAGTAGCTGTGCACGAAGTAGAAGAACGCGTTGTCGGCGACGCCGTCCCACAGCGGATGCGGCTGCACCTGGTGCACACGGTTCCAGCCCATCTGCGGGACCTTGAAGCGCGAGCCGTCGTCCTGCACCTGGCCTTCGAGTTCGAAGCGCACCACCTTGCCGGGCAGCAGCCCGAGCCCTCGCGTATCGCCCTCGGCGCTCCAGTCGAACAGCATCTGCTCGCCGACGCATACGCCCATCAGCGGCTTGCCGCGCGACGCCTCGACGACCGCTTCCTGCAGGCCGGACTCGCCGAGACTGCGCATGCAGTCGGGCATCGCGCCTTGGCCCGGCAGCACCACGCGGTCGGCCGCGCGAATCGCCTCGGGACGATCGACGATCGCCACGTCCGCTTCCGGCGCGGCCTTGCGCAATGCCTGGGCCACCGAGCGCAGGTTGCCCATTCCGTAATCCACAATCGCTATCGAAGTTTTCATTTCAAGTTTGGCCGCCCTGCCTTCAAGCGATCGGCGCGGCTGCGCGGCGTCGAACGACATACCGGCTCGCGCGCTCCTGCCCGATGAATCGCTTGAGGAAATCGCTCGAAGGTGAATGGCCTAAAGACGTTGGAGGCGATGAAACCTGTTAGAGGCTGCCCTTGGTCGACGGAATCTGCCCTGCCGCGCGTTCGTCGAGCTCGACGGCCATGCGCAGCGCGCGGCCGAATGCCTTGAACACCGTTTCGAGCTGATGATGCGCGTTGATGCCGCGCAGATTGTCGATGTGCAGCGTCACGCCGGCATGGTTCACGAAGCCGCGGAAGAATTCGATCGACAGATCGACGTCGAACGTGCCGATGCGCGCCCGCGTGAACGGCACATGAAATTCGAGGCCCGGACGGCCGGAAAAATCGATCACGACACGCGACAGCGCTTCGTCGAGCGGCACGTAGGAATGACCGTAGCGGCGGATGCCCTTGCGGTCGCCGATCGCCTTCGCGACGGCCTGACCCAATGTGATGCCGGTGTCTTCGACCGTATGGTGGTCGTCGATATGCAGGTCGCCATGCGCCTCGATCTCGAGGTCGAACAGACCGTGGCGGGCGATCTGGTCGAGCATGTGGTCCAGAAACGGCACGCCGGTGGCCAGCTTCTGCTGACCGGTACCGTCCAGATTGATCTTCACACGGATCTGCGTTTCGCTGGTGTTGCGAACGACTTCCGCAAGGCGCATGGTAATTCCTCGAATCTCGCTAGAAAGCGCTAATGATGTGGGGTGGAAAAAAGGCGAGCCTAGCTGCCGGTCAGCGCAGCACGAGCTTCAGTCCGGCGAGCAACTGGGCGTTTTCCTCGGGAGACCCGACGGTCAAACGCACGCAATTCGCCAGCAATGCATGCATTTTACTCACGTTTTTGATCAGAACCCGCGCCGTGAGCAGCGTTTCGAACAGCACGGACGCATCGGGCACGCGCACGAGCAGGAAGTTGCCCGCGCTCGGGAACACCTCGGCGCCCGGCAGCGCAGCTACCGCCTGCGCGAGTTTCGTGCGCTCTTCGCGCAATTGCGCGGCCTGCGCATCGAGCACACCGACGTGATCGAGCAGGAAACCGGCGGCGGCTTGCGTCAGCACGTTGATGTTGTACGGCGGGCGCACCTTGTCGAATTCGGTCAGCCACGCGGGCTTGCCGACCAGATAGCCGAGGCGGATACCCGCGAGACCGAGCTTCGACACCGTGCGCATCACGACGACGTTGTCGAACTGGTCGGCGCGCGGCAGCCAGCTTTTCTGCGCGAACGGCTGATACGCCTCGTCGATCACGACGAGGCTGCCCTGCGCCGCGGCGATGATGCGCTCCATGTCGGCGTCATCGAAAAGCGTGCCGGTCGGGTTGTTCGGATACGCGAGATAGACCACCGCCGGCTTATGCTCGGCAAGCGCCGCGAGCATCGCGTCGGTGTCGAGCGTGAAGTCGGGCTTGAGCGGCACGCCGACGAATTCGAGATTCGCCAGCTTCGCCGACATCTGATACATGACGAAACCGGGCACCGGCGCGAGCACCTTCGCGCCGGGCCGCGCGCACGCGACCGAGATGATGCTGATGATTTCATCCGAGCCGTTGCCGAGCAGCACATCGCAGCCGGCCGGCACGCCCATCACGTGACGGATGCGCTCGATCAGCGCTTCCGGGCGCGGTGCCGGATAGCGGTTCAGCGCGACGCCGGCGAGATGCGCGCCGAGATGCGCGGCCAGTTCCGGCGGCAGCGGAAACGGATTTTCCATGGCGTCGAGCTTGATGAAGCCGGTCGCGTCCGGAACCGGGTAGCTCGTCATTGCGAGCACGTCGCTGCGGATGAGGTCGTGAGGTGTCGTCATAGTTCGTGGCCCGGGCCGTGGGGAAATGCCGGCCCGGCATCGGCGGCGCAGGGCCGCGCTGGTTGGTCTCTATTGTCGTTATTGAACGCTTGAGTGCGGGCGATCCGTCGCTGAGCGCGGCGGGTTGGCACCGGAAACAACGGGAGCATCGGCAAGGATCGCCGGGACTCGACAGCGGGCCCCGCTTCGTGCGGCTGCCGCCCTGCCTCTTGCCGTTGCTTCCGCGCCTGCCGCCTTGGGATCAGCTTTGCCGCGCGCCGCCGTTGTCTGTCATCCGCCTCAGCCGCGTTCGTTGTTGTTGTGCCGCATCCGGTATTCGGCGCTGCGCGCATGCGCTTGCAGGCCTTCGCCGTAGGCGAGTTCGGCGGCGATCTCGCCGAGCGTCTGCGCGCCTTCCGCGCTGACTTCGATCAGGCTCGAACGCTTGAAGAAATCATAAACGCCGAGCGGCGACGAGAACCGCGCGGTGCGCGAAGTCGGCAACACGTGGTTCGGCCCCGCGCAGTAGTCGCCGAGGCTCTCGCTCGTGTAGCGGCCAAGGAAGATCGCGCCCGCGTGGCGAATCTGCTGCGCCCATTGATGCGGCTCCAGCGCCGAGATTTCGAGGTGCTCGGGCGCGATATCGTTGGCGATCGCGCAGGCTTCGGCCATATCGCGCACCTTGATCAGCGCGCCGCGATTTTCGAGCGACGTGCGGATCACTTCGTGGCGCGGCATGGCCGGCAGCAGTTCGTCGATCGCTTCCTTCACACGCGCGATGAACGCGTCGTCCGGGCACAGCAGGATCGACTGCGCGAGTTCGTCGTGCTCGGCTTGCGAGAACAGGTCCATCGCGACCCAGCGCGGGTCCGTCGTACCGTCGCACAGCACGAGAATTTCCGAGGGCCCCGCGATCATGTCGATGCCGACCGTGCCGAACACGCGCCGCTTCGCCGAGGCGACGTACGCGTTGCCGGGGCCGCAGATCTTGTCGACCGCGGGCACCGTCTGCGTGCCGTACGCGAGCGCGCCGACCGCCTGCGCGCCGCCGATCGTGAACACGCGATCGACGCCGCCGAGCAGCGCTGCCGCCAGCACGAGCGGATTCTTCACGCCGTCCGGCGTCGGCACGACCATGACGATTTCGCGCACGCCGGCCACGCGGGCCGGAATCGCGTTCATCAGCACCGACGACGGATACGCCGCCTTGCCGCCCGGCACGTAGATGCCCGCGCGATCGAGCGGCGTAACCTTCTGGCCGAGCACCGTGCCGTCGGCCTCGGTGTACTGCCAGCTATGGCTGCCGCACTCGATCCTCTGCTTCTCGTGATAGCCGCGCACGCGCGCCGCCGCCGCTTCGAGCGACGCGCGCCGCTTCGGTTCGAGGCTTTCGAGCGCCGCTTCGAGCTCCGACATCGGCAGTTCGAGCGCGGCCACGCTCTGCGCATCGAGCCGGTCGAAACGGTTCGTGTACTCGAGCACCGCCTCGTCGCCGCGCGCCTTCACGTCGTTCAGAATCTGCGCGACCGAGCGCTCGATGGCGTCGTCTTCGCTCGCCTCGAACGCGAGCACCGCATGCAGCGACTTCTGGAAGTCGGGCGCGGTGGAATCGAGTTTGCGAATCTTGGTAGACATACAGGTATCCGTTTCGGTAAGGCGCTCGGTCGCAGCGTAGTCAGAGTGCCGGGCAGAGTACCAGCGCCGGGTGCCGACGCTCAGGCCGCCGGGGCGCCGGCTTTCGACGATGCCTTGGCAAACGCGTCGAGAATCGGCCGCAATGCGGCGCGTTTGAGCTTCAGCGCCGCCTGGTTCACGACGAGGCGCGACGAAATCTGCATGATCTCTTCCACCTCGACAAGATTGTTCGCACGCAGCGTATTGCCCGAGCTGACCAGATCGACGATCGCGTCGGCGAGGCCGACCAGCGGCGCCAGTTCCATCGAACCGTACAGCTTGATCAGGTCGACGTGCACGCCCTTGGCGGCAAAATGCTCACGTGCGGTTTCCACGTACTTGGTCGCGACACGCAGACGCGCGCCCTGACGCACCACGCTCGCGTAATCGAAACCGGCCGCGACCGCGACCGACATGCGGCAACGCGCGATGTCGAGATCGATCGGCTGATACAGGCCGCTGCCGCCATGTTCGAGCAGCACGTCCTTGCCGGCCACGCCGAAGTCGGCCGCGCCGTACTCGACATAGGTCGGCACGTCGGTCGCGCGCACGATGATCACGCGCAGGTTCGCGTCGGTGGTCGGCAGGATCAGCTTGCGCGAGGTTTCCGGGTCTTCCGCGACTTCGATGCCGGCCGCCGCGAGCAACGGCAGCGTTTCCTCGAAGATACGCCCTTTCGACAACGCGAGCGTGAGCGGCGCGCTCACCGCCGGCGACGACGACGTTTGCGGCATCGAACTCATGCTGCGCTCCCGGACACGCGGCGCACCTTCGCGCCGATTGCGTTGAGCTTCGCTTCCATGCGGTCGTAGCCGCGATCGAGGTGATAGATGCGGTCGATCAGCGTCTCGCCCTCGGCGCGCAGCGCGGCGATCACGAGACTCGCGGACGCGCGCAGATCGGTCGCCATCACCTTCGCGCCGGACAGCTTCGCGACGCCGTTCACGAGTGCGGTGTTGCCGTCGATCGTGATGCTGGCGCCGAGGCGGTTCAGCTCCTGCACGTGCATGAAGCGGTTCTCGAAGATCGTCTCGACGACCTGCGAGGTGCCGTCGGCGATCGCGTTGAGCGCCATGAACTGCGCCTGCATGTCAGTCGGAAACGCCGGGTATTCGGACGTGCGGAACGTAACCGCGCTCGGGCGCCGGTCCATGCGCACGCGCATCCAGTCGTCACCTTCCTCGACCGTGACGCCCGCTTCGCGTAGCTTCTCGGTAACGGCTTCGAGCAGCAGCGGACGCATCTTGCGCAGCGTGACGTCGCCGCCGGCCGCCGCGACCGCGCACAGGAACGTGCCCGCTTCGATGCGGTCCGGAATCACCGCGTGCTGCGCGCCGTGCAGCTTGTCGACGCCCTGGATCACGAGACGGTCGGTGCCGATGCCGTCGATCTTCGCGCCCATCGCAACGAGCAGATGCGCGAGGTCGACCACTTCGGGTTCGCGCGCGGCATTCTCGATGACCGTCTCGCCTTCGGCGAGCACCGCCGCCATCAGCAGGTTCTCGGTGCCGGTCACGGTAATCATGTCGGTGACGATGCGCGCGCCCTTCAGACGCTTCGCGCGCGCCTCGATGAAGCCATGCTCGATCGTGATCTCGGCGCCCATCGCCTGCAGGCCCTTGATGTGCTGGTCGACCGGCCGCGCGCCGATCGCGCAGCCGCCCGGCAGCGACACGCGCGCATGACCGAAGCGCGCGACGAGCGGACCGAGCACGAGGATCGACGCACGCATCGTCTTCACCATCTCGTACGGCGCGACGAGGTTGTCGACCTTCGACGCGTCGAGCGCCACGCGGCCCTCGCCCGCCTCGATACGCACGCCCATCTGGCCGAGCAGCTTGAGCATCGTGCGCACGTCCTGCAGATCGGGCACGTTCTCCAGATGCACCGGCTCGGCGCTCAGGAGACCCGCGCACAGGATCGGCAATGCCGCGTTCTTCGCCCCCGAGACGACAACTTCACCGGAGAGCGGGTGACCACCTTCAATGACGAGTTTATCCATGCCTGTCGGCTCCTGATCGGCCCGGTTCGCGCCCGGACCTGCCTTGACTGTGTTCGGCGCGCCGCTCGCGGCGTCGCGCCCTTCCTGTGTGATTCGCACTGAATTTCCAGATTACGCGTTCTGCCATTCGGCGGGCGTCAGCGTCTTCATGCTGAGCGCGTGGATTTCTTCGCGCATGCGGTCGCCGAGCGCCGCATACACGAGTTGATGGCGCTGGATCAGGCGCTTGCCTTCGAAGCTCGGCGAGACGATCGTCGCAAAGAAATGCTGACCGTCGCCTTGGACTTCGAGATGCTCGCACGCGAGCCCAGCCGCTATGTATTGCTTGACCTGTTCGGGAGTCGGCAACATGAGAGATGCTCCTCGTCAGTGGCGCAGCTTGTAGCCGGTAGCGAGCATGCGCATCGCCACGACCGCCAGCACCACGAAGAAACCGGCGACGATCGCGAGGCTCACGAGCGGGTCGATGTCCGACACGCCGAAAAAGCCATAGCGAAAGCCGTCGATCATGTAGAAAAACGGATTGAGCCGCGACACTTCGCGCCACACGGGCGGCAGCGTATGCGTCGAATAGAACACGCCCGAGAGGAACGTGAGCGGCATGATGAGGAAGTTCTGGAACGCGGCGAGCTGGTCGAACTTCTCGGCCCAGATGCCGGCGATCAGGCCGAGCGTGCCGAGAATCCCCGCGCCGAACATCGCGAACACGATGATGTAGAGCGGCGCGCTGAAGCTGAGCGGCACGAACCAGATCGTCACGATGAACACGCCGAAGCCGACGCACAGACCGCGCGCGACGGCCGCGAGCACGTAGGCCGCGAACATCTCGTAGTGCGACAGCGGCGGCAGCAGCACGAACACGAGGTTGCCGGTGATCTTCGACTGAATCAGCGAGGAAGAACTGTTCGCGAACGCGTTCTGCAGCACGCTCATCATCACGAGGCCCGGAATCAGGAAGCTCGTGTATTCGACACCCGGATAAACCTGCACGTGGCCGCGCAGCGCGTGGCCGAAGATGGTCAGATAAAGCAGCGCCGTGATGACCGGCGCGAGCACGGTCTGGAACGACACCTTCCAGAAACGCAGCAGTTCTTTGTAAAACAGCGTGCTGAATCCACTGTAGCCGCTCATGCGAGCCCCTCGATCACTTCCGGACCGTTCATCACCTGAACGAATACGTCTTCGAGGTCGGCCTTGCGGACCTCGATCTCTTCGAATGTACAACCGGCCGCGCGGCACTGCGCGAGGATGCGCTCGACGTCGTCGTAGCTCGCCAGACGCAGCAGATGCTGGCGGCCGTTGCCGCTGGTTGCGCTGCTTTCCGCTTCGAGCGGACGCAGCTCGGCGGGCAGCACGCCCTGTGCGAAGCGCACGAACAGCTGCATGCCGGCGAAGCGCTGCAGCAGCGTGCTCGTGCGATCGAGCGCGACGACCTCGCCGCGGCGCAGCATCGCGATGCGGTCGCACAGCGATTCGGCTTCTTCCAGATAGTGCGTGGTCAGCACGATCGTGTGACCCTCGCGATTCAGGCGCGAAATGAATTTCCACAGAGTCTGGCGCAATTCGACGTCGACACCCGCGGTCGGCTCGTCG
>Ga0153951_1000168_pt1 | contig 24103 bp, 28 predicted proteins | sample TSNJ035MetaG_FD_102278 | JGI IMG/M metagenome (GOLD analysis project Ga0153951, IMG submission 102278) | Attine ant fungus gardens microbial communities from New Jersey, USA - TSNJ035 MetaG | ecosystem: Host-associated > Fungi > Mycelium > Unclassified | place: USA: New Jersey, Wharton State...
AACCTTAGGAGGGGTATGTTTTGTCCTCATGTATCATCATTCACTTCATAGCATTCATGACTCAATCTGCAGTGCTATAATTGTGAACAGACCATGCGTCACTAGTATATATAGAGTAGGGCTCTAACTTTGGTCTGGTTAAGAAGCTATCTCATTGATCCAATCACTGGACTAACAAGGTGGGGCTGAAACTCGAAAAAAAACAACGGCCAGGGCCCAGAAAACATATTTTCCTATGTGAATCCGAGCATGATGAACTTCAGAGAAATTTAACATTTATCATTTGTGCAATTGAAATATCCGAACATTGATTACTAATCGTTCTACGAGATTATTTACTTTTTTCAATGCTGTCGTGCCCACCCGTTACGAGTCCTATACTTGAACATCATGGTCGGGAGATTCTGATCAGTATCACGCGTCACCACTCTGACCTTGATGTCTGCTCTGCCCAGGTCGAAGTAATTGACCTTGAATTAAGCAATGATAAGGATGATAGTGATATAGAAGTCGTTGGTCCACCCAGCCATAGTACTCATCAAGGAACCGAATCCCCTGGATTCTCAAACTTCAGTGGATCTGACGACGAGGAAGAGTGAATACGCGACTAATTGCCCGATTTTCACCCTAATCTGACCCGTTTTTGAGCCATAGTGATATTGAACCCTTAGAGACTTATATGCGGGATATCCTCGCAGCTGGATCACCTCTGTTGATAAATGGGGTTGACCCATTTGCAGATTTGGACGAGTCACAAATTGACGACATTGCTCTTATCCACAAAATCAGGTTTCCTCCTCCTCCTGTGGATGTAGAAACCAGGGTAGGAGATGAAAATCCCTCTATCCATGCAGGGAGGTGTATTTCACCGGAAACAAAGTAAGACTGTTCTGAGGCTATGAATATTAATTGACGTTTATTTTGTAGTAAAAAACTGGCCGGCCAGGCCTGCATCACTTCCGAGCAGAACTATCCCCCCGGGGCGGAGAACGATTATCATAATGTCGACCGCCTCCTCCACAAGGTGGATAGGATGAGAACAGCTGTAGCAGAGATGAAAGAACGTCTGAAGGATGCTCTAGAGGAGATGTCAGCAAATGCACGGGAGGTCAGGAACTGGAGGAAGGAGTTGATGAGAGGAGACTGGCAAAGAAGAGAAGAAGCACAAAAGAAAAGGCAGAGATAAGTGGCTACTGTTAAATTCGCTATACATTCAAGAATTTGCTTTACATCGTGTCGTCTATTATGTTACGCAGTAATTGAAGACTGAAAGAAATGTTAAATGCAACCTTTCCACTGTCCGAGAACGAGATATCTCGTGGTCACAAGACATATTATACCTACAACAACGGTGCTTCCTGACAAACTGTCAGAACAGGGCACTCAGGCATCAATTGAAAACTATACCTGCATAGATTCCAACCGCCTTGAATCCTCCCGTAGCGGCATTAATTGCACCAGATATCGGTGGACCTGCTAACGCGCCGACAGCAGTGATCGTCATGAACATCCCGATCCTCCTTCCAACATCATCTTCGCCTCCGAGGTTCATGATTGGAGCACTTAAGAGAGAAACATACGTCCCAGAACAGAATCCGTATATGAGTGTGACGACAATGAGGGATGCTGTAGAACTCGCAAAGGGCCACGCGTATGTTAAGATACCTGCGAACAGTGTAAAGGGAATCATGATATTCAAATGGCCTGGTCGCGCATTGTAAGTAAATTCACTCAAAATTGAGTGAACCAGTAAAATTTTTGCACCTATTCTGTCGGCGAGAAGGCCGGACATCCAACGGCCAAAGATGGAACTCGCATTTGCGAACGCGACAAAATAGGAGGCGAGCTGAGGTGAACTGCCCGGTTGTGTTGCACTTACATTGACATAGGTTAGGACTGGATGCATCTCAATTCGGAAAAACATGCGGCGAAAAGATGGAATCTCTTACGTGTATAGATTCCTAAGAAACAGAAAAAGGAGGAGGCACAATAAACTGTGTAGGGTGCATCCTTGAAAGCTGATAGATTGAGGAGCCCTCCTTTAGCCTTCATGGGGGGGAGGCGTCGTTTCATTGTCTAGTCCTCCAAGATGAGATTTTATGTAGTTGTTATTGTTATCATGCATACCAGATTTGCAACCCCAAGCGTCGCAAGTAATATGAATCCAACTATCCTTACTGTCCAGGGGAATCTTTTAAGATATGATATGAATGATTTGTGGCACAATTTTAGACATGAATACTTACCCAACACGAGGGATGAGGTTTCTAACGGCAATGGGGATGGTAGTCCCGCCAATGGACGAGCCTATCGCCGTGAATCCTAACGCTCGACCTCGTTTCTTTTTGAACCAATGGGCGATAATAGCATTGGCAGGTCCATATACGCCACCACAGGCAATCTAAAATATTCCATCAATAAAGAGAGGGGACGCTGTAGGGAGAAAACGCACCCCAATGGCGAAGCCTTGGCAAAGAAGAAACTGCCAGTATTGCGTACACTGAGCGATGAGGAACGTCGCAACAACAAGCAAGATACTGGAGCCAAAAAAGATAGATCGGAAGTACCCGAGGTCAAATAGGCGTCCAACCACAAGGCCCGGTAGGAAAGTCAACGAGTACTGAATACGAGAGTGAAATAAGACATCGGTTAAAGATATGTAAGGAATGAACTCACTTGAATGGACCCTATCCACGCTCTGATTTGGGTAGAGGGAGCTAAGTGGTGTTGGTGATGCAGGTACCGTAGTCCTTACATTGTAGAGGGAGAATACTCATTGAGTAGCGTGTTTTGATAATGTTCTTGAAAGATCTAGATATGTTATGGGTGACAGACAATCATGATTAGGGTGGGTGTTGACATACTCCCCAAGAGTTGACATATCCAAATCTGCTTTGAATTCACAAGATGTACTCAGTCAATCATGTCAGTTACTCACGTCGAATAACAATTACACATACTCTGTCAAAGTCTGGATTTAGATACGAAGTATGAAAGCAAAGGGAAAGAAATGACATACACCAAGGACTACAAGCCAAGCTCGCAGTCCACCATCCGGAAATACGAGATCTGTTGTTACCTTTGGTTCTTCTCTCCTTTCGTCGAATCGTTGTCTGCGCCTCTCCGTGGCGATGGTACTATTGGGGACAATTTTGCCTGAGGTTTGGTTTTCTGGAGACTTTTCACTAGCTGGTTCTTTCAAAGACATAGGGAACAGTATCTAGAAGGAGGAAGCTTTGGTGAAATCAGCACCACAGCATTTTGTAGAGGTTGAGAAAGGCTACGATGATGTACGGATAAGTGCGGATCACGCAAAGTGATCATGGAAGGAATTGCAGTATCTTCTCGAACTGACCGCTTCGTCGGATCGAAATCGCAATGTAGCACGATTTCCAACAAATCATAGAAATTCTGCAACTCACTTGTATGAAGATGAATCGAAAAAAAAAACAAAGCTGAGGCTGGCAGTGAGAGGGCGTCAAATTTCGAGTACGTTGTCGCTAATACTAGAAACAGAGATGCAAAGCCTCGCGAAATTGTTGATCGCCCTATATTGCGTTTCAATCTCGTTGCAGCCGCGTGGCTCCTGCTTCTTTGTCCGTATCCTCTGGGATACAAGTGAATCACGACGGATGATGAGGATCCGGTGTTCGCTGAGTAAATGACAGTAGGTGATAATGTGACTCAGTGCGAAGGAATATCATGAACATTTTTTTCCTGGAAGCCGAAGGGCCGAATAACTCTCCGTATGATTGTGCCTTGTGGCCTGCCGCAAAGCCGGCGGCAATGCAGACTATCTCCGCGGAATGAATTAATAATAATATAGGATCCTGTGACAGAGAGCTTTATCTTGGACATTCCCACAGTATCCAAAAGAGGAACCCCCAAAAAATTGTGGTCAGCAAATCAACGCACCGACTCACTCGTCAGAAAAGAAGTTACATCATTTCTTCCTATCTCGCGCTCATAACATAGGCTGTAATGGCATTCGGTATGTATCGCTCTTTCTTGTTTCATCTCCTCATGGTGATCTCGTTTATTTAGGTGCACCAGGTGGACGAGGTGGATTTGCTGGTCGTGGCGGAGGAAGGGGAGCTGGTGGAGGCCGAGGTGGTCCAAGGGGCGGAGTAGGTGGCCGCGGTGGTGGCCGCGGTGGTCGTGGTTCGTGCATCTTCTAAGCTATCTGCTTATCTTTCATGTTCGTATTCCCAGGTGGACCTGCTCGCGGGGGTCGTGGTGCAGCTCGTGGTGGAGGACGAGGTACTAGAGGAGGTGGCCGTGGTGGCCGTGGTGGAGGCGGCAGAGGCGGGGCAAAAGGTGGTTCGAATGTCATTATTGAGCCACACAGACATCCAGGTGTATTCATTGCCAAGGGCAAAGAGCAGATGCTCGTCACAAGAAATCTCGTCCCGGGTGAATCTGTTTATGGTGAAAAACGCATCACTGTTTCTGTTGAGGGTGTAGGGACGGGATCAGGTGAGGAGGCCGCAAAGGTCGAATATAGAGTGTGGAATCCTTTCAGGTCCAAGCTGGCTGCTGGTGTACTTGGGGGTGTGGAAGACACGTATATTCATCCAGGCTGTAAGGTTCTGTATCTTGGCGCAGCCAGCGGTACGAGCGTTTCCCATGTTGCGGATATTGTTGGGCCTGTGAGTGCTCTATTCTATGCCATGTGGTAAATTTGGCAGAAGATGGCATTTGAACATTCGGATCTAGGAAGGAACGGTGTATGCAGTTGAATTCTCGCTGCGTTCAGGCCGTGATCTGATTAACATGGCCAAAAAGCGTACAAATGTCATTCGTACGACTTTTCATCCTCCATCAAACTAACCAGAAATTACTGACTGATAACTTTTAAAACTGGCAGCCATAATTGAAGATGCACGACTTCCAAACAAATACAGAATGCTTCTCTCCCTTGTCGACGCAATTTTTGCTGATGTCGCACAACCTGACCAGGCTCGTATAGTCATTCATAACGCACAACATTTCCTCAAGGATGGTGGACACGTTATTATATCGATAAAAGCAAGCTGTGTGGACTCCACTATCCCCCCAGAGATGGTGTATGCCAAGCAAGTAGAAGAGTTGAGGCAAAGCCAGTTCAAGCCTATCGAACAGGTGACGCTTGAGCCTTATGAACGTGACCATGCCATGGTTACAGGTGAGCGTTGTCTTGGATTGTGAATTTGTTTGCTGATGGATCTGTAGCTCGGTATCAACGACACACGAAAGGGTGAGAGACGTACGCTGTGTAGTTTATCTCGATTCTCCATGTCTAATCTGTGTAATTCAAAAGCTCGTAGGAGCATTTATCTGCATGTCAGTTTCTAAAAACAAAACATCTCAGTCTCGACTGGAAAACAAGCTCATTTCCCCTAAAATGTCAAGTCTGAAGACGCGCATCATACAGCATATGGATGACATATGATCCTTGCTGTGAAAGTGGAGGACATGAAAACAGCCCAGACGACATGATCCTCTTTATCCCGACAAGTCATGAGGATACAGCACCAGTGCAAAAATGTCTGGATTCTTGGACACATCCCTTACCACGCTATCTATAGCCGTGTTGAATGCTCACTGAAGGATAAAAAAAAGCACAGATGCTGTGAAACACACTTCCCATCCAGTCTACTGTCATTGCTACGTGAGGGTCAACATTTTCAAAGTCTGTACTTCACGTTGCATACTCATATACATCGGGGGAAAGAAGGGAAGGTATGGAGATTGTTAATTGGTTACTTGCTACTGTTGCTAATGGTCGGATCGCTGCCCCTCATAGGGCCACTGTGACTCGGGCGGTCGTCCGAAATACAGGATATCGACATTCGACAAGGATAGAGGTATGCTTGGGATCGTCGAATGTTCTCTTTCGATCTTGAGAAACTGATTCAGACCCTACCACCAGACGTATACCTTTAAATCCAGCCATGCAAATGGGCGCACATTCATGGTTTTCGAATGCACACAACTTTACGCTCAGTAATCCAATCATGATTTCCAATGACGTTGCACTCGAAACAGAATGGAAGAGTCAGTACGGTCTTGTAAATCGAACGAGTCTCCGATTGACTTGAACTCTCTAGTGATGAAGCGCCTCGAAAAGAAAGCACTTGTGGATGCCACCTATAATTCTGCGGCCAGACATTATACTGCCCCCCAGTGCCACCCAGACACCCGCGTGTCACTCAGAAAGAAAATAGAAACTTGGCTCCTCGACATAGACCGAGAAGCGCCGCTATTATGGCTGTACGGACCTGCAGGGGTCGGAAAGTCTGCCATCGCTCAAAACCTAATGGAATATTGTGCCACGAATGATATTCTAGCAATAGGGGTTTTCCTATCCAGGGCCAACAAACATGATGACCCCAATCGGATCATTCCCTCTTTTTCCCATCAACTTGCCATCGCACACCCTGTATATCGTCGAACGATCACGAGTATTCTGAACAATGACCCCACCATCCTGGAAAAACGAATACCAGACCAGTTTGAGCAACTGCTTGATAAGCCCGCGAACGTCCTTCTCAATGATGACCCCCCTATGTCACCCAGTCCCATCCTGTTCCTCCTAGACGGTCTCGACGAATGTCACACAGAATCTGCTCAGCGAGAGCTGATTGGTCTCGTAGCATCTTTCGCTTCGAGATGCAGGGCGCGACACCTCCCATTTGCCTATGTCATCACTAGTCGTCCAGAATGGCAGATCATGTCAGCTTTTAGCCAACTGGAGTCAACAGTCAAAATACTGAGAGAAGAGCTTCGAATGGATACATTTTGTGCCGTTCAAGATGTTGAACGGGTATTACAGGCAGAATTTGAGAACATTAGGAAAAAGACATTCCCGCCTGGTACGCGGTGGCCGGCTGAAGAAAAAATGGATAAAATCAAGAAGGCAGCTTCTGGAAATATGCTATTTGCTTCCATTGTAACAAAATTTACGGACGGTGATGATCCAGATGGCCAACTCGATCTCTGCTTGAAGTCCATACAAGGCAAATTGGCGTCTGACGAGCAGGATCCTTTAGACCCCCTTGCAGCACTTTACGAAGGAATGCTTCGCAATATTCCAATCAGACTTCTCCCGACGACCTTGAAGATTTTATACCTTGAGATCATTGTGCGAGACAATCGGAAGCCTCCCATGATCGTATTGAATGGGAAGATTTCAGCAAAATTTCTTGATATTGATGGCCCAACATACTATGCATGCTTGAAAGGACTTCATTCAATTCTCAATGTGCCCGCGGATCCTGATAACTCTCTTCATTTCACTCATACGACATTCGTGGATTATGTGAAGGTTGCAATTCGGATGGGAACTTTTGGTTTACGTGAACCAGAAATGATCAAGGATATACGAAGAAGGTGCATTGATTGGAATAACAAACTCAAAATGAGGAACATAACAGGTGAGTTCTTCCAGTGATACAAATTTTGTGATTATGCTCACTGCGTCTCAGAGGATTTTCCGTTCAGCGAGGACATTATAGATAGAGTTCGGATGTTTTCGTGGAGGATCCTATTCAAACTCTGGGATGTCCTGATTCTCGATGGGGAGCCCTTGAAACTTCAGGAACTACGAGATTTTATGTTCATAAATTTACCACGTAATCTCACAGTTCCCTGGTTGTGGGTGTTCATGATTGATACAATTCAGGATATGTTCAACTATGTGGGTCATTTTGCATAATTCTATGGATTTTATACGCTGACATCGAAATTAGCAAAATGAGAACCAAACTCCAGTGGGGGACTGTGTTGTACGTACCATGCCAGTATATCAAACCGACTACGAGCTCTTAGAAAAGTACAAATCATTGATTGGAGCATGGGGCGCCTCAACGGAAGCATTCGATCTGACTACACCGGACTCTCTAGGTGGCCTAGATCTAATGTTTTATTCGGCAGCTGATCCATTCGACGACTTGGATGCTGCTCGACTTGTCTCAAGGATCCAATGGCTCCCGAGGCTCAGACATTTATTCCTGGGCTACGGAGAGAACACAGTTCTTGTGATTCCCTACTCTCTGGGAATTAGGAGAGATTTCTACTGGCGGTGGGTTATCGAGAACACCATGCCTGATACTTCCCATAATGATATTCTCCATTTGTGCTCGCAAGCATTCGATATTGAAGTCAATTCTGAATCGGTCGAGCCCATAATCCAATCAAATTCTCTTCATTGCATCCTTGGTTCTTTTATTGCCGATGCCCAGTCGGATCCTTTAACCAGACTCGAAGTTACTGCCGGCATACTCTCTGTCGCCCCAGATTCGTCGGCAATCCTTTGTAGCCTTTTGGAACATACATTTCGTGATGTTCCGTGTGAAGTTCAGCTGGTTGCTCATAAGGTCCTGGCGTTCTTGCTTTCTATGGATGACGATATCATCTTGTTGAACTTCGAGGCCCTCGAAGAGGCACTGCACTTGGATCATTCGACCCTCAGTCAGGCCATCAAACGACTACATCCATTCATATTTGTGTGGTCTCCCCCATCAAACCCTGAAAGAGTTTTCCTACGTTGGCAAAATCAGCTTTGTCATTTACAAGAGCGTAGAAATTACCCTCTTCTGGACCGGGCATGCCAGGAAGTGTTCCTGTTCTGGATGCACTTTAGAACTTCGTTGTTACCTGGCTTAGGGGTTGATGGAGGGCGGTTCCTAGAGTATGCTTTCAATGCAGTACATTTCATACATACCAGCAGTGGACTTGCTACAGTAGTAGAAGAGCTCCGCAACTTCCCATTCGCTCAATTCGCACTGCAAGAAAACGAGTTGAATAAGTCTCGAGGCTTAAAGGCAATGATTCATCAATTGTCTCATCTGGTGAGTCCCATCTTGAAAGATTTGAGGATCGGATAACTGATAGATAGTCAATGAAGGCATCTGTGATAGGGCCGGTCGTGAGGAATGAACCAATTTATGAAGAAGATCGTCTGCTTATTGAGAAATGGGAGGGGATGGGCCATGACTTTGAACTTCAAAAATTCGCCATTGTGAGTAGCTTGCCACTTTGCCAGATGTATTCATACTTACACCACCATCAGAGTGAACTTCCCATGAGCTTGTCAGGCTGTGCCCTTATATCATTACATACCGATATGATCCAGTCAATGGAACAGTATCGCATTTGCCTGATTGGTGAGGGACAGAACAGTTGCTTACTTGTGACATGGCATTAGGAATAATTTAAGAGACTCGGTGCTGTAGAATCAGACCACAAGTTGTCTCTTCTTTCTATTTTCTTCAGTCATACATTTTGAGTTATTATTTATGTGTGTCACTTCTTGTTATGGCACAACAGCTGCACAGAGTTATCATTTTCATATTGTTACTATGCAAGGGTCCCATACTTACTGACAAACGGAGTAATGGACGATACATTAAGAATACCAAGAACACCAATTAATCACTCGCCAGTTGTTCTTACGACTAACATAGAATAAGTAAATTACCACTCCCCTCCATTGCCCACTTGTTCATCGTTTCTACCGATGAGAACCGATCCACTCAAGTCGGCTAATAGATGTTCCAAGTCTATACCGGTCATTAGTCAACGTGAAACAGAAGAGCATGATGGTAAGAAGACCAAAAATGATGAGAGCAAGAAACAGAAAACAAAAAGCACAAGTAGAACATACCTTCCGCCACTGCAATCCCCAATGCTCAGCCACAGGACCATCAATCCCGAACGCAACACCCTTAAACCACCAGAACGAAGCAACAATCCCAAATGTTACATAACCAAACACGAGCACCTTCGTACGCTCCGACATCCCTCGAGCAGAAAACACGAAATGATCCAGAACGTGCGCAAACATCAGGACCGAGAAGTATAGCGTCGGCAGCTGTATAAGGATATTAGAAACATTGAATCAAGAACAAGACTAGTCAGTACATAGTGATGAATATACGTGACTCGCCCCATAATCATAAATGGCGCTATGTACAAAGGCCAAATCCATCAGTAAACCCACTCAAAAAAATCTTTGTGAAAATACTCACCAAAATGGAACAACCACCCGAAGAAAGCAACCTTGCCTACATACATGAAATGCTCCCACTCCCCCTCGCTCATATCCTGATACTTCCTCTGCCGCCTCAACATATACACCACCCACGTTCCAATAGCCACAACCAAACTGATCGTCCCTGCCCACCAAATCACAGGTGTACCGATCAAATAATACTTTAATTGCGTATCTCCCCATCCGCACATCCGCAGACCCAAATGAAGGAATGGCCAATCAAAGGGTTTAGAAGCAAGGATATCTTCTTTATCAGGGTCTGGAATGAGCGCGTTGTTGGATGTCATCATTGCTACGTTGAGATGCCAAAAGTCGCGAAGGAAAGGTGATTTATAGTACTTCGTTTGTCCAGCTGGTACTAGAAAAAAATCAGTCGAGAAGAAAGAGAACAAAAGAATTTCAAAAACCCACATCGATCATTCCAATGACTTTCCACATTCCAATGCGTATGCGCATCACCCAAATTATTATCTTTATCACAACTCACCTCAACCTGCTTAAATCCCCACTGCGGCAAGATCGCGTTTGCAGCTCTCAAATAACACCCCAACTGATGATGTTTAAATCTTAACTTGGTCGTTAACGAGTGTATCCTATCACCATCCTTCAACTTCCCCCTATGAATATCCTCAACAACCTCCACCTGCCATACATCGTGCACATCTCCCATTGTCTCATTCCCGTATCCCGACACTTCCCAATTCAATTTCGTTATTGGTGCGAGAACAGTATGAGAGTGTAAATTTCTGCCTGTCGAAGGATGATTCAACCTCACTAAATCTCCATGCTTCAGATACCGAATCTCGGCATTCGGATCATATGTAGGTTCATCCCAGTGAGGTAACACCACCCAATCATTATTGTTATCCTTATAATGATAACACGTCACTTGCTGTTGATTTGATCCGACAGGATATGTTTGCACATGTGAGTGAAGTAACCCTCCACCCCATCCCATATTTTTCAACGTTAATTTGGATCCGAAAGCAATATCAAGCGGATTTTGTGCAAAATCATTGCCGACAAGGTTCGCTTGGAAGAGAGAGGACATCTGAGCGTCACCTGGACCGGAGTGGTTGAGGACCATGAAATGGAGTTTGAAAGAGGCCATGAAGACGAGAATAGGGACTATGATCAGGCAGAAGATGCGTGCCCCCCAATGTCTGGCTTGTTCGTGCTGAACCAGCTAATGAACATGATGAAAACGGGGTTGTGCAAAAAACGTACGAATGTCAGTCTCGTATCGCCAAACTTTTCCCATAGATCTTCGATAGTGTAGGCGCCGACGAGAGCTGTGACGAAAAGACCAACCATTTTGACGCTAGCAGATAATTCATCATGATTTGGTGAAAAGGATGGGCATTGAAAAGCACCTAGTCACACAGCCTATTGAGAAACCGGTCATGGTGAGCCACAACCACCAATCAAAGGAGAAGGATCTACGGCGGATGTAAGAAATTGGGGGCACACATTGGCAAACTTGTACGCACTGATATTGTTGGTTGTGGAATTTTGTAAAGCAAAATACGGTAAGGAACGTGAAGAATAGAAGCATTGCATCAAGGAGGATAAACCGTGAAATCGTAAGCCAAGCAACATCTGTCTCAAATCAGACAGGGAGTCAAAGACAATAAGGGAGACTTACCGCAAAGGACCATAAGTGCCGTTAAATGACATGCCCAGGCACTCATGCCCAGCTCGACAGCGGTATACCAGCCCAAAGGCACCATAGCCACTCCAAACGTCGCCAACATGACTCTCATTGCAACATACGGCACCTGTTGAGGATAGACCTCACCACTCTTGAACTCAAAACTACCATCGTAGCCTGCCAGCAGGCCAGCAAGACCGACAAGCATCTTGCCGAGAGGCGGGTGAACGTCAAAGTAGAACTCGCGTTTGAGGTAGTGTGAACCAAATTTGCCAAAATGAGCCTCGTCCCAGACGACAACGTTGGAGGCACCGATTTTGTGGAAACGTGTCCAACATGAAAGTAGTGTATAGATGATGGGAGCGACATGCTCCATGTTTTGCATCACAAATTCGCGCTGCAATCCTGTCAGCCATGTCTGAAACAGCCAGAAGACCGAGCACATACAATGGTAGTCGGCGGCGGCGACGGTGGTTGGGGCATTCGCCCACCGCCGATATGTGGCCTGGGACGATTCTTGCCAGCCTTATTGTAGACGCCCTTGCCCTCATCATCATTGTCGTAGTCGGGTGGGTCTTGATGGTCGTCGTGGAAGGCTGGGACACGGACACGTCTGCGCGCCTTTTCGTCGGTCATGGAGGAATGATACAAAGGAAGAGTAGAGTCAACGTCTGACTGGCGTGGATAGTTTATATGGTCGTGGTCCGCAAAGTCGACGGCGACAGCACTGGGCCGCATTCACAGCAAGTCAGTGTATGTTCTCTCGTCAATGTATGTTTTTTTTTGTTGCCGTTGGAGGGTTATGCGGGAAGGCACATGATCGATCGTTTTGCCACGTATGGATCACTGCTCAACGGTTGTCATCAAAAAAATTACATTAACTCAAGTACTAGGAAATGGTCTCTACAATGAGCCAACGAGACGAGTTGAGCACAGAAGTTATCGACCCTGATATGTACAAGTTTCCAGCATATACAATCCTTCAAATGGACAACAAGGACAAAGCACTCTTAAAAATACTGTTAGGCGAATACTCTCAACATGTAATATATTCATTTTCCAACTGTGTAAATCAAATACATTGCAAATACATTGTTCCCTAAGACAAACCTAGGACGGGAACCAAACCGAACTAGTAGATTAATGTGAGCACGACATCTTGTAATTGTAACGAGAAGTTTATGTTTTGGGATGTGGCTGATGAACCGGACATATTCAAAAGCAATCGAAGGAAAAACCTCTTTTGAATATATCGTGGTTGCTATTATCAATCAAATATGTGGATGTTACAGGTGGAAAAATCACTAGTCAACTCGCTGGGCAGGCTTGTGTTGGATGACTATATTAATATGTAACATTGGACATGACTGGACATGATGGTTATTGACTGCAGAATTCCATCACAAAGGTGATTGGGTTTGGTTATATATCATTTGGGACTGTTGCTGGGTGTTGCGAGGGTGTTGCGTTCGAGATTGAGGGTCTCGTGATTGTGCATTGAGTTATTGTAAGCTCATGATACTTTTTCAGGAACAAGCAATTCTCGTTCTAAGACATATAGGGATTATTCAAGGGCATGGATAGGCATTATCTACTATCCAAAGGACTGAACGTCATCGGACTTACGAGGGGACGGACTAAAGTTATTCCCATTCCCCACCCTAATCCAGAAATGGATATAATGCTGTAAGGAATGCTGTAAAGGCAGTTAGGACATTACATGGTAAGTTAATAAGAAATAAAATTACGGTCACAGAAGGGTAATCTACGATGGGGGAGAACCTAGCCAGGAAGGTTGACATTCAACTTGTTGACCAAAATCTCAAATAACTGATTCGATAACTCATAGGGATCATTTCCGTTGGATCGATTGCCGAGTGCAACGGCGGCTGATATCGGCTCATTGTTGGACATAAAGGCACGTTTATTTACTTGGCTGCCATGAGGATTTCTGTGATCCCCCCTTCATCCCAACAATTCATCGTATGGCCCGCCTCTCCTCACCGAGAGCTGGACATCCCTCTCCAACCTCCACGATAGTAGAAATGTCCAGAAATTCAAGAAAAAAAGATCTTGAAGGGGCAGACTTCGATGGCCATCCAGACGATATCGATCATGATGATTATCCAGATGGCGGGCTGAAAGCGTGGTTAGTTGTACTCGGGGTATGTGTCTGAACTTGAATCAATTATTTGGCGTGCCAGTATTCATCGGACTGGTTCATCCAAAAGGCAGGGTGCTGTACATTCGCAACGTGAGTATACATTGCGCCCTCAATCATGTAGTCTCATAAAATGGTAGTTTTGGTTTCGTGAATGCATGGGGGGTAAGTCACTGTCGGTCATAGGATCGATCAGCCTCCTTGATCCCCTCGGCAGGTATTCCAGTCATACTATGAAACGTCCGTATTACGAGATTCTTCTCCTTCCCAGATGTGAGTGCATTGTTTTGAGTCATGTTTATGGTTTTGACGATATGATTTCTAAAGTGCGTGGATTGGATCCATTCAGGTACGATCCGAATCCACACTTACTAGTTTATTTTTGCCTAACTTTTCAGGTAACAGTATGCGCTTGTGTTCCTTCCTGGTCAAATTATGGGGCGGATATTTGACTTAGGGTATCTGAAACTCCCATTTTTGATTGGAACTATCCTGCTTATCGTGGCTACTTTCCTTGTTGCCGAATGTCATACTTATTGGCAGTTCTTATTATGCCAAGGACTCGCTGTTGGAGTATGTTCCCTTTATGTGATTGCTTTCTGCCTTCAGGATTTCTCATGACATCTAACAGGTGGCATGTGGAATGTGCTTTGGGCCAACGCTGAGCATTATCGGTCACTGGTTCAAGAGAAGGCGTGGCATTGCGTTGGGCTTCTCAGCCACTGGATCGTCGTTAGGCGGAACAATTTTCCCAATAGTTGCTCGTAACCTCATACGACTTGTCGGGTGTGTGAAATTTCTGATTGTACCTTTCTTTTCGGGAGCTCATTCCTTGCAGGTTTCCATGGACGATGCGCATTATTGCTTTTATTTTACTGTTTATGCTCGGTATCTCTAACATTGTGCTGGATCGACGGTTGCCTCCCAAGAACGTACCTGGCGGACTGTTCAATTACCGAGCTTTCAAGCTGCCTTCATTCACAATTTACTGTTTGGCCAACACCATGGCATTTCTCGGCATTTACACTGGTACGTTTGTCTTGCGCTAATCCTTTAAACCCGAAAAATCAAATTGCAATAGTTCTTACTTATATCGACGTCAGCGCTATTGCTGTTGGTATATCCCCCGACTTTTCATTTTATCTCGTGAGCATAGCAAATGCAAGTTCAGGGGTGGGCCGAATCTTGACAGGCGTTACGGCTGACAGATTTGGTATGAGATTTTTTCCTCTAACTGTTGCGATTGTGATTTGACTTCACTTCGGTAGGCCCTGTGAACGTGATGGCGCCAATGATGGCCGGCGTCGCTATAATGACATTTGCATGGCCCTACGCAGTCACGAAAAATTCGTTGATCGCTGTTGCAGTCATCTATGGGTAAGTTTCTGTTCTTGATCACAATCATACCAGACAATGTATATTTGATTCCAGATTTTCGGTTTCCGCATATGTCTCAGCATTCGGCATGCCGTTGTATAATATGGGTACGATTGAAGATGTTGGTCGACGAATGGGGACAGTTATGTTTTTCGCAGCCCTGGGGGCTTTAGCAGGTCCCCCTATTTCTGGGGCTATCAATGCTTCAACTGGGAGCATTAAGGCTGTCAGTTACTTTGCTGGTAATGATTCGTAGTCTTGTCCCATTTGTTTTGCGATGTTCACGGATATTTATTAGGAAGCACCGTCCTTCTAGCCGTGATCATGATGTGGATCACTCGCTACTTGCTACTGAAGAAGTTTTTGGGCAAGTTCTAAACGTTCGCCATCTTTCTGTTCCTCTTCTTCTCCATAAACTAGATTCCCATACACGCATTTCTCTACTTTTAGATTGACAAGATCTTGATGGTCTAGATACCGAAACACTTCGGGGTTTATTGTCCCTTCGCACCTCTTTTGATGACATTCATGTGGATCTTGTACAACTATCTAGATATTACAATAACAGTACCCTTATTGCCAAAGCGGTAATTATTAGTTGAGGTGTACCGCCGCAGCGTAAAAATAACTTGAGGCACATCGACAATCATCGCACTAAATCTCTGTACAGCCCACACAGCTTGGTGCACCAGCGCAGAGCCGCATTTGTTCCTTTGTACCCCCGCACTAGCCATGATGATCAATCAAGATCTCTAGACTAGAAGGTACACCTGGTCTCGACCACGCTGATGGTATGCCCAGATCATGCAAGTATATATGGGCTGTGGTGCTGATAATGACGCCATTGTAGTTTGCGAACTGGCTCCCAAAGATAGATGCATCCAAGTTCCATTACGTCTTTGGGAGACTAAAGCATAGCCTTCAGAATCCTCTTCGCTATCTCACCCCTGATGTGCTATCACAAGCACAGTACTAGCTGAGAACACGATGGCTCATTCACTTCGTGTAGTCTAGTGTAGAACAAATTGTGACTGGTCGATGTAAATACTACTCATGGGTCTGTACGGACAAAACCAAACATGCACCGCTTTCTTCACCAGACTTGTTTACCACGGCTGCTCACTCTGACTACCATAACAGTTGTAATGTAGGTGAATGAGTCTAATGATTTGTGGAGGGATTGAATTAAAGCTAGATTCATGGCATGGTGTGCATCTGGTACGCACCTGATAATTTTCGGTAAAAAATGCTGTGTTCAGGCTGCGGAACAGATCCCTCGCAGGTGCGAGGTAGGCGAGCGGGCCCGAATATAGGAGACATGTTTGTACGGTGTAAGAATATTTCCTTCCGATCGTTGGACATCATAAATTGATAGTGTCAAGGCGTCAACAAATTTGAACCCTGGTGTTCTTGGACTTTTGCCTCATTTTCCAGAATATTTGATCGTTTAACGAAAGCTAACTCTTGACAATGCTCTCTTCAATGCTCCAGAGACTTAGGACCTTTCAAAAAGGAGTTACAGGGAGTAGCAGGCAATTATTATATGTTGATTTGACAGATTAAATTGCGAGTTCGTCGGTGAGAAGGTAGTTGAAACAGGGACAAGTAGACAGTTGTCATGAAGCCAAAGACAGAGTTTCACTCTCGGAGAGACAGGAAGATAAGTTTCGCCCTGTTCGGTATGGAGATCAGGTCCAGTCTTCGGCAATCCGAACGGCCCTGGATCTGACAAGCCCACTCATTTAGGCTGCAGTCATGAAACCATGACTGTATGATCTCGGATGAGACAATGTTGTCAAGACAATGACTTGCCTCTCATACTACTTGAAAAATTCAATACCCTTTTCCGGGTTTTGTCCGAACCTGGAAGTACGTTGAGGATTATTTGAGCTTAGACGGCAGAACTCTTGTTGTTCTCTTGTTGTTGCAGCGGTTCAGGCGGAGTTCAAAGATCACGGAGATTTCCGGTAAAGCTGTGAACGTAAAAATGTTCATGGTCCTCAGTTGAGGATCACCATTAACGGCCTCTGACTATCCCAACTGATCTACTTGTGAACTTATTTTTCGAGCATCGTCTAACGGATCTTTGACGTACCGATAAGAAGCAATTCATGTCAGCGTATGCACAATCGCTTCAAAAATTTACCGACTGGCCTTCTCATCTTTGGTTCACAGAGAAGAATTTCAAGATGTCCTCGAGAACGAGATTGAGTCCAATTGGGACCAAGTCGTAGATAAGTGCGTGTGATCTCGTATCGTTGCGACTGAGCATCGCCTAATCTGTCACTGCGCCTTCTTAGCTTTGATAACATGGACTTGAAGCCAGAACTCCTTCGTGGAATCTATGCTTACGGGTGAGTAATCGACTGATATGATATGGTGTCTCCTGACATGTATTTTTTTGCAGTTTTGAGCGTCCTTCTGCCATTCAACAACGTGCTATCGTTCCTGTCGTGAAAGGCCACGACGTTATTGCCCAGGCGCAGTCTGGCACAGGAAAGACAGCTACTTTCTCTATCTCCATCCTCCAACAAGTGAGTCCGTACATATTGGATGTGCTGAGCGCATGTGAATGTTTGTTTCGTGATTTAGCTCGATAAAAATATTAAAGGGACCCAAGCATTGATTCTTGCGCCCACCCGTGAACTTGCTCAGCAAATCCAAAAAGTCGTCATCGCCTTAGGCGACTACATGAACATTGAGTGCCATGCATGCGTTGGTGGGACTAACGTTCGTGAGGACATGGCTAAACTCCAGGAAGGTGTCCATGTTGTGGTTGGAACGCCGGGTCGTGTCTTTGACATGATTAACCGCCGCGCGTTGAGGACTGACAATATTAAAATATTTTGCTTGGATGAGGCCGATGAAATGTTGTCGCGCGGATTCAAAGATCAGATATATGAAGGTGACTAGTTCAAACACCTCCCTCCTTTTCTGCCTTCTGACAAGATGACAGTTTTCCAGCTGCTCCCTCAGGACACACAAGTTGTCCTTCTTTCCGCCACTATGCCTGCCGATGTTCTTGAAGTCACTAAAAAATTCATGCGTGATCCCGTTCGCATCCTTGTGAAGAAGGATGAATTAACTCTCGAGGGTATCAAGCAGTTCTATATCGCTGTAGAAAAAGAGGAGTGGAAACTGGATACTCTATGTGATCTCTATGAGACCGTCACGATTACTCAGGCTGTGATCTTCTGTAACACCAGGCGGAAGGTGGACTGGCTGACGGAAAAAATGCATTCTAGGGAGTTCACTGTTTCTGCTATGGTGAGTCAGTCATACATTAGATAGTCATTTTTCCTCATGAATCCCTTCAGCATGGTGATATGGAGCAGAAACAACGAGAAGTTCTGATGAAAGAGTTCCGATCTGGGTCATCTCGTGTTCTTATCACCACAGATTTGCTAGCCCGAGGGATCGATGTGCAGCAAGTTTCGCTTGTCATCAATTACGATCTTCCAACCAATCGTGAGAACTATATTCACCGTATCGGTCGTGGTGGTCGCTTTGGACGTAAGGGCGTTGCTATTAATTTTGTAACCACCGATGATGTGAGGATGTTGCGGGATATCGAACGTGAGTTTGTTTTTTTCTGCTGGTTCTGATGCCCACTCATGATTATGATGTCAGAATTTTATAACACCCAGATTGACGAGATGCCCTTGAACGTTGCGTGAGTTTCTTTCTGGATGCTTTTCTTCCTTTGTTCTTATCGTCTCGTCAGCGATCTCATCTGATTCCTTCTTCGAGCTTCTGGATTTGTCTTCGTTTTCTTTTTATGTCTTTTCACGCTCATGACTGACTTTACGATCCATCTTGCCGCCCACGCCTTCTCCGTATAATACATACCACCAAAAGTGCCTCTAACTAGTTTTACTCCTCATTCTTGCTTTTTCCTGTAATATGTATGTATTAGGAGTAGTGGGATATGCACGGATCGGTTCAACGCCTACTTTAGGCGTGATGAGGTATTCGAACACTCTTGGACCCTGTTTCATCTAATGGAAAGGGACGTTCATATCCATATGGAGTGGGAAATTCCGTCAGGCAGTGAGAAGACGTATCAAGTCGAAAGTTAATGTTTTCGGTCTATGCAGGTATTCTTATCTTAGGCGGTTTGTTCCGATGACACAGCTTGGTTTCCGGCTTGTGACATTGCCGCTTAATTCGATCCAAGTCTGCACCGCAATGTGCTGAGCACTTCAATTTGTTCACACATGGGCTTTCGGCTGCGCATGCTCGAAGCATGTTCCGACCTGAAGATCATGCCTAATAGAGATTCGGAGAAAGTGAATGAATGGGCTAAAAGGTTGACCGTTTGATCGTCAAGTTGATTCCTCAACAACCCCTCCCCTTACCGCTAAAACTTGGCGAGGGTTTACCTCGTGTTTACATCAGGTTACCTGTAACACTATATTACATTAAGACAGACGGTCAACCCTCCTCTTCGACCGACAGCTCTTCTTCACCTTGACCCTATATCGACCCTTTCAAAAAAGATACGTGGAATAGCACCACTCAATCGCTGCATTCTTCTCTTGAACTGTAAGCCAGAGCACTTCTTGGCAGAGAACCCAGTCTTAACAATAACCGCAGGCATTAAAAACACCATGGTTAGTCGATTATTCCAACCTTTATTCCATCCTCCGCGCCATGCGCTATTTCTGTTCCGATCCTTTGATCCTTCGCATTCATCCGTCTGTCTGGCCCATTCTATTTAAATGTACCAGATATCCATATCGTAAATCTGGTTGCCATTGCAGAAGTTTTCTTCCGTACTTCAAAACTTCCCCAACTCGGTTTCGGCATCACTCCATCAATTCCCTAATGTATAAAAGCTCGCTTTGCTAATCATCTTTGTACCCTTAGCCTGCCACTCACTCCGCAACTCACCTTCACCTTCACTGCGCTCTCCCTTCCAATTCCCATCACCGACCACACGGTCAACGATCACCAGCTAAAATGAGTCAAACATCATCCAATGCGCCACTGTCACGCAATGTCTCGGAAATTATACCGAGGCTCTTTATCTCAGACCTTTCGTTTGCTGAGAATCCGGCCTGCCTTATCCAGTACAAGATCACTCATATCCTTTCCACTTTACCTGAGAAAGTACACCAACCTCCAGTCTCTGTCCTTCCCGTTCAACCTGTTCGAATGCAAATACGAGTGGAGGATTTTCCTTTTGCAGAACTCGCCGCCTATCTGCCAACAACCACGGCTTGGATTAATGATGCTCTATCTCGCGATCCCAACTCTCGTGTTCTGGTGCATTGTGTGGAAGGAATCAGCCGGAGTACTAGTGTCGTAGCAGCGTTCTTGATGGCGCAGTATAGCTGGAGTCCTCAAGAGGCTATTCAGTACATTAAGAGCAAACGGAGGGTCGCTAATCCCAATTTTGGATTCATACAGCAGTTACACGAATATGGAAGACGGTCCCTTGGGCGAACGCAGCCTTGATAACCCCATCTCATATCAGCCGATTCCGCTCTCAGCCCCTAATAATCCATAACCCGAGTTCTTCAATTCGAAGAACTGAAACTTGAACCGAAACGTTCCTCAATACCATCCGAGTGGCCACAAGGCTCTATCTATCCCATCAGTTCTCTTGGCAAATTTTACATCCATGGAAATGGTGGAAGTTTAAGTTTTGTGTCTGCTCTGCAACCTTGTCTTCTTTCCTTGTTCAACTGCTTTCGTACAGACATTCAGGCTATTGCATTGTAACATACTGATAACCTTTTCCTCTATCGGATCGTAGCACTCAGCTTCTCAATTTGGTTTGCACTAAGTTTTCTAGGCATGGACTGTGATGTAGCTAATGCAGTATCGTACAATTACTAAAATCGTATATCTCGGTTTCAGATATCACGAAATCCATCCATTTTACGTTACTTTCCGTGTCAACGTGAGACAATGATTGGGTCAGCATATGGGTAAAACAATATTCGGCGACATGATATGACCCACTCACTCACCCTTGAGAGGGTAGGGAATAATTTCTGACAAGTTTAATCGCCAAAGCTGAAACATCAGGTTCCTGTCACAACCACCAGCTATCCACTCGGCTGCCAGACAGCAATTATTATCGTGTGGCGTTGCGACCCGATTACTGAGTGGCATGGACTGCCACCCGCAGCTATCATAAAGACAACGAGAGAGAAATTGAACGTCTTGGCGCTGTCATAACTTGACCCGGATTTTCCTGTCTACCAGGGGTGGGCAAGGCAATGGTGTAACCATCGACAGAATAAGCATATTTCCATCCTTACAACGTATTCAGGTGGGATGTATTACAGCGTGCGCTGTAGTACCCCTAAAAGCTTCAACATGGGATACTTCCTGCAGCGAATACCATGGACTTCGATGCCAGCTGACGGATCCAGATGACCATGAGGCTTGGTTTTTATAGTTACTCATCGGCGGTGTCCTGGCTACTGAGTTACGAGCTCGCTCTTAATCGGACGATCCCTTTGGTTCCTTCTGAGGTGCCATCGTTCCAGCCAATAGCAATCCGAGAGAAATTAATGTCGCTTGTTATTTACTAGATGTTTCATCATGCTTCGATGAATCCAGAAGTTCATGTCCAAACTGTTGAGCAGATGGAAGGTGATTACCTCTACAAGCGAGAGAATGTCCCTCATCCTATATTACTAGTGGTCTGTGCTTCAAGGCTGTCCATACAATCAGTCATCAAACGGTTTAGAAAGCGTGATGAGGGCCTGAAACCAATCATGAGTAATAGCACCAAACGGCGGGGAAAAACATGATCGGGCATCATCTTGCCCATTGCATGTTTTATATTACTAACCGACACAGTAAAGTATTTTGTGAGGACAAGGCGACGAGCTCATCCTTCCATTTTGAATTCCGGTTGAGTTCAATTACTGCTGGAGGGTGTCTTTACTCACCATGTGCTAGAAGGAGATAACGAATGAATAAAGGAATCTATCATGGCAGAAGAGATGCCTTTTCCTGAAGACCCTGTACTTCATGTTCTGAAACACGGACGGAAATAATGAACACAGGGACGCATGCTTATTTCACATGACGACGGATAAACCGCCGGGAAAATCGTAAAAATAGAATAGGAGAGGGATTATCTAGCATGTGCATGATGATGATCCAGAGCTGAAACAAATTCTGTGGAGAAGACGTGTCTGGAGAAGACAAATCTGAACAACCATACTCCCTTTAACCTTAGAGGCCGATGACATCGGTAGACAAAATCTTCTGGAGCAAGTTGTTTTCATCTTGTCATTTGACATGGGTCTTTTGAACAAGTGAGATGGAGGAAAAACATGGGGAATTTTTCATCTCCCGCCAATTTTGGACTTATAGATCAATCAAAGATCAATCTAGGGGTTTACAATCTCGAACTTCAAGTATCATCGATCCAGGGATGTATACAGTCTACCTCTAGCTTTATCATGGCAGTGGTCATATTACATAGCTCTACGCCATTCACCGTATCTTATTTAGGACATCACGGTTGACCTTGGCCTTGGAATCTTGTTGGTCATATAATTGGACGCAATCGTACTATTTATATATACATGTAAGTATGGCATGATTGTGATAGGTGTACCTGTGACCAAACCGAACACGAGGGCTCTGCAGCTCGCAAAAAATTAAGTAGATAATATAATGATGCTGCTGTATAGATCCTCATTCGCAGGTGACGTGTCCACGGCGATTCAAGTCTGATTTGCAAAGCGGAAGCAAGATCACAAGCGCAAGCCCACGGAAGATATCATCTGCAGCAAGTGCTCTGTTGGGAGGACTGTTCGAGTATACTATTTGGATTTGTGTAGCCTGATGTTTTCACGCCAGGAGACTGAAAGAAGAGAAGTATATTCAATAGGCATATATAAGAAATTGAATTGAACATACTCTTGAATCATCAAAGACGTTATTTTTTATCTTAGTCAGGATGTCCTTTGTAGCCTCCATGAAAGCAAGCTCGACATTATGTCCAGACTTGGCACTGGCTTCAACAAAAAGAAGACCTTCTTGATGTGCAAATTCAGCACCCTCTTCTGTTGTAACTTGACGAGGTTTGGATGGTGCTAGAGTAAAGTATCAGCTTCATGACCCACCCGAATTGATAGGAAAACCCACAGTCCTCAGAGTCACAAAGGTCGATTTTGTTGCCGACAAGGATGCATGTGAGATGAGGATCAGCATGCTCTCGTACATCCGCAAGCCATGACTTCGTATTCACGAAGCCTGGAGGTGTCGGATCAATGTATGATTGCTGTGCTTCGGTACATCAATGACATACTTTTCCGATTTGTGACATCATAAACAAGGAGGCAACCTGCTGCGCCGCGGTAATAAGAACGTGTAATGGATCTGAAAGACTCTGTCCCTGCTGTGTCCCAACACTGAAGTTTGACAATTTTGTCGTCTTCGGGAATAGAGATAAGCTTGGAGCCGAACTCGACTCCTAGGGTCGGGTCTGGATTGGAAAGAAATCTCTGGTCCGTGAGACGAATAAGTAAAGAAGATTTCCCAACCGAAGCATCTCCTGTGATGATGAACTTGAGAACATAGTGCCATGTAATAGTTGACATTGTGGTGAAGAGAGATAGCCGTTGTACGTCATCAGCCTGAGATCATGATGCTCACGTGAGAGACGGACTGGCCCGGAATTTGCTCGTTGTCCAACACGACGACAAACACATCATTTGAAAACAGTTATCATGGCTGGTGCTTGGAGGGCTCATGTCACGTATGATCTCTATTTTCTGTCTAGATCCACAATCTAACCATCTTGCGTAGTTTCAACAAATACGCTCAAGTCGCTGCTCGTGCTCTCCGTTCTTCCCTCAAAGAGGAACAGCGCCTCGCAGCTGAGAAACGTGGAACTACTTCTCTG
>Ga0153951_1000170_pt1 | contig 23970 bp, 13 predicted proteins | sample TSNJ035MetaG_FD_102278 | JGI IMG/M metagenome (GOLD analysis project Ga0153951, IMG submission 102278) | Attine ant fungus gardens microbial communities from New Jersey, USA - TSNJ035 MetaG | ecosystem: Host-associated > Fungi > Mycelium > Unclassified | place: USA: New Jersey, Wharton State...
AGAATAAACCTTAGACTTAACAACATCTTTTGCTGCTTGTCTAACTTTGCTTTTTTGAGCACTTTGATTATTAAATCAACCAATCACAAATCAGTAAGTGGCCATTTGTGATAGACCTAAGAGAGGCTATCTACTACATTCTTCCAAGACTTCATTTAGGAGATTCTATTCTGCTATAAAGGCAACCAGAGCAGAATGACTCCAGGAGAATTCTTAGTCTATAATCAAAGTCTAGAGTACATTAGAACTCATCTTCAGGAGAATTCTCCAAGAATAGAATAAGGCTCCTGGAGAGGTAATCTATACTATATATACAAGTTCTCTAGTTATGGAATGTCCCAATGGTTAGGATCAGGAATGCAGGAAATAAGGCAACTAATTAAATGTTAGGTAATTACTATTTAATTAGTACAGGGTCACTTTGGTAGACTACTACTAGTACATCAGGAGTGTAACTTAGTGTAGTTCTTTTACAGGAGAGGATACTGAGAGGAAAGATGGTGATTAAGTATATGGGGAAAGTAATATAGACTGCTGTTATGAATAAGAGAGAGAAGATATATAAGGCAGGGGATAAAGAGTAGTTATTTGTTTAGGATTAATGAGAATCTGGTGGTGAATGCAATGAAAAAGAGGAATTTTGGGTAAGTTGGGCTGAGATTTTTTGTATATGTGATTTTTTTGATAAAATATCAGGCAGTTGATTAATTACTTGTGTGATTCAAATTGTATGGCCAAGATTATAATGATTAATAGGGAGAAGAAGATTGTGATTTATATGAAACAGGATATTGAGTTAGGTAATGAGATTATATATAGTATGCTTTTTTGCCCTTTTTTTTGGTATATGTAAAGGTTTGAGACTGACCTGTTTTTTCAAGATTATCATTTTCTGTTTAAGCAAGACAAGATTCCTTGTTTGTGTGGTTCTGTCAAGTGCTGTGTATTCTTGAGCTAGTTATGTTGTAAGCCCTTGCATTGTGCTTTTTTTTTTTTACTGTTGTTTGTTCTCTCTAGAAACTTTTATATATTTTATTTTCTGACATATATACTGACAAAGTTGAATTCAATCATATCTGCAGATGGTCAATATATTGTTGAAGCATTAGAGAGACAAGCACTCTATGATTAGCTTTATTATGTTTTTATCCTCTATTTTATTGTAGGAAAGAGATACCATATCCAATGTTTTCTAGGGAGCCAGAGAGCCAACCCTAGAAGAAATAGAAACTTTCTATCTGGTCTTGTGGTTGATAATAGTAAGTATGGTCTATGATACCTCTGTCCTTGACATCATTGATCTTATACCATAGATATTATCTATCTCCAATTTTGTGACTTTTATTTGCAATCCTAGCCAGGCTTGAAAGACAGTAAGTCCTCTACTGTTGATATTCCCTCCAGTACTCACTGTCTTGTTAGCATCAATACCAAGCTATTATATAGTTCTTTGGAATGATAAGAAATCCTATTAGCAGAGTAAGTATCCCTTCTGTATCTGTTAGAACTACTTAAAGCTGTTGATTAGTATATAGAAATTTGCATAAGTTACAGCTCAGGTTCTAGTGAACCAATCTCTTAAGTCACTTTGAACTAAATATAATCTTTGTCATTGCTACTTTTGATCTATATGCTTTGTCAAGATACTAGCTTCTGTTTATTATGGGTTCAAGTCTAGTTTACATTCAACTTAGGCTTATTCAACTTTACAGATGCCAATGTAGCCATGGCTATGTTGCTGAGCTTTTTGACTGTACCTTCTAGCTTATTTGCTGTTATACCAAGTTCTACTTCAGTGAAGAGATCAATGATTACTCTTCAACTGCTACAAGCAATAACATGGTTGTACACTTGGATTATTTCTGCTCAAAATTCTACCCTATGAACACTAATATGCATTATCAAATATATTGTATCTAATATCTGTCTATCTTTGTCTTAACTATGTCTAATCTATATAATATCATTTTTCTAACTGGATATAGTCAACTGAACTTTATCTTATCTATAAACTAATATATATATCCTGTTTAGTTGTAAGAGGACCACACTAAAGTGCACTCCTGATATACTAGTAGTAGTCCACCAGAGTAACCCTACACTAATTAAATAACAATTACTCAACATTTAATTAGTTGCCTTTTTTCCTACATTCCTGATCCTGACTGCTAAGATATTCCATAACTAGAGGACTTGTATATATAGTGTAGATTATCCCTTCAGGAGCCTTATCCTATTCTCTGAGAATTCTCCTGGAGGTGAATTGTAATATACTCTGGATTTTATTTATAAACTGAGGAATCTCCTGGAGTTACTCCAGTTACTCTTACATTAGTTGCCTTTCCATGTACTAGCCACTTTTGACTTGAACTAGATTTCAACAGAAAACAGGTTTGATAAATACCATAATTTTATTGAGGCATATAGGACCATATAAGTGCTTCAGGACAAGTTGGCAATACAACAACTAATAGTACTCATTTTGATTTCTCATCACTACATTAACATCTATACAACCAACCAAGTTTTTACCTATGTTTTAGGCTTCAAATCCCCAAGACTAATCCTATGAATTTACTTACATTAACTTGATAGGTTTGTTTATGATGTTTCAGTACTTCAAACTCATAGAGGAGTCTTTTTCTGGCCTTTTTTGTTGAAACAATTTTCTTTTTCTGCTGCTAGAACCAGACATAACATCCACTTTTGGAGCTTCTATTCCTGGTACAAGAGCAGCCCCAATGATCATGGAACCCATTTTCATTTTCAGGAAGAAGCTCCTCATCTAATTGGTGACATTCAAAAAGAAATATATTATGTTATATTCCCATTCCTTGTATTGAATACACCAACAACAACCTAGACCTTGTTATAGAAAATCTTGCTTTGCAAGGTTGCAACCTACTTTCCAATATTATCTCACTCAAAGCAAACAATCATATCAAATTCTCACTATATAATATAATTACAGGTGATAATCAACGCCACATTACACTGCATTTGGAATAGATGCAAGCTGACTTACAGGATGTTGTATTTTACTATAGACTAAAAAGTAGGTTAAAGATAACAGATTCTGGATTGGTAGATATGCTACTTGGGTTAAGCATAAGTATGTTCCATATATCTATTGCATCTGAATTTACATCTTGTTATTCTAGTCAAACATTGTTCTCTACTCATGATAAGTCTCTTGTTTTCAAAGTTGATTTGTTAAATTTTTCAACCTGTAATACCAAGCACAATTTTTTCAATGTCTTGAAAGAGATATATTGATCTAATGCTGTAAAATCTGATTATTTATCCTTCTCAGTTATCCTGGCAAAAATAAAGCTAAATCAAAAGGAAAAATCATCACTACCCTATCATATCTCTATAGCATCACTACTGTACTCCTGTAGTACCATACTGCACTGTATCTTGTCACAAATTGTCACACATTGTTATATATTCTTGCACTGCAGAAATTTTAATAAAAACCAGTATTATACTACTAGAATCTTTTGAGTAGATATTGACTTTTGAGCTATAAAGATATCAAGCTCTGTGATTGTATTGTTTTAGGTCAAAAATATACATTTCTCTATATATTCTCATAATATACCTCTTGATAGAACTGTCAGTTATGATACTACAACCTTACTAAATATGTTCTCAAGTATGGGAGAAAGTGGTCTAGATAAGATTTAAATAAATATATATAGACTTATTTGTGATTAAAAAACTGCTCTAATCTATTATTCTTATACCTATTTTTTGTTTTTATAGCCATGTCAATATATATGTTTATTCTCTCTCTGAACATCTCAATAACCTCAGAGTTACTCTTGATATAGCATATAGTAACTATAATATAAAATAGAGCAAGAGATAATGTCAATTGTTGATGATGATATTGCAATATGACATGTTTGTAACAGGATATAGTAACTTCTTTATGTCTAGCATGATTAGAGATGTCTATCTCTATGATAATTTTTGAGTTGGGATTCTAGCAAGCTAGTACTAATACTGATGTAAAGGCTCTTTTGAGAGTTTTGAAGGTTGACAATTTTCTATCTAGACCCAACAGGTGTTTTTTTGAGTAAGGTGGGTAAAATATAGGACCAGTTCTAAGTATCTACAAACAAACCTCCTTGTTAAGGTACAGACTTAGGACTGAAGCTCTGACCCCAACCAGTGACAATTAAAAGGGAAGAACTTGATAGAGTCCTCTATTGGATTTTTACTACTACTTATACAATTATCCCATGGTCTGTGTGCCTGCTTCCCATGGTCACAAGACTATGACTAATAACTATATAGTTCTTACATAATACTGTCACATGCTATTTATATCTTCCCTGCATTATATTTCTGGGGGTTTTCTATCAAGTTGATAAATGTACAGGAGATATTTTCCTTCTTTGGAGCCAACTCATAATACTCCTATAAAAATTTACAAAACCAAAGGACTTCATGTTCTCTACTTGACAAGGTATAGGCTACTCCTATATTACCTTGACTTTTTGATTATCCATCTGTAGATATCATGTATGACACAAGCCACTACCATGACCAGTGCAAGAATATTAGATTATTATCTAATGAACAATGATTAAGTAATACTATAATAATTATTCAACCTATAAAAAGTAGTCTAGTCCTTAGCTTTATCCTTAACAAAGCCTTTGCCTTTAAAGTTGAGAAATTCCTTGAACTCAGAACCTGACTTTCATTTCCCTCAGTTAGGCAGTAAGAAAACATCCCCAGAACCTGGTCTATCAGTCTAGGCTTGACAGTAGATCTTTGTCACACTCCTGACCTCATATGACCACTGTCACTGATCTTTACTATCTTTTCCCCTTCTTCCAAAAATTCATTATATAATTATCTAGTGTACTACTAATTGGAGACAGCCAAGAAACTTCATAGCTCCTAGACTTATTCTATAGCTAATTAATGTATATCTGTTACAACCTCCAAGTTTACTCAGGTTACAATCTTTTCTTATTTGTAAAAGAGAATATGAGAACCTTGTTGTGTGAGTTTAGACCTTGTTATAAGAGAGAGAAAATAGTAATTGGTTTTTAGTATACAGAAGTAGTTTAGTGTAAGCTATATCTTATATATTATCTGCTAGAACCCTCTTTCTAGTTTAATAAAGCTATTGACTTCAAAAGTATATAGCTGAGAAGTAAAGAAGAGAAGGTGGTCTACAAGAAGAAAAAAGAGATAAAAACAAAGAAGAAAAAGAAGAATAGTATAACATGTAATACTAGTCATATGAAGAAGAAAGAAGGTTTTAAACTTTTTGATATACTTTCTAAAGATAGAGAAAGGGATTGTAACAATATCCTTCTTAGTCTAGTTCTCCAATAAGCAATCTCTAAGTTGTTCTCATTGACTCTCATGTATTGTTTGATTCCTTAGGCTTGACAACCTTCTGGACTTGTCAGGAAGGTGGGGAGCAGCATAGGAAAAGCTAGAAATATTCTGTGAATTACTATGAATATACTATGAGTGTGCACTCCAGGTTCTGGAAAGTGATACAAAAGATAGAGTTAGAATAAGGAATACACTACTAAATGAAATGAAAGACATTGCTCTCCAGTTCCATGGTTTTACAGCTAGTCCAGAGGAAATGTTAGTGATAACAAAGAGGTAGAATGACCTTGGTCTCAGCTTGTGCACTGTGTCTTGATCTCCTGTCACTTATTATGGTTGCATATTTCAGAATAGTGGAATATTGTCTAAAGAAAAGGTAAATTCAGGAGCAACAGAATTAAAAGGTATATAGCAGAAAAGGATATTGCTACAAGACTTGGGGATTGTGACTTGATGACTTTAATCTACAAACTAGAGAATTATAATATACAACTAGAGTACTTATACAAATCTCAGAATAGGAGTTATAGTACAAGTGTTTGGTTTATATCTTAATCCTATAGGAGTAGGCAATTTAGGAGGTCAGGAGCAGAAATTATAAATAAAATAAAAAGAAAATGAATATAAATAATAAATAATACCAAATTTTTGGTATATAACAGAACTGAGTAAAAACCCCAAAAATTTAATGCTCTTTTGATAGAAGGCATATTTACTAAGTAAGACATATAACTTATGAGCTCAAAAATATCTTAGGACCTCTTTTACATGCCCTTTGTGGTCATTCAGGTTATTCAAGTAAATCAAGATATTATCTAGGTAGACTACTATATAGACATCTAGCAAGTCTGCAAAAATCTTGTTCATCAATCTATGGGAGGCTACTGGGGCATTAGCCAACCCAAAAGGTATTACAAGCCACATGTTATGAGCTATCTTGGCTATAATGATTTTTATTTCTTTATTTCTTTTCTCTTTTACTTTTTTCTTTTACTTTTCTTTTTAGATAATTAGATAATGAAGGAGTCATATAATCAGTATTACATGGTATATCACAATCCATCACAGAATATGATAAATCAGTTACAAGATCAGTTATATCATACAGTTATATGTCAGTCATATGACCAGAGAACATTCTTGTTGATTCTATTAGATCATTAGTAGGTTAGGGTTAGTAGCACAGACCATGTGTAATGTTATAAGAGCCCCAAAAAGGAAATAAGTTCCCAAGCATTTGAACACTTGATCCAAAACCTCAAGATATATAATGGGGTTGAGATATAAATAGTGTGGGAACTAAGGTCATATGACAAGGTCAAGTGATCACAGAACATTCTGGAAGACCATGTGATTGTGGACTAGTAGTACAGCCACTATAAAAATAGTATAAGTAGGGGTCCAATTGTCATGACATGGTCAAAACAGCTAAGTCATTATTTATTTTCTTTTCCTTTTTCTTTTCTTTTAACTAGGAAATCAGTGGACATATGAAATGAAACAACTAAAAAGAGATGCATGGGAGTTTATAAATAGAAGTAAACACAGGAGATGTATAAGTAGTGTACCACAATTGAATGGGAACTCTATTGAGTTCTCCTTGTCAACTCAGACTAGGAGTAGTTCTAAGATGTCTCAGTCTAAGTCCTTACACCAATCCAACAAAGAACTCCATTGAGTTCTTCTTGAACATCCATCTAGGGTGATCACTAAGAGCATTCACTGCCTATCAATAACATGTAAAACATGTAAGTAGTGGCCCAAATCTAAGAGGACCTCTGTTGAGTTTTCTTTGTTTATCCCAAATAAAAGATAACTCAGTCCTAGGATTAGCTCAACAGTCACACTATATCTTGGTCTATACACCTATCTCCTGTCATGTTATACCTATATTACATGCTCTGATCTATTTATAGACTGAGTCCATTTAATATCCAGATGTTGTGAATTAAATGCCAGAAGCCTTGTATTTATTAAAGGCTACCTCGGACTGTGTACATACACTGTGCTATAAATTGTTGAATTTTTTTTTTAAAAAAAGACAACGATGGGAATTATGTACAGGGGTGTAGCGCTTTCGTAACCAGGCCTTGTAGTGATGTCAGCTCCACTTGATGGCTGATAAGTAATTGGTTTCAGCTTCAGTCCTGTCAGTTTTGTTTCCAGAAGTTTCTTGTTCGCATGTTGCAACTATCGCTCTCTCGCACCACATCGGGCGCTCGATACTTCGAGTATATCAAATTCTTGCCAATTTTCCAAATACAAGTGTCTTTATCACGATCCTTTCTTGCAGAACCAACTACAGTCATTGACCTTAGCTTATAGAAAATTGCGAATTTGACCGCTAATTTCTACTCAATCGAACCAGATTCCTCCATCAATAGAGATAGCTTGTCCTAGATCCAGCATAAGCAGTGATAAGATGTGAAAGAGAAAGGTGTACCAGTGATATAAGAAGACTTATCGGAAGCAAGGAAGGAAACCAAGTGGGCAATTTCCTCTGGCTGTGCGAGCCGACCCAACGCTGACTGGTGTTTCATCTAGAAAAGTTTTAGTGAAAAGCAATTTTCTTGGCTGAAACCAATTCAAACCGCTTCTTTGTAGGCACCAGGTTCAGTTCCCGTCAATTGTCCAACACGAGTATCCATATTTGCAACTGAAATGAAATTGTGTCAGAGTTACACATACAACCAACGGTATCATTAGATAACGCACGGAGCGGGGTATCAGTAAATCCAGGAGCATATCTGGATAGACAATCAGACCAAGAAATCTTTAATGAATATGTCAAATATACGCATTAACAGTGATATTGAACTTTCCAAACTCGCAAGCTAATATTATTCTGTAAACGTTACTCATGTCTTATGAAAGACTCACCTGCCGTTTGAGTCAAACACCTGATAGCGAATTTGGTGGATCCATATGTACTGCATAGAGGAGCACCTGAAGAATGATGTATAAATATAATAATGGAGATCGAGTGTCTTCTCCTACTTTTCTTGCCAGCAAGTGACGAGGCGCCTAAGATTCTCAATAAAGCATTATTTTTGAGCGCAACTCAAAGCTTACCAATGATTCTACCTCCACGGTTTTGCTCAATCATTACTTTAGCTGCAGCTTTGTAGCACAGAAGAGTACCCTTGACATTCGTGCTGAATACACGCTCCCATTCTTCCATGGTTGCTGCACAATGGTGAAGTCATAGATGGTTATTGATAGAAATAGTACTTACTCTCAAGGATCGACGTGAGGACAGCCACGCCCGCATTTGCAACCATCTTGTTGTGGTGTGAGTTCGTTCTTATGGATTTCGTAAGATAATTTGCGCACAACATCCAGTCCACCGAATCGAGATACAACGGTCGAGACAAAGCCGTTGATTTCCTTCTCGACGGTGACGTCCGCTACCATCGCAAGTGCTTCTCGTCCCTTTGCCTCTATCTCAACTTTCAAAGTCTTTAGGGCATCTTCTTGAGAAGAGATATCACACATGGCAACATTGAACCCGTCGCTGGCTAGTTGAAGCGCAATGGCCCGTCCGATACCATTAGCTGCACCAGTGACTATAGCGGTGTGGGGTTGAGATGACATTTTTTCTTGGTAAATTACAGAGGATAGCAAAACTTGATCGCGAAGAGTATTTATACGACTATCATGGCCATTGATCAACAGTATACATTAGCACTGGGAGGTTTCTGCATTGAGTTAGAATTTCACAGAACGTGTGAGAACGACCTCTTATTCATTTGTGTCCTATTGGTCTATCGGCGAAGTCTATTCTCCGTGTTGGAATCACGTTTCACAATAAGCTGTAATCGAGCCAGTTCAGATCAGCTTGGCGAGCGCTCAGGTATTACCGCCGAGGAATTCACTGTTTCTATTCTACGCCTTCGTATCCGTAAGGCATGCTCCCAGAAACCATGGCTGAGACCTTGAAGAAAGAAGCAATTAGACATCAGTGGCAGTCCAAAGCCTACCGTCACTCCATGATGTAGGCTGTGCATCGTTGTTTTTTGTCTGGGTGAAGAGATGCTGTGATAATCAGTTTACATGAAACACAATGGATGATTCCTTCGTATAACTTGATTCAGGAGGTGAGATGGTGTTTTTAGCATATCAGTGTATCGAGTTTCTGAGTGGTTCTAACACTGTTGATTGATTGGACAAGACACTTCTGATCTCTTGGAGAAACTCAGGGTTGATTTAGGTGTTACACTTATCAAGATGTCCCTTCTATCACAAAGGAAGATGGTCCAACGATTATCAGGAGATAGAGATAGAAGAGCGGTTGATGTACTTGTCAACATAGAAGTTCCCTATCCAATCCCTCACACGGCAGACAGTCAGTTGTCCACTCGCTGGCCGAGTGATGCTGTCAACTGATCTGTCACTTGGCTGTCCACTAAATCTGGCTGTCACAAATGTCACACCTATGTTTTTCCTGGTTCCATTGACTTTGTTGCCATTGGCCTATGAATTCTCCTTACACTGTGGCTGGCTACATAGCAGGATGTCTCTGTATACTGTGTAATAACCCATTATTAAAGATACAGCCTTGTATTCAAATTTCTTGCTTACTCTCTATGTCAATGACTACTGAAATTTAAATTCAAGTGCTGTTCCAAATGTTGAAATATGAATGGGGGAGGGTAGGTTAGGTTAAGTTATGGTAACAAACAGATGGCAGATACAAAGGGAAGTACACTACTTATATACCTGTATCTTCATCATGTAATGTAGCTACCAATATTATTACTTATTTTTAGTGTAACACTTAACATCCCAACACCAAATAGTATCACAATAGCTGTAAATGGGATCAGCTCTGAGTCCCCATTTTTTTGTATCCTCATGAACCCAAACAATAAGCACTCCTATCCACCAGGATATCCTCAGTTCAATGAACAACAACAAGCATTCTTTGAGAACCTCTTTTAAACCTGGATGCTGGAGATAAGAGAGCAAGTTCAGCTCCAATTTACAACAGAATAGGCAAAACAGAAGAGAGCAAATCAAGCCTGTGAAGCATTGCTTAAGAGCAAAGTTGAGACTTTGAAGAAGCAGTTGGCTAGTGTCAAAATACAAAATATGGGTCCATAATAAAATACAAAAGGGTCTATACTATCTATATACCTATTTTCTGTCATGTGACATAGCTACCAATATCATTTATTACCTTATGTTTTCTTTTTTTTTTCTTCTATCATATCATTGTTTTGTAATTATAATAAAATACTTTAGTAGCATAGAGAGGTATAAAGAAAAGAACTTCTATTATCTTGTCTTTTGTTACTCTAGAAGCATTTTTGTTTTTCAGGTTTCTATTAGTTTTTTATCATTATTCAGTAAGCTCTCTATATTTCTGATTTACCTCATCTGTACCTACTTGTTTGTATATAACTGTAAAGTAGCTTGGAGACTCTGTTTCTCTGACCTATTTACCCTTGTTTATTTTTATTCCCATCACTGTTACCTACTGGGCATGGAAAATAGAATAGGAGACTGGCAAGTCTAAAAATAGGAACAGCATAGTCATATTAGGAGGTAACTAAGAATAGAATAATAATCAGACTAGAATAAGACTAATTCTTTAATTAAAACTATGAAATAAGACAAAAATGTTATAGAAAACTCTAGAATACTGTAAAAATGGTATTAGGAGCTCCAAAAAGGGCTGTACAGGTCCTGAGTTGCTGAGTAAGCCTGACTATCATAGGAAAAACAAGTTTGCTATAGGATCAGCAACTAAGTAGCTAGGTAGCTATGGAGTATACTTGGCTAAACTCACAGAAAACAATCAAAAGACCAGAAAATATAGGATTCTCTATTACTACTGGAACAAGCATTGTATTTTTGATTATCTAGATGACTAGGTTTATTATCTTCTCCATTTCTCAAAACATATAAAACTTCCCAATTAGCAAGGAGAGCACAAGCAATTTTCTACCTTTTTTCTCTATTAGGTTTTCAATAATTGAATCAGTGATTAAGTTGCTTTGACTTTTGATAGAGTCAAAGCAAAGAGACTACAGGACACAGGTGACTTAGCCACAGTGATAATAGGACCTGCTAAGAGTGACCCTAGGATAAGTCAGTGACTATTCTTACCCTTATTCTACTCTTGTCCTTACCCTAGGAATATACTCTATTCCTAGTGAGCTCTAAGTAGCAACATCACAGATACTCTCAGATAAAGTTAGGCCATACCAGAGAGTTGAGTTATACAAGAAGGATTCAAAGTAAAATGTCTAATCACATAGCCAAAGAGTACTACTATCACAAATTTCCATTTACTGATTTGTGATAAGTAAATTTGGTTATTAACAAAGCTCAAAAGAGAAAAGTTAGATAGTAACAAAATATGTTGTTAAGTCTGAGGTCTAATCCTCAGACAGAGAGTTCTTATATATATAAATAAAATAGTCTTGTCACAGTCCCCCTGTGATGCACAGTCACAACAGTCTCACACAAGAACTTCATCACCTTAGTCACATTGTTTACAGCTAATTTCTGTCCTTTGTACTAGTTTACTAAAGTCCTCAGTTATAAGCTAGCACTTTATTGATATTACTCCAGTTTTGTTCTTTACCTAGTAGACTCCTCTAGAATCTGTCACCCTTGCTGTCTTATATTCTAGAGAAATATTCATTGCATCTCAAGGGTACTGTATAAAGATTGATCCAACTTGCTAGTTGAGATTGAGCCCAATTGTATTATAAAGTTATGACTTGATAAGTCTATGTTCTAGAACAAGCATACCACATATGGTGATGCCTTTGTTGTACAAGAATAGTAATAATTTAACCATATTAGAGCTATTCTTTGTTTTATTCAAGGATAAATGAGTATCTATGGATAATTAATGAAGTGTTATATACAAACATTGAGGACCTTCTATCTCCATGGATTTGTATTGCCTCAGGATTGTTTTGGGGTCTATTTAAGTATAATAAAAAGTGCTTCTGATATCTCTAAAAGCAAGATATTAATTGTGGCAGTTCCTGAGATATTGGTAATTTAATATATAGTATTATAGAGATTACCTACTAATTGCCCAATAGATTAGTGAATACTGATCATATCAAGACACTTTGGGCACCTTTTGAAAGGTCTTCTTGAGAGCTTTTGAGTGCAGTTAAGACCATAGTAATAGATAAAGTATTAACACAAATAGGTCTGAATGAAGTTTGTAACAGCTATTGTAAGGATAACTTTGAAAAGGCAGATTAAAATACCAGACAGGCAGAACTCAGAAAAAAGCTAAGTGTTAGGGCTTCTCATGACACTAATCTATTATCCATGGATTATCATCTGTCCTTGAATAGAAAAAAGAACTGCTCTAAGATAGTTAGGTTATCTCTATTTCAAGAACAATAGCACTACCATATATAGAGCAATAGGTAGTAAACATGTGATAGTCTGTCCAAGTACACAGACCATCATATTTATGTATATAAGGACTCTTTGTCTGAGGATTAAATCTTAAACTTAACAACATTTTTTGCTGCTTGTCTAAATTCACTTTTTTAAGCCCTTTGATTATTAAATCACCCAATCACAAATCAATAAGTGGCTATTTGTGATACTTCTAACAATTCTTTTGCATTTCCCAAGTTTTCTTTTCCCTTCTATATATCTGTTACTGCTGTATATCTCTTTTACTATACTAAAAACTTATTCTTCCTTCTCACTTTCCTTTTGTTTAATATCTTTTCTACTTTGTACTCCTCCTCTCCTTCAACTATTACTAGTGGAGGTGGTACTACTTTCTGTTCCTTAACCTGTGGCTTATACATTCTAACTTTGCTTATATTGACTACTGGATGAATCCTTATAGTTATTGGTAGTTCAAGTTCAATTGTATTTGCTGAAATAATCTCTTTGACTCTGTAAGGACCCACAAAGCATTCTGTCAGTTTTTTTGATCTCCTTTCTACCATCTACTATTTTAGGTTCATATTTAGCAAAACCAAGTTTCTAATCTTATATTCCTCTCCCTTACTTTTTTTTCTATTTGTATATTACTTCATTTTTTTCTGCACTTTCCTTAAGGCTGCCCTTGCTTTCTTCTGGATCTCCTTTATTCTTTTCACAAAATTTTCTGCTGCCTCAAACCTTTCTTTTTTTTCTTTTCTCAAAATCCATCTTGACCAAAGTTAGTCCTAAATGGAGAAGCTTTTGTTGTCAAGTGGATTTTATTATTGTATACAAATTTGGCAGTTTCTAGCCACTCTAGCTACTGTTCCTGCCTGTAGTTGATGAATATTTAAAGGTACTGTTCCAACTCCTGATTTATCCTTTTTGTTTGCCCATCAGTTTAGGGGTAGTAGACAGTCAACAACTTTGTTTGGATTTCTAGCAACTTGTTCAACTTATTTATAACCTATGCTACAAACTAGGGTCCCTAATCAGACACAATGCTATCTGATAGACTATACAACTTCTATACCTGGTCTCTAAACAACCTTGCCAACTCTTTTGCTGATATTTTTTTATGGTAGCAATAAAATGCACTATTTTTGTCAAGCAGTCATATACTACTAGTATAGAGTCATACCTTTGAGCCAGTAGCAGCTTTGTAACGAAGTTGGCACTGATGTATCTCCATAGTTTTTCTGGAACTACATTCAGCATTAACTTTCCTGCTGGAACCTTCAATCAGTTTTTGTGTCTTCAACAGATATTATATTCCTCTATGTATCTTTCTACTTCCTTTGTAATACCTGACCACCAATAATTCCTTTTCACCAACTCTGCTGTTTTCTACCTTTCTCTATACCCTTCTACTGGAGTGTCATAATGTAGTCTGATAATTTTAGTCCTTAGTCCTCCCTCCTCTAGAATATATATCTGTTTCTCCTTCATTACCAAATCATCCTCAATCAATCACTCCTCATCTTTCAAGAACTTTACTCCTGACTTCTTAAGTTCCTCTTTTGCTTTTACTATATTCTCATCTTTTTCCTATGCTATTTTAATTTTCTTTTAAATCTTCTTCTTTTATCAGTGTTTCCTTTATTCTTCATACTTCTTTCCCTACCCACTCTAGTTTTATTAATATCCAATCCTTATTATTGTTCTCTACTCTCTTCTGTCAATCCAGTCTTCTACTAAGTCCATTTGTTTTTCCCATGCTTTTCTCTGGTATATGTTTTAGTGTAAAGTTAAACCTGAACAGATATAGTACCCATCTAGCCTATCTACAATTTAATTTCTGGCTAGTCATGAAATACTATAGGTTTTTGTGGTCTGTCCATATTTTGAACTTTACTTTAACTTCTTCTAAGTAATATCTCCATATCTCCAAATACCTGATAACTGTTAGTATTTTCTTGTCATAGATTTTATAATTTTACTCCATTGGATTTATGGATTTTGAAATAAAAGCCACTGGTCTCCATTTCCTATCTTTGCATTTTACTAACAAGACCCCTTCTATTGCATAATCTGATGCATCTGCTTCCACTCTCATTTTTTTTATCCAAGTTTGACACTACTAGCACTGGTTCAGATATGAATATCTTTTTTATCCTCTAAAATGCTTCTACTCACTCTTTTCTCCATCTCTACTTTTCTTTCTTTCTAACCAACAAGTACAGTAGAGCAGCAATCTTGGCAAAGTCCTTGATGAATTGTTGGTAGTAGTTTACTAGCCCTAAAAATTTCTGGATGTCTTTTACATCTTTTAGTGTTGGCCAGTTGAATACTCCTTGTACCTTCTCTTTCTACATTTCTACTCCCCTCAGTCCAATTACCACTCCTAATAATTCCACTTCTCTAACCTTCTACTTGTATTTTTCTGGATTTATGAATAAATCATTCTCTTCTAGTCTTTTCAGTACTTCCTCTACTAGTTTGTTGTGTCCCTCTTCTGTATCAGTGGCTGCAATGATATTATCAATGAACATTGCTATGTTTACCTGATTGATTATATCTTGGAACAAGTCATTCATCATAGTTTAGAAGGTGGCAGGTGACTTTATGAGTCCAAAATATATAACTGTTAGCTTATATACTCCTATATGCATTGTAAATACTGCCTCCTACTCATTACCTTCCTTAATTCTAATATTGTTGTACCCTTATTGCAGATCAAGCTTTGTGAATACCTTCTTGCTTTTTATCTCATTTAATATATCTGCAATTAGAGGTAAAGGATATATATTCTTGATTGTCCACTAGTTTATGCAGTAGTAGTCTTACACTATCCTTCACTTCCCATCCTTTTTTATCACAACGTATACTGGCAAAGTCTGTAGTGATTTTGATAGTCAGATATAACCTTTTCTTAGCTGATCCTGTCACAAACTTCATTTGGACCATAACTCCAGAAATACTTGACTGATTTCAACAATCTAAATGGCCACAAGAAGCCCTTAAGAAGACCTTTCAAATGGTACCAAAAATGTCTCAAGGCAATCAGTATTTACCGAGTTATCAGCAGATCAGTTGGTAATCACCAAGTTACCAGACACTAAATTGCTGATATCTCAGGAACCACTTGACATAATCATTCACTTCAATAACCATCGTGAAGCTCTCTTTAATGCGCTTCTTTTGGCTGTAAATAGATCCCGAGGCAATAAGATCCCATAGAGATACAAGGTCCTCAATGTTTGCACATAATACTGATCTTTACCCATAGATTATCATGTGTCCTTGAATAGAACAAAGGACTGCCCTAAGATGGTTAGGTTATCTCTATTTCAAGAATAATAGCACCCCTATATATAGAACAATAGGTAGTGATCATGTGGTAGACTGTCCTGGTACACACACCACCACAATTATATATTTAAGGACTTTATGTCTAAGGATAAACCTTAGACTTAACAACATCTTTTGCTACTTGTCTAACTTTGCTTTTTTGAGCCCTTTGATTATTAAATCAACCAATCACAAATCAGTAAGTGGCCATTTGTGATAGATCCTCTACAAAGGCCTGCACTTCTTTTTTTTTTCCTTGACAGTAAATACACCTTTCCTTTCCTTGGTACAAATTCCTTCTTTAATTCAATTGCATGATCCTAGGCCTTTTGTACTAGCATTCTCTCTGACTCTGTTTTTCTGAACACCTTCTTTTACCTCTAAAACTTTCTTAGCACTATTTTTTCTATTGTCTTCTTCCTTTTCTGCCTTTCTAATTTCCCTCTTTTTCTTTTCTTTTGTATTTTCTTGTTTTTCTCATATAGTGGTGGACATCTTGTCATTTTAAACTCCTCCTTTTTCCAGTATATTTCTAGGTTATGTGCTACTAGCCATGGTATATCAAAAATCACATTTGTTCTTCCCAAATCATATATATCTATTCAAATCCTTTCTATATGACCTCTGAAGTATATATTATATTTATGTGTTACCAATCCTCTACTATTATTTGTTCCATCTATGTTCTTTATTTTTATTGGTCACTCTAATCTTTCTTTTTTGAATCTATGTTTCTTCACAAACTTCTTATCTGCAAACAGTTCTGTAGCTCTACTGTTCAATAATACCTTTACCAATACCCCTTTATAACTATTCACCTTTTCCAACTTTACTTTCATCTACACTTCTCTAAGAGGTTTAAAGGTTCTCTTTAAGTCTCTTATTCCCTCAATGTTTTGAGTACCAGTTATATTGTTTAATTTGATACATCTTAAAACATTGTATTATTGGAGGAGGGTAGCTGAGAGCTCACTGTCCTCCTCTCTCTTTTGACAACTCTTCTCCCCCTGTTGATCCTCCTTACTGAGCCAGGAGATATTAAATAATGGTGGACTGCTGGACTATAAAGTATATCATCTGTTTCATAGTTGGACCAGGTAATGAGATGGGTAGTTGCTGTTGTTGTTATTGCTGTTGAGATATAATAGGGTAGAATAGTGGTGGTAATAGTAATGGTAGTGATAATTATTTCTTATATGAAGAGGAGTAGTCTTCTTTATCTGAACTTATAGCTAGCTAATGACTAAGAAAGATAAAACAATATTATCTCTAATAGTAAAATAGTAAGTCTATTTGTCTCAGATGTCAACTAGTAGATTGATGGCTAAAGTGTCTTCCATTCCATTAAGGTTCTTATACTCTTCTTTTCAGATACTCAGTAATCCAGTTACTGGCTCTATCTGCTATGGTACAGTTATTGCCAGGTCTACAGTGGGTATAGTGAAAGATCAGTTGTAGACAGTAGTAGATGTAGGCAGGGATCAGTAGTAGTTAGTGGAAGTCATTGAGGTTGGAGTAGTAGTGGATAGTGATTGGTAACCTTGGTATTCTGTCTTAAGCACTATCCCCTACATATTGGAGGAGTGTTAACCCAAATCTAATACTTAAGAAGGGAATCCCTAAGCTAGATAAGGCTTTAAGAGCTTGGTTATTATTCCCTTGTGTGGATAGATCACAATAGACCTGCAGTACAGAACAGATAATGAAGAAGAGTAACTAAAAGCATCACCTAGTTGTAAGGTCTGGTCTAAAATGTGGCCCAGATATTATCACACTTGTTTACCATCAGAATCTCCTCTCTGACAAGACCCCTTAAGCCTAGAGTCCAGCTATAGAGAGGTGGCTATTGGATGCTGTATTCAACAGTTAATAGCAATGTGAGAGTAAGTGATAGCAAGGCTTTGAGATGAGGGGTTGCCTAGGGTATTGAGTTCTAATGTTAAGGTATGAACTTAGATGGGTCTCTACCTAATTGATAAGGATTGAAAGAGAAAAACTCAATAGAGCTTCCTATGGAATTGAGCTACTACTTATACAATTTCTTCTTGGTCTGTATGCCTATCTCCTACAATCACATGACCTTCTAAAATATTCTACAATCATATGTCATGTCATATGATACTTATATCACATGTTCTAAAACTATTGATAAACTGAGTCCATTAAATGTTTAGATGTCATAAATTAGATACTAGAAGGCTAATGAGATGTTAGGTTAGCAGGATGTCTTATAACATTCTGCTGTTAAGCCTAACAACAATTTACTAATAAATAATATTTTGGATATATTTTATGTCTAATCTGTCTTTAGAATAAGAAAGATAGCTTTCTATTGTTCTTATAATGCTGTCAGATTATAGCTTTCAGTATAAACATACTCAAGAGGCAGAGTAATAGCCATGATCACCACTATTAATTATCTCAAATATTTCTTATCATCACTACTACTCCCAGATAGTTAATCTTCAATTAAAAAAGACCAACTGGCTACTTATATGACTCTTAAGAGTACAACAATGCACTTGCAAGACCACTATTAAGGATTATTATTTGTTACAACTCTCTAGAACATTACAGATCAGACATACCTATCAACTTTGATGGCCTGGAATAATAATAGACCTAGATTAGAACTGGAAAGTACTGGAAGCTCATGAATTATAGAATAGGGCAGTCCTTGACATAGTTCAGAAGTAAAAACTAGATATATTTTATTACATAAGTGAATCAACATTGTGTGACTTCAAATTAAGTCTGTATCTATAGCTTTAATCTGTAACACTTCTACTCAGATATGAACTTAAGACCTAGCATTTTTGTAAAACTGTGATACTTTGGTCTAGAGCTATATTATTTGAAATAGAAAAGCAAATAAAGTGTTGGTGAAGTGCAATATGCTTGGTTCATAGGTAGTCATTAAGATTCCCTACAAGAGCAACTGTACCTTGATTATCACCAAAAAGAGTAGTGGGACTAGTTTGTTTATAACCCAGATCTTCAAGTAGCTGACAGATTCAGATAGCTTCTTGTACTACATGTATCATAACCACTGGCCATAATATTTGGTCTAAAGAAGGAACTTTTGGACTTCTATTATCTTATTTTATTGTCCACTTGTCAAATCTTTCTTTTGCTCTTATTAGTGCATCTGCCCTAAAAGGTTATGCTACAATTCTTTCTCTATTCCCCACCTGTATTACCTTGCTACTCAATACTTCCTACCTGTTTTTACTTTTGATCTCCTTCTCTTCCCACTTCAATCCCTTACAGTAGCAGGCTAAATGTCCAAACCACCTATATCTTTTACACCTCTGGTCTCTTCTATATCCTTGGTACATTTCCATTTCTTCTCTTGTCACTCTTGAGTCATGTTCCTTAGCTTCCTTTTTTTTTTTCTCTTCTTTTTTCTTTTTTCTTTTGTGATATTTTTTATATCTCTCTTTATTCTGCTTCTTCATCTTTTTCTCTCCTCCTTTACTCTTCTCCTGCTGCTATTATCAGCATTGCAATTGTTGTCCTCTATACTATTACCATTGTCTATACATTAGGTGGTATCTTCTCCAGCTGCTCTCCTCTCTCTCTTGCTACCCTTACTACTTTCTACATCTTCCCCAATTTCTTTTGCATCTATCTCATGTCTTCAATCAAGGCTTGGAAGGTCATTATGTTGTAATTCTCTTATCATTGTACTCAAGCTAATTTTGCACTTGCTAGGATGCTCAAGTCTTCATCCAGCCAAGTGTTATGGATTTAGAATCACTTGATACATTCACTGATCTAGTGATTCTAGATATTAGTAAAACTAAAACAGAAGAAGAAGAGATAACAAATAAATCTACCTTCCTGGAATGGATATATGAAAAAGAAGAGCATGAACACTTATATGGATAAGAATAGGAAAAGGAAGAATAGAAAGACTGGTGTAGAAAACAGAAGGAGATGGAGATCTTGATTAATGAAAGCATAGACATTTAGACTCTTTTGGACTTATTGAACTTACTTTAACAGTAAACTTACTTTAACAGTAAACCCTTCTATTTCTTAGACCCTATAAACTATTTTAAAGAGACCCTACTTTTCTTTGACTCAGGACTTGATAAAACTATAAATACTGAAAGTAAATATGATTGTAGAATTAGGTTTTACCTTTTTGTCTTTTATTAACAGGAATACATATTCCTGATCATTCCTTCTAAAAATTAGGATTGTATTCTAAAGTGAAAAAGCAATCATCTTTTCTATAACCTGATTAAAACTCCAAAAGAGAGCTTTTCAGTTTCTGAAAAGCTACTAAGATAGAAAGAGGACAAAAGCTAAGACTAGCCCTGTCATTGGGCACTGGTCTAAAAATCTTAACATCAAGTACTTACTACCTTACTAACTACTGCTCCAATCAAACTGTAAACAATTACCTCATGGAGAGGATCTTTACTCTAGAGTGCTTCTTTAAGAGTATAGCACTATTCTTCTATGTATGCAATTGACAATGGGACCTCAACACAAAGCTTATACAGTAAAAAGAATATAAGTAATCTACTAAACAACACTACCCAGTTATAAGATCAGGTCTTGGATATGATACCTGGGTTTGGTATCATACTACTACTGGTAGTCTCTAACTGACTACCAAGTCTCCTTAAGCCAAGGGCCTAGCTATATATGGAGATGACTAGTGATCACAATAATCACCAGTTGAGGGTCAGAATGATATAAGAGTAAAAGAATAGACAAGGCTTGAGGTAAGCAGTATCTAAGAAGTGGTATTGAGTTCTTCTATTATGCAACTCAAGTTGTGATAACTTAGTAGACAAGCCTTTGAGGGTTACAAAAAGAACTTGTTGAAGTTCTCAATCAATTGTACTAGCTACTTATACAAGTATGCTATTTTCCCTTATTTACACTAATGTTATTCTACAACTATCTAGTAGATTACCAGTTTAATTCCATCTTATGTCATCTTATAATACAAGTTCTTGGTCATAGTCAAGGCAACTTATGATAGTTGCCTTCCCTGTCACCTCTGTTGAGTCCATGCTATCCTTTCTCTTAAATATCCTAGGTCCTGATAGGAGGTCAACTGCCACTGAGTATTAATGCCAATTGAATCTTGGTCTCTGTATATACTGTAGTAATCTAGCTACCTGACCAGATCCTGTCCTAAGCTATTGAATTGTTCTCTTTCCTCTGTTGAAGCTTAAGTCACCTTCCTTGATTTTGTCCCTTTTGTTTCTGAAATTTCAAACAATGCTAAAACAATATTCCAAACATCTAGAGGAACAACTGTATAGTAATTATCTAGAAGCCTACTCTATATCTGGGCACTCTAAGATCTCTCATTATTGTCTTGCATTCTGAGCTTATTTCTGGGGTATTTTTGGGTATGGTTAACTCTGGTTCCTTCAACTCCTTTATAGATTTCTTCTTTGTGTTAACTTATAGACTAATAGCTTAAAAAGTTACCTCTTATCCTTTAACCTTGATAGATGGTACTAGTAATCATTGTATATCAAAAATGTTAATACTACTGATCAAGTTTGAATATAGTCTTTATACCCTGTTTGATTTCTTTGTAATCTCTCTAGAAGGCTCATACCTAGGTTATAACTGGCTTCAATACTATAACCCAATAGTTAACTGGAAGGAGAAGTTAGTAAGCTTCTGTATACCTAAATTAACTAATCTATACTGGAAAATCCAGAGTATACAATCTAGAAATTCAAAGGACTCTCAAGCTGTCCCTAAACTACTTAGTGTAACCAAAGTTTAGACTAAGACCTTGAGTACTCTAAAAGAACCCCTAAGGGTATCTTTGGTCAATGTTACCACTTCTAAGATAGCAAGTAAATTAAAAAGATTATTTATCTTTCAACTTTCTCCCATAAATTCTTCTAACATCTTTGGTTAGACTAGTTTACTTATAGGGAATGTACTAGACCTCAGCAATATTCCTAGAAATTATCACAAGTTTATCCAGGTCTTTAGCAAGTAACAAGCTAAAGTTCTATCCAAACATAGGATGTATGACCTCACTATCTAGATAGAGAAAGGTTCAATACTATCTCTAGGACCTATTTATTCCTTCTTCCCTCTTGAACTATATACTTTCTAGGAATTTATAGACAAGAACCTGAAGTTTAGGATCATCTAACTCTCTTGCTCCCCTTGTGGCTCCTTTGTACTCTGTGAGGAAGAAAGACAGCTCTCTGAGACTATATATGGACTATAGGGGTCTAAACAAACTAACTTAGAAGGACTAGTACCCTATTCCCTTGGTCTCTAACCTACTAGATACTCCCAAAAAGGCTTGTATATACTCAAAGATAGACCTACAAAGTGCCTACCACCTAGTGTACATAGCTGAAGGAGATGAATGAAAAACTGCTTTCTATACTTGTTATAGCTTATTCAAGTAGTTAGTTATGTCTTTTGGCCTGGCTAATATACTCTCTATCTTCTAGCAGTTTATAAATAACTTATTCTCTAACTTACTGGATATCTATGTCATTGCCTATACTGATCTACTCTGACAATATAAATGACTATAAAGGGTATGTTAAGGAGGTACTGTGTTGTTTGCAAGATAATAACCTATATATCTCACCTGAGAAATATGCCTTTCATTGTCAAGAAATCAAGTTTCTAGGTTATATACTAAGCCCAGAAGGGCAAATGGATGAAAACAAGGTAAAAATAATTAAGAACTAGCCAGTCCCACAGTAGATCAAGAATATACAGGCTTTTTTTGGTTTCACAAACTTCTATCAATACTTTATCTTCAATTACTCTCACCATACAGCCCCCCTCACTTACCTCACCTAGTAAAACATATCCTAATACTGGAGTTCTAACTGCCAAACAGCATTCAAGAATCTAAAGTTAGCATTAGTCTTAACTCATTAGAATTATGACTTATCTATAGTGCTGAAGACAGATGCTTCTGACTTTATGATAGCTACCATTTTGTCTATATATTTAGAAGAGAATCTACAACTGATTGCATTCTACTCTCAAACTCTAAATCCAGTAGAAATCAATTAGGATATATATAACAAGAAACTCTTAGTAGTATTTAAAGCATTCAAGAAGTAGAAACATTATCTAGAAGGTATTTTTATACCAATTGATATTATTATAGATCATGAAAATTTAGAATATTTTTGTGGCCCAAAATTGCTAACCAGGTACCAGACACATTAGTTAGAGTTTTTATCCTAGTTTAATCTGTCTATCTACTTCAGGCCTAGAAAACTGGATACCAAACCAGACATATTAATATGTCATTAAGATGTATACCCTAGACTCACTAACAAAAGCCAAGGCTCTTCTAGACTTCTAAATTTCTAACCTATATTCATACAATCTCAAGTATTCTCACAGACAGAGAATGTATGCCTACTAGTAGTATCCCTCTATACTGCCAATGCTTTGGACTTGAACATAATATACTCAGAAATCAAGAACACTTTATCCAGAGATCCTAAATTGCTGAATTACCTAAACTAGGAAATAATTGCTGATGATCTAGATTAGGAGCTAGACCCTCTAGGTTTTCTGTATCACTAAGGATAAATTTTTGTCCCAAATACTGAGGACCTCTACCTTTGAATCCTAAAAGCCAAGTATAATCACTTCTTTTCAGGGTACCCAGGTTAAGCTAAGATGCTAATATATCATTACTACTCCTGGCTAGGTATCTGTAAGGATAACATCAGACTAGAGGCTGGAGGTTACACTGGAAAGCTAGGTAAGGGTCCCAGAAGCTAGAGTGATATTTGAGTAAGGGTAAATCTACTAATATAGGCTCCTATACATACTATAAGAGATAGTCTATGCACAGTCATGTGAGCTACAGTCCAATAATAGTACTTCCTAATTAGGATAAATAGAATGATC
>Ga0153951_1000173_pt1 | contig 23671 bp, 30 predicted proteins | sample TSNJ035MetaG_FD_102278 | JGI IMG/M metagenome (GOLD analysis project Ga0153951, IMG submission 102278) | Attine ant fungus gardens microbial communities from New Jersey, USA - TSNJ035 MetaG | ecosystem: Host-associated > Fungi > Mycelium > Unclassified | place: USA: New Jersey, Wharton State...
CACGGGGAATACTCACAGATAGGGGGTTAAGCGTTGCAAACAATAGGATCACTCCCGTTTGCACGGGGAATACGATGAACCTTTTGAGAGATGTTGCAAGCCTTTGGGATCACCCCCGTATGCACGGGGAATACTGAACAGTCGTCACGATTCGCCGCAGTGGGCTGGGATCACCCCCGTTTGCACGGGGAATACGCGGCCTTGATTCTTGCCAGCAACTCGAAAAAAGGAGCACCCCCATATGCACGGGGAATACTACAAATTTGTTAGTAGTTTAACGGCGTCTCGAGGATCACCCCCTATGCACGGGGAATACAGCTCAATTTGAACCGGAGCATATACGTTGGCGGGATCACCCCCCTATGCACGGGGAATACTTGATGGTACTCCAGATGTTGACCCTGACGAAAGGATTACCCCCGTATGCACGGGGAATACGATTGAGTTATCCATGCGGAATAGCACTTTGTAGGATTACCCCCGTATGCACGGGGAATACCCCAATTCATCAGCTACCAATGATATTAGTTGGGGATTACCCCCGTATGCACGGGGAATACACTAAACAAATCCTGTCAGACCGTGTTTTCTATATTCACAACTTACCATTTTCCATGAGTTTCGTCACAACAAAGATTCCGCTGAACTTGACCCACCGCCGCAAAACGCCCAGCCATTCCGAAAAGTTTATTCTTGCTTTTAGCTAAAAAGCGACTATACTCGTCATAATTAATTGATTAATCAATTAAAATCTCAAAAAGAAGGTCTTTTATGCGGCCACAAGATGATGAAAAGCGCCAGCGGATCCTTGATAGCACGAGCCAGATTATCATGACCCAAGGCGTAGCGGCGGTTTCATTAAGCAAAATCGCTAAAGCGGCGAGCATTGCGTCTGGAACTCTGTACACGTATTTTGCTGATAAAGATGACATGCTCCGATCGCTCTACCTGGACCGGAAGCAGCGAATCGCCAAAGCCATTACAAACATTGATGTCGACGGGAATCCGAGACAAGCACTGAGTCACTTTCTTGACCTGGTGTACGCCTATGGGCAAGCCCATCTCGAGGACTTGTTACTGATCCGGGAATTCGGGCAAACCGCGATTCTACGACAGCTGAACATCCCGCAAACTGAAGCGATGCGTGGGTTTGAACCATTAGAAGCGTTTGTGCGCCACGGCATCGACCAACATGTCTTTTTTGACACCAATTATCAAGCGTTGCTGAACTATGCCTATGCGCCAGTCATTGAGTATTTGATTGACCTACAAAATGGCACGTACACCAGCGCCGAAGTCTCTTTTGAACAGATTAAACAATTATCAATGCGAGCAATCATATTGAAGGAAAATCATGACTAATGTCATTCTCATCGGCGCAAATGGCGCCACTATGCGGGTTTTAACGGATCAATTAAAGGACAATTTCGATGTTCATCTGACACTCTTTTTGCGAAACGCGAGTCGCATCGATACGCGCAAAATTAAAGCGCCAGTCTCAGTCTTTGAAGGTGATGCAACCTCTCAAACTGACCTCGATGACGCCTTAGTCGATCAAGACATTGTCGTTGTTGGCCTCGGCGGACCGCTCGCCCCGTTTGTCGAACCCATTGTTTCGGCAATGCACAAAAATCACGTGTCTCGGCTGATCTTCATCCTCGGCCTAGGCATTTATGATGAAGTGCCGGGGAAATTTGGCCAATGGAACGCGTCGTTTGGCTTGACCGATTTTAAGGAAGCCGCACGCTTGATTGAAGCTTCGGATCTCAATTACACCATCTTGCGGCTAGCTTGGATGTCTGACCGGCCTGAAATCAATTACGAAACTACCGTCAAAGGTGAAACTTTCCGGGGCACGGTCATCACGCGAGCAAGTATTGCAGACTATATCATTAAATTAATTGGCCACCCTGATTTGGCCAACCGCGGGTCCATTGGGCTATCCGAACCTGGTACTGACGGCGATTCACCCTATCCTTTTACGTAAGAAGGTCTCAACATGCACACATTAAACGAACAGATTAATCAACTAGCTGAACTTATTAACAGTCATCATCACATTGTCGCCCTCACTGGCGCTGGTATTTCAACATCCGCCGGGATTAACGATCTCATGCACACCTCCCACGCAACCAGCGCGCTGATTTCTTCAGAGGCCAACCTCGAAGCTCATCCGGAAGAATTCTACCAGGCCATGCACAAGAACTTTCTCGACCCCATTTTTCAAAATGGGCCGACGATTGCCCACAAGGCGCTGGCCAAGTTGGAACAAACGGGACACCTCGACGCCATAGTCACAACCAACGTTGACTACCTTCATGAGCTAGCCGGCAATACCAAAGTGGCTGATATTTGGTACAGTTTCAATCAGAATTACTGCATTGAAAATGGCCACGAGTATGACATCAACACCTTGAATCAAGGCGGCGTTCCCTATTGCCCCGTCGACGGGAGTCTCATTTCTCCCGGCCCAACCTATCACCACATTGGCACCTCCCAAACCGCAATTCAAAACGCCATTCAGTGGATGGATCAAGCTGACATGGTCCTGGTCATTGGCTCAAACGGGTATTATGACCGCGTTAATACTCAAGTACCCTTGGTCCAAATCAATCCGGCTGCGACTGAATTTGACCGCCAAGCCACGCTCAATATTCGGACCTCAGCTGATCAGGCATTGGGACAATTTGCCTAATTAAAAAGACGCCCAGACACAAGCTATTCGTGTCTGGGCGTCTTTTTAGTGGGATTCACCCCACTCGCACATGAGGTCTATCACGGGCATGAGCGATTGACCGCAGGTTGTTAACCTGTATTCAACTTTAGGCGGCACTTGCGGGTACTCCTTGCGATTCACCAATTCATCACGTTCCAACTCCCGCAAGGTATTCGTCAGCGTTTTAAATGAAATGTTGCCAATCAGACGTTTGAGCTCGTTGTAACGGACGGGGCCATCATTTAAAGACAACGCGTACAAGACGAGCATTTTATACTTGCCGCCAATCAATTGTAGGGTGTGGCCAAATCCGGTCGCCGATAAATCAGCATTATGGATAAAGCTTAAATCTTCAGTTTCTGCCATGACACTCTCCTTTAGGTAAGTACCGCACTTTAATTACCGTACTTGTTCATTGGCACATTGTACCATAGACTAGAAATCAATCAGTAAAGGAGAGGTATTTATGAAAACAATCGTTTTTGCACATCCCTACGAAGGCAGTTACAACCACGCCATTCTCGACCGCTTGACAACAGACTTTGATCAACAATCAAGCTCTTACCAGATTATTGATCTTTACGCTGACGACTTTAACCCAGCATTTACGAAAGCCGAATTACGCCTGTTTGGACGCGGTGAATCGTTAGACCCGCTGGTCAAAAAGTATCAGACTATAATCGATGCGAGTGATGAGCTGATTTTTATTTTTCCAATCTGGTGGTATAACGTGCCTGCCATCATTAAAGGCTTTTTCGACAAAGTGATGTTAAAAGGTTTCGCCTATAGCGAAGATGACCAGGGCACTACCGCTGGCTTGCTCGACCACATCAAAAAAGTCACCGTCATTACCACTTCAACAGTGACACAAGATGAGCTGATTCACGATGCTGGAGACCCCATCCAAGGTGTCCTGATTAATCGAGTCTTCTCAGATTTAACCTTTGGCCCGACCAACTGGATTCATTTCGGTGAAGTTAACTTGACCACTGATGCCAAACGCGGAGAATTCTTGCACAATCTGCCTAACCTTTATCATAAAGCTTAAATGCAAAAAAACTGCCAACACATCGTTGGCAGTTTGTTTTGCATTACGACCGATTGCGATCACGCAAGCGGTGATTCATTTGACGGGCTGTCAACCAGCTATGCCCGTAGACGCCAAGCCAGACGAGTGCATAGATTACCACAAACGTCACAACAAAATTGACGATTGTGTGGCCGTTGAGCCAGCCCCACTCAAAGACGAAGTTGGTCGCCGCCACGACCAGCATGGTCAACACAAAGTGCAGCGCAATCCCCGCTGGAAACGGCAGCCAGTTACCGGCGATAATTTGGGTTAAGGCCCCAATCGAGCCGCTCATGATGAAAATCCCGACAATCAACTTCGGCGTGGTTGTTGCCGCGGTTAAGCCAACCGCAATTGTTAACAAGAAAATGGTGCTGCCAATCATGACGCCAATCAAGGCATCGCTCAAAATGTTTTTAATTGTTTGCATGATTCACATCCCCAAAGATTTTTTGAGTGCTGGGACATACTTGCGGCTCACCGTCATGGCTAAACCACTTTTCATTTTGGCCACCATGTTGCCCGAAAACTCAGGCTCCAGCAAATTAAGTTGGTCCAAATTCAACACGACACTGCGGCTGATTTGAACAAATGTGGCCGGGTCTAGGCGTGTCATGATTTCTTTAAGATGACCGCGCGTGAGGTAATCGTGATTCACAGTATGAATTGTGAGCTGTTCATTAAACACTTCGACGGCAATAATATCAGCAATCGCCACTACAATCACCTGGTCGTCCACCGTGATCGGCAACGAGCGTGCCTGCTTATCTAATTGATTCAGCTGTCCAAGCAAATCAATCACGGCGGGACTGGTTTCGGCCGCACGCACCAAGACATCAATCTCGCCAGCTGTGAGCGTCGCGTCCTGTTCAAATGAGATTTTCACCCTATTACCCCGTCTCTAAAAAGTTAACTCAATTATACACGAACGATGGCTGCTTGCTGGCTGCGGCGAGCCAAGACGAGGGCAAGAACACCAAACAAGACCATAAATCCAACCAAGACCAGCGTGGTTTGCTGACTGTCTAAGGTCTGATGCCACTGAATTTTCACGCCCAGGCTCGTCTCAAACAAATGCGCCTGATTGGCTAAATGACCAGTGAATTTGTTAGCAATGGCCGGGCCCATCAAGCTTTGGCGGAATGCGGCGGCATTGTATGGGGCCGGCGTTAATTTCATCAAGGTTTGAGCCGCGGCCGGGACGCTGCCAATGGGAATATACACACCCGCGAAGAAGCCAGCTGCTGTACCGATAATCGTGCCAATTTTGCCTAATGTATCGACCTGATGAACGAAACTCAAAACCAGCAGATTGAAACTTGTCCAGACAAAACTACTCAGCACCATGAGGGCAAGTGTGGGCACGATGACACTGCCATCCAGCCTCAAGCCATCCATGACGCCAAAATAGCCTGCCATGACAATCAACATCAGGACTTGCATCAACCAGCCAACCACGACGGCACTGGCCAAATAGCCTGTCTGCAGGCGCCAATATGGTGTTCCAGTCATCAATAAGTCTGCCAACTGGCCTTGCTCACGATCCTTCACCATCTGCCCTAGGGCACTTTGGGTCGTGGTAATCGCCGTGACGGTTAAGGTACCGCCAATCACCCACAAGTCCAACAAATTCGTGCCAATGCCGCTAGGTAAGCCTTGCTGCAAATTAGCGCGCAGGAAAACAAGATACAACACAAAGGCAATCAATGCCCCAAGCATCGAGAACAACACGGTACTAATACTATTAAAGAACAATCGCAAATTGCGATTCAGCAGTACCAGCATATTAACGAATCTCCTTTCCGGTCAGGGCGACGAAGATGTCATTCATATCCGCTTCATGGCTTTCAAATGTTGTGATATAAGGCTGAACCAAGTTCAAAGTCTGAATTGCGCTATCCGCATCGGGCACAGTCACAACTGTTTCTTGCTCGCCAGGTTGATAAGCCAACCCAGTTTCCTTAAGCAGCTTTTGTAACGCATCTGAATCGTTAGTCTGCAGAATCAATTGATACTGGGCGTATCGTTGTTTGAGCTGTGTCACCGAATCTTCAGCAATAATCTCGCCGTGATCAATGATATACACATAGTCTGCCGCTTCGGTTTCTTCTAGATAATGCGTCGTTAAAATCACGGTCAGGCCGGTGGTCTGTCGCAAATGCAACAAGGCTTCCCAAATGGTATTTCGGGTTTGAATATCGAGTCCCGTAGAAGGCTCATCCAAAATCAAAACTTGGGGCTTTTGAATTAAGGCGCGCGCAATATCCACGCGCCGTCGCTGGCCACCAGAAAGCGTGCCATAGGGTTGGTTGATAATGGTCGATAACCCAAAATTTATCAGTAATTCATTGAGCCAGGCAGCATCGGCATCAGGGTACATTTGGGCGCGCAACTTCAAGTTCTGACCCACGGTAAGGTGCGCATCCAGCACACTATTTTGGAAGACAACGCCAAATTGACGCTTATACTGCGGGTCTTGTGGGTGAAGTTGGCCCAAACTGATATGGCCACTTGTCGGGCGCGTCAGTCCTGTGAGCATGCCTACTGTTGTTGATTTTCCCGCGCCATTGGGCCCAAGAAAGGCCACAAACTGGCCTGCGCTGATATGCATATTAATATGATTCACAGCGACTTTAGTTGGAAAAGTTTTCGTGAGATTATCGATGATTAAATCTGCCATGTCTTTCGCCTCTTTCATAACTTGTTGCCAGTGTAGCGCGAACAAGCACGATCCAGGGATAAACCAGGCTAAGCGGTCTATATCACCGCCCCAGTGGTTAAAAATCACAGCTAAAACTCCTAGAACAAAAAAGCGCCCGACACAATGTCGGGCGCTGCACCACTAGCCTTGGCTAATGGCAATGGAATCATTCTGGTATTGGGAGTCATCAAGAATTAATTGGCTGATGAAATGGGCAACCGTCTTGCGCGAAATTGGTTGCGCACTTGGGCGAATCCGGTCATTGCGGCTGTCAACGACGACGTTTTCGACCACGTCCGCGTTAGTGAGCGCATTAGGCCGAATAATGGTGGCATTAATGTCAGCCGCTTGATCGATGTAGTCAGCGCCAACCCGTTCATCCCCAAAATATGAACTCGGGTCATCATAAGCCCCGTAAATTTGAGTGGCACGAGCCAAGCCTTCATCGGTTGATTCTTCACCATAAATGCCAGCTGTTGCGACCCAGATGAGCCGCTTAACGCCAGCGTTATTCATCGCTTGTGTGACCACTTTGGCCATTTCTGCCATCCGGTCAGGGCCAAGGTTGGAATACACCAGGTCTTGCCCTTTCATAGCAGCGGTCAGGTCATCCACGTTCAACGCGTCCCCCTGAACAATTTTTGCGGGAGCTTTATCCCCAATCAACTTTTGTGGGCTGCGAACAAACAGGGTCAAATTGACTTTGTTTTTTAACTCATCGGTTACCATTTGGGCAATCTGGCCACTGGCTCCTAAAATTAAGACGTTTTTCATCATATTCTCCTATTCAATAATTGTAATTCAGTCAAGTATACGCGTCTTGGCCGGCTTTTCAACAATTATGGCCCCCATCAGCGAGCTATATTCGATTCTGGCTTTTCACAATCAGCATCATTGGCCGCCGCCATTCATCCGCCATTTCGGGCAGATCGCGCAAGTGGTCAGCCGGGGTCGGTTCAACCACATTAGTAACCGCAAAGCCGTTGGTGAGCAACGTTTCTAAATAAGTGGTCAGGGTTCGATGATATTTCGTGACTTGCGAGCCCAAGAATTCCGTTGTTCGCTGACCCTCATCAAAATAGCGATCCACCGGAAAGACGGTGCGATTTCCGCTCGGCACAAAATCTTGATCGCCCGATGCCGTGAAAATCGGGTGTTCGACCGAAAACAAGAAAATGCCCTGCGGCTTTAAGTAATGTTTGACGTGATTGACCAGCACACTAAACGAGGGCAAATAGTGAATCGCTAAGGACGAGAACACCATATCGAATGTGTCAGCCTCAAAGTCAACCTGGCTAATATCGCCCACTTGATAGCTGATACGCGGATCACTATTTTTGGCTTCAGCGGTGGCAATCATCTTGTTGGAAATGTCGACGGCGACCACGGACGCCGCCCCATGGTCGACAAAATATTTGGCATGCCAGCCATAGCCCGCCCCCAAATCCAAAATCCGCATGCCTGTGACATCGGGCAGCAAGTGCTCAAGCGCTGGCCATTCGCCGGCGCCTTTTAAGCCCTCTTTGCTGCGGCGCATCTGCGCATATTGATCAAAAAATTCCTCATTATCATATGGATCCATCAAAAGTCCCTGCTTTCAAAAGAAATGCCGTCAATCGCGATAAATGTTCTGCTGATTAATCAAGGCGAGGATTTCATCCACCACCTGATTAGCGTCAGGTTTGGCGCCATGCCCTAGCCAATCAATAATCACCTGGACAATCCCGCCAATCAGGAAGTACTGCTGCACATGGGTGAATTGGTTGAACTCGGGAAAACTGTCCACAATGATGGTGAGATATTGGCGAAACGCTTGTTCCAGCATTGGCGTGAGCTCATTTTGAATCATCACTTGCAAGGTTTCTTCGCCTTGTTGCCAGTACGCAAAACTCATCCGCAAAATGGCATCGATCGAACGGTCAGTCTGCTGCTGAAGTTCACTGAGATACTGCTCAAACAAGGCGTTCGACTGATATTGGATAACCGCCTCTTTACTGTCGAAATTGCGATAGAACGTCAGCCGCGCCACCCCGGCTTTTTTGGTAATTTCAGTCACGGTGATTTTGGCCAGCGGCTTTTCGCGCAATAACAAAAAGAGCGCCTGGACAATCCAGGTCTTGCTGGTTTGATTCTCGTCCATACCTTCACCTCCTCGATGTAACACTTCGGCAGGTTTGTATCTACCTTTGGTTTGAAAAGGCCCCTATAATGAGCCTATACAAAACAAAAGGAGCACAACTATTATGACACTTCTCTTAACTTTGATCAGCGGGATTGCCTGGACCGTCGTCTACATTGGCCTCATCCGCAACGGCTTTAAATATAAAACTTATGGCATGCCATTATTCGCCCTGGCGCTCAATATTGCCTGGGAAGGCATTTACACTTTCAATGACATTTTCGTTCACCCCGCCCTCAACAGCGTGCAAACCTACGTCAATCTAATCTGGTTCGCGTTGGACGTCGTGATTGTCATCACCTATTTCCGTTATGGGAAACAATTCTTCGCCCCCAAGGCTAAGCAGTACTTCATCGGGTTTAGCGTTTTAGCCTTTGCTGCGAGCCTAGCCATCCAATTAGCCTTCTACTTCTCGTTTGATCCGATTCCTGCCGCCCAGTATAGTGCCTTCTTACAAAATGCGGCCATGTCCATCCTCTTTGTGAACATGCTCTTCATGCGGCCAAACACCAAAGGCCAATCTTTGACCGTGGCTGTGGCAAAATGGCTCGGGACGTTGGCACCGACCTTACTCATGGGTTTAGTGCAACAAGTGAACCCCTATATCTTGGTCACCGGTGCCATTTGTACCGTCTTTGACCTTATCTACATTTACTTTATCATACAATTCAAGCATGACGAAGCAAGTCAGGCGGCGCGTTCATGACCAATATCTGTGTTATTTTTGACCACCCTTATACAGCCGATGCCGGTGATAATCAACCGCACCATCGCAGTTTCAGTGCCGCCTTACTCGACCGGATTATGGCCGTCGCGGCAGATAGTGGAGATTTGGCATTAGACATCATTGACTTGCATGCCGATCATTTTGATCCGGTGATGCATGAAGCAGACCTCATCGCCTGGCGCCGCCGGGAACCCATCAACACTCAAGTGGCTGACTATCAGGCGCGCCTGCTCAAAGCCGACCAGATCATCTTCGACTTCCCCATCTGGTGGGAATCAATGCCAGCAATGACCAAGGGCTTCATTGACAAAGTGATTGCCCCTGGCATCATCTACCAGCAAGATAATCACAAGAAGCGCTTCGTCAATGAATTCACCCACCTCAAAAAAGTCACATTGGTGACGACGATGTCCACACCCAACATGCTTTATCGCCTCATTTTTGGCAGTCCGGTCACCAAGATTCTGTTCCGCGGCACCTTCTTAAAAATGGGCTTTGCGAAATTTAAGTGGTACAACTTCTGTTCCATGGACAAGAAGTCCCTGAATGATCGGCAGGCCACGCTCAACAAATTTGAACTGGCCATGCACCAACTGTAGCAATACCCCGGCACACCTGTGTCGGGGTATTTTTTTTGTCTGACTGGTTGACAAATGTATCAGTTCGATATATCGTATATATATCGTTCTGATACATCGAAAGAAGGCCAGCAAATGTACGAATTGTTTATTCTCAGTGAATTGATCGAAAAACCCCGGAACGGCTATAACCTCAAAAACATTCTGCAAAAGATTCTTGGCGTGGAACGCAAAATCAGTTTTGGCGTCATCTACCCCCAATTGGAACGTCTGGAAGCCAGGGGCTACATCACCACGTCAATGGATACGCAAGATTCCAAACGCACGACGAAACTCAATACCATCACGCCAGTGGGTGAAGAACGTTTTGCAATCCTAATGGCTGAACCCGTGCCGATCAATCAAAACGCCCAAACCACGTATGAGATTAAGATTGGTAGCTTCCACCTGATTCCAGTGGCCCTGCAACACACCATCATGCTGGCCTATATTGACTTTTTGCAGACAAAAGTTCAGGCCAATCATGAAAGCATCACCACGATTCGCAGTGATAAGCCTGGCATGTCAGAGCCTGATAAGGCTGACACCATCGAAACACTCGAACTGCGTTTGGTGCAGAACCAAGCCGCGCTGCAATGGGCGCAAACAAAACTATCAAAAATCGAGGCACAATCAAATGAACGAAACTAAACCAACCCTTAAGCAGTGGCTCATCCTGGTCGCCGTATGTCTAGGCGTCTTCATGTCCCTGCTGGATGTGACTGTTGTCACCGTCGCCCTACCTTCCATTCAAAAAGATTTTAATACCACTTTCACCAATTTGCAGTGGATCATTAACGCCTATACCTTAGTCTACGCGGTGGTTTTGCTGCTCGTGTCTAAATTAGGCGATCTTGTCGGCCGGAAGCTGATGTTTAACTTGTCGCTCACCATTTTTACGCTTGGCTCACTCGCTTGTAGCCTGGCCACCAGTAATTTAATGCTGGTGATTTTCCGCGGCATGCAAGCCATCGGCGGCTCTGGCCTGATGAGTTTATCCATGAGTATCGTCGCGGCTACCTTCAGCGGTAAGTCCCGCGGATTAGCACTGGGCATTTGGGGCAGCGTTTCCGGATTGTCGACGGCTTTAGGGCCCTTGGTCGGCGGCTTATTGATTCAAGCATTTAACTGGCGGGCGATTTTCGTCATCAATATTCCAATTGGTGTCATTGCTCTGGTGATGTCCCTGCTTTTCATCAAAGAGACCCCACGCGTGCAAGCCGAATCAATCGACTTCTTAGGGATGCTGGTCTCCACTGTCATGGCATTTTGTTTAATTTTTGGCCTCATTCAAAAAGAAAATCACTACGAATACAGTTGGACCAACTGGCATGTGGCCAGCTTGCTCGGGAGTGGAATTATCTTATTGATTATCTTCATCGTTTTAGAGCACCATCTCAAAGACCCGATGATTGACCTGAGCATCTTTAGAAGCCGCGGTTTTATCGGTGCCTGCATTGCCTCGTTTGCGCTTGGCGGCGGGCTGTACGCCTTCTATACTTACCTCACTGTTTTGATGCAAAACTACATGGGTTATACCGCGCTGGAAACGGGGACACGGCAATTGGTCATCAGTTCGTTCTCACTGTTCTTAGGGCCGGTCGCGGGCATGCTGAGCAGCCGGGTCAAGCCGAAATATATGATCAGTAGCAGTTTATTGCTGGCTGGCGTTGGCATGATCTTGGCACAGATGAATTTGGGTTATCACCAAACCTGGGAGATTCTGATTCCATCATTTATTCTGTTTGGGCTCTGCAATTCTTTGATTAATCCATCAATTTCAAATGCCGCTGTCAGTTCCGTTGAACCACGGCATATCGGTATGGCGTCAGGCATTGTGAACATGTTCCGGCAGTTTGGAACCAGTTTTGGCGTCGTGATCTTAGGTCTGGCGCTGACCGACAGCTATCATGCCCATATCTCCACGGGTCTGGCCAAGTTGACACAATTACCGGTCCAGGCGCTCGCTGGCCTGTCCAAAGGCTTGTTCGCCGCAGGACCATTTTCTGGCAAGGCCGTCCTTGCGAGTCCGCGGACGGCCGCATTCCAACATCTGCCATTGTTTAACCAAATCGAAACCGTGGTTATCCATGCTTTTTATGATGGGATGCACAACGTCTTTGCCACCTCGGCCACGATGTTTATCGCAGCAGCTGTGATTTGTTTCTTCTTATTCGAACGCAAAACCCGCGAAGAATCAGTGGATTTGAACTAGGGCGACTCCAAGAATAATTCTCTCCTCGCACTACGATCAAAAAAACCAACCTCATTGAGGTTGGTCTTTTTTGGTAGGTTACGCTGCTAAGAGGACCAGTAAGAAGAATGCATTGGTCAGTCCTATCCACATGGCACCTGTGCTCTTAAAACGACTGACCTTTTCGCCAATCAAACTATCACTCAGTTGAACAACAATCATGATGGCGGCAAGTGCAATCACAAACGCGTTACTCTTGAAAATAAACAACCCAATGGCAATAACAGCTAAAGCCCCACTGCGCGCCAAGGCATATTGTGCGGTAATCACATCATCCTGCCGGCGCTGCGCCGTCAACAGATCTTGAATTGAGAACCCAGCACTCACAAATGCACTCAACAAAGTCACCGAGGCACACCATTCATAAATCCCCATATTACTCCCCCTTCTCACCCAAAAACATTTGATTCAAAGCAATCATAGCTGTTGCGCAGTCCAATGAATAGCGACAAGCGCTTCACCCAAACAACTGCGGCCGTGTCCAGCTATGGGCGGCAACGTGTCCACCAAAACAAAAAAGCCAGTCTCAAAATGAGGCTGGCTTTTCGCTTTTACCTGAGCATATTTTCAGTCGGTCGACACTAAGCCGCCGGCCATGTTATCAAAATTTGGTTTGTCCGCGGTGACGACCAATTGCTCATTCACAAAGGCCATCAAGCCTAATTCACTGAGCTCGCGCCCGTAACCAGAATTTTTCACGCCACCAAACGGTAACTCTGGCAATGAGGCCATGAAGTTGTTCACAAAGACCATGCCGGTTTCAATTTGGGTCGCCACTTGTTCACCATGCGCCGGATCACCACTGAAGACAATCCCACCAAGGCCATATTGCGAATCATTTGCCAATTCAATCGCTTCAGCTTCCGAATGGACCTTATAGACTTGCGCCACTGGCCCAAACATTTCGGTATGGCGGGCTGGATTATCCGCATCAATGTCCGCCAAAATTGTCGGCATGAAGAATTGGCCTGCTAAATCGTAACTTTCATTACCATAAGCAACGGTCGCGCCGGCCTCGATGGCTTCATCCACTTGCTTTTGCAGTTTTTCTTTGGCTTTCTTGGTATTCATGGGCGCTAGCGTGGTCGCTGGGTCCATAGGGTCACCCGGTTTCACCGCCGCAAAATTGTGCTTGAGTTGTTCAATGAAATCATCATAGACGCTGTCCATCACGATAAAACGTTTGGAAGAAGTACAAACCTGACCGGCGTTATAGAGCCGCGCCCGCCAGGCGATGTTATTCACATCAGCCATATTGGCATCATCTAATACGATGAACACGTCTTGGCCACCGAGTTCTAGGGTACTTTTCTTCAGATTCTTGCCGGCTTCTTCAGCCACGGAACTGCCGCCGCGCTCGGAGCCAGTCAGGGCGACACCTTGAATCCGGGGGTCAGCAATCATGTCAGCAACTTGATCGTAACTCATAAAGACGTTAGTTAACGCCCCTTTTGGCGCCCCACTTTCCAGCACCACATCAGCAAAAGCCTTTGCTGACCACGGGATGTTCGCCGCATCCCGCAGAATCATTGGATTACCAACCATAAAGTTCGGCGCAAACACCCGCATGATTTGGTAATAAGGGAAGTTCCACGGTTCCACCGCCAGAATCACACCAGTCGCATGTTTATAGACTTTGGCTTCGCCGGTCACTTGACTCTTGAGTGTCGTTGGCTGCAGCATCGCTTCTGCGTGGTCGGCAAAGTAATCGGCAATAATCGCGCACAGTTCCACTTCGCCTTTTGATTCAGCAATCAGCTTACCCATTTCACGTGTCGCAATTTCAGCGAGTTCTTGGGAATGATCGCGAATGCCTTGGGCAACCTTGTGCAGGGTCGCGGCGCGCTCGCTAATCGCTTGCGGCTTCATCTTGCGATACAGACTTTCAGCGGTAGCTAAGACGGCCTCGAGTTGTTCATCCGTCGCGTCGTCAAAAGTCTTCAGGACTTCGTTGGTATAGGGATTAATCGTTTGTCGTGGCATACGTTCTCTCCTTTGTGAGTGGGTTAGGGTCCGGTACTACTTTTATTGTAAGGGATTGCAACTAGTTAAAACAATTTTGCGGCGCGGCCTTAACAAAATGATTGCGGTTTCAAAAAATCGCTGTATATTATGGTCAAGACACGACTTTGGAGGCGATTATGATGAGTAGGGCACCAAGAGTTGCCAGTTATACGATTTTTATTTTGTTCATTATTGTCAGCGTCTCGCGGGCACTTGTGCTGCCGATGGGATGGCGGTTCTGGTTTGCATTAGTCGGCGCGGCCGTGTTCAGTATATTATTAGTCGTGAGCGTCATTCGTGACCTGCGCCACCATGATCGAGGCCTGCTATGACAACATATTGGAATATCTTTATCATGATTAGTTGCGGCTTGGCCACCATTTATTTCAGCACAATGCTGATTCGCCACCGGCCAAATGCCAATGATCGTCTTACCGATTGGTTACTCCTTATCGGGGCAAGCTCCTTCTTTTTCACTGGGCTAATCAACCTGACCCATTGGATTTGGGCAGCTTGGCTCTGGCTCATTGGCTGGTCAATCATTTTGGTAGTCTTGCTAGTTCGGTATCTGCAACGACGTTCTCAGCAGCGATCAAGACGTGATTCCAAATGAGTAGCTTGAAAAACAAACAAATCGTTTTAATTTTGTTATTTGGCAATTATTTAACGCTGCTGCCATCCATCGAGCGCGGGCCAATTTTCAAATTCACAACAGCTGTTGTGCTGGTTTTAGCGCTGATTTTGGCCGGCAAAATTCTCAAAATACAACGGGCACAACCTTCAAAATAAGTGCAAACAAAAGCGGCTGCAGCCGCTTTTTTGTGTCCATCACAGAAAAAAAGTTGACACCAGCCAATCCGGAATGTAAAGTAAGTTCATCGACAAAAATAAACCGTTCGGTCTATTTTTTGAAAGGAGAGCCTATGACCACGCAACCGCGCAAAACACATATTATTGAAGTTGCCACCACGCTATTTCACAAATTCGGCTACTTCCAAACTGGTATCGCCGAAATCAACCGCGAAGCCGCCGTGTCTAAAGGTGTCTTCTACCACTATTTCCCTGAGGGCAAACAAGAACTCGTCAAAGCCGTGTTACTCGCCGATTATGATCGCTTGAATCGCCAACTCCGCGAGCTGTATCAGAAACAAGACCTGGTTGCGGCCACCCACCAGTATCTGCAGGCAATTAAGAATGAACTGCTGCACAAGTCAGAAGATACAATCCGCGTGAATCTCCTATTGTCGGAGATTTCTGAAGCCGAGGCCCTCGACCCGGCCATCACCCAATTAGCCCAGGACATCTATACAATTATTGAGACCGTGGTCTCACAAAAGCTGATTGACAATGGTGTCCCTGCCTCGCGAGCGCTCATGCAAAGTCGCACGCTTAATTTAATGATTGAAGGCGCCATCTCAATTGGCGTGGTGAAAGACACCACGAGTTACCTCGATCTTGTCGATGCTTCTGTGACTAAAATTTTCCAAGGAGAATAACTCCTTTTATTTTTTACATTAAAATAGACCGAATGGTCTAATTGGAGGAGAATGACTGATATGACAACTTTTACCAAAGTGCTATCCAAAATTGGCTTAGGCCTGTTAATTTTCGCCACTACCTTACTTTTTCTTATCGTGACTGGCGCTTTCTGGCCGCAACTGATTATCTTCGGCCAGATTGGCAATATCTTAGTCTCATTCTGGGATCTGCAAATTCTGATTATTGTCCTCGTATTGGCAGCCCTCTCTGGTTGGTTACTTCATCATCGGCGTTCCAAAACCCGCATGGGACTGCTCATCGCCAACGTCCTGATGGTTCTTGGATCAGGTTATTTATTGGTGAACCAAGTCCAAACCGCCAGCAAGTATGACACCACGATTAATTGGGGCCAATACCTAGCCGGTCATGTCGACAATGCCAAACCAGACGAGAAGACATCGGTTGTCTATGGTAATAATGGCCACCAAGATTTAAAGATGCAGGTCACCTCACCAACCACGATTCAAAAAACATATAAACCTTTGGTGCTCGTGCATGGCGGTGGCTACATTGCCGGAGCCCGGAACCAGCAACCAAGCTGGGTGAAATATTATCAGTCCAAGGGTTACGTTGTCTTCGATGTTGATTACACGCTTTCTTCTAGTACGACCCACGCCTGGAAACAAGCACCCACAGACGTCGCCAATGCGATTGCTTACGTTCAAGCCCATCAACACAACTATCATGTTGACATGAGCAAGCTAGTAATCGCGGGGTCGTCTGCTGGTGGCGGGATTGCGTTGCAGACGGCGTACGGCATTGCTGATCACACTTTAGGCGCTAAGACTTTACCAACGCCAAAAGCTGTCATTGCTGTTTACCCTGGATCTGACCCCTATGCGATGTGGTATGGCAAATCGAGTCTTTTGGGGATGGAAGGCCGAATCTGTGTCCAAGACTATATCGGGGGCTCACCTGATCAGTATCCGGAGCGCTATCAGGATGTCACCCCAAGTGCCCACATCACCAAAAACACGCCTGCAACACTGATCATCGCCGGAACAAATGACCATATCTTACCGTATCAAGGGCAGAGCAATTTTGCAGCAGAACTAAAGCGTAGCAAGACACCACATCGACTAGTCTCCCTGCCGTATAGTGATCACTTCTTTGATATGGCTGGTGGCAGCGTGGGTAGCCAAATCGCCCGCAAACAAACGACAAGTTTCCTAAATACCTATGCCAAATAAAATTGAAATGAGGTTTTAACCGATGAAAAGCAAAAGCCGCGTCATTATTACCATCCTCACGTTAGTGATGGCCTTCACCGCCACCCTGAATCAAACGTTAATGATTACCGCCCTTCCCGTCTTAATGAAGTCGCTCAACGTCAGCCTGAGCACGGTTCAATGGCTCACATCTGGCTATGTTCTGGTCTTAGGGATTGCCACCCCACTGTCCGCTAATCTCTATCAGCGGTTCTCGAATCGCAAACTGTTTCTTTCCATGGTTGGCCTGTTCCTACTGGGGACCATTCTCGGTGCGGTTGCGAATGCTTATTGGATGATTCTGATTGCCCGTCTCATTCAAGCGGCCGCCGGGGGGATTTTGATGTCCTTTATGCAAATCATCTTGCTCCAAATCTATCCTGCCAATCAGCGTGGCGTGGTCATGGGCATGGTCAGCCTCGTTGTCTCGCTGGCCCCCGCCATTGGCCCAACATTAGGTGGCTTGATTGTTGGCTTACTGGGTTGGCGCTACTTGTTCTTCCTGATTCTGCCAATCGTTGTCATCATTGCCTTGCTGGCCCTGTTCCTGATGCCAAATGTCTCTAAGACGGAGCCAGTGAAGTTTGACGCGTTGTCCATCATGACTTCCACCCTTGGGTCTGGCAGTTTATTGTATGGCATCTCGATTCTCGCCACGTCACAACTCATGGGTGCTTTGCTCATTGTTCTGGGACTGGGATTACTGGTTTACTTCATTCGTCGCCAACTGAACATGGATGCGCCAATGTTGAATGTCCGGCTGTTGTCTAAGCGCTCGTTCTGGATGATGACCCTGGCCACGGTGCTCGTGTTTGGGACTTTGATGGGTACTGAAACCGTTATGCCGCTGTTGATTGAAAATTCAATTCACCAATCTGCCCTAGTTGCTGGGATGATCATGTTACCAGGCGCTTTTGCATTAGGGATTCTCTCTCCGATTCTGGGTTCGTACTATGACAAACACGGCATGAAAGGCATGTTCATCATCGGGATTGTGCTTGTGCTATTATCCAGCATTCCCATGGTGATGCTTAAGGCAACGACTTCACTCATTTGGATTGCGATCATCTATATGGTGCGTCTAATTGGGATTTCCTTCTTGATGTCGACGACCACCACGGAAGCGTTGAAGGACTTGAGCACCAAAGAAATGAGTCATGGGACTGCCCTCAACAACTCTGTCCGCCAAATTGGTGGCTCGCTTTTTAACACCATCATGATTGCCATCACTGGACTCACCGCCAGTTTTGTCAGCGGCTTCCACCTAGCCATGTGGTTCACCGCGCTCATCACGGTCCTCATCGCCATCACTGGCTGGTTCTATCTGCGGACTCGCTCAATCGAGGAATAACCTTATTAGCAGATGTTTGGTAACACACACTAGCGCTACGGCAATGATTTTTAGTAGCAGGTCCCCCTATTCAGTGTTCCTCCAGAAAAAAATTGAACTTTGACTTAGAACATAAGTTGTTAAATGAGTAAAAAAGACAGCCCGAATCACCACGGCTGTCTTTTTTACTCATTTAAATACCGTTAGTTACTGCTCCAGTTTCACCTTTGTTCGGGAGAATAATATAACAATCTATCTCAATTTTTTGACTCAACTGACTCGGAACTCGATGCCAGATTGTCCAAGAAAGTCAGTTTTTGAGACAATTCGTGATCGAGAAATTTCAATTCTTTAATCTGTCGCTTGACTTCTTGCCGATATTGAGCCGTAAACATGCGCCGTTCGGCGATTGAACTGCCTTGTTGACCAACAAATGCTTCTGGCTTAACCCCCATCGCCCGCATTAATTTGACCATTTTCAGCCAGCTGATATCATCTTCTGAATACATCCGATATTGATTTTTGTCTCGCGCCACAACGTTTAAAATGCCTATCTGTTCATAGTAACGCAATGTATCTTTACTGAGGCCAGTTAAAGAAACAACCTGTTTCGTTGAATAAGTCATGATTTCTCCTTGCTATGGGGTTTACCCCATAGTTTACACTGAGTGCCATTAAAGAAAAAGGAGATTTTATTATGACACAAACTAAAATTGCAATTGTCGCTGGAGGCACATCTGGGGTTGGCAAGCGCACTGCAATTGATCTCGCTAAAAAGCATGTTCATGTTATTATCATTGGTAGTAACCTTCAAAAAGGGACCCTAGTTCGTCAAGAAATTATTAATGAGATTCCCGATGCAAATCTTGAATTAATTCAAGCCGATTTAAGCCGTCGAGAAAACGTTACCCAGTTAGCAATCCAACTAACCAATCAGTTGGATCATTTGGATATCCTGGTCACAACACTAGGAGGATTATTCCCAAAATATCAAGAAACTGTCGACCGACTCGATTTAAATACTGTAATCAACTATTGGTCACATTATTGGCTGATTACAGCACTACAACCACTATTAGCCCAATCTGTGCAAGGCAGGGTCCTAGTTGTTGGCGCGCTCCCGGCAATTATCAACAGCGTTACACCGCACCTACCTAATATTCATCCTCAACAAACCCATTACAACAGCACCGTTGTTTCTGGAGAAACGCTCATGGCTCGCGTGCTGTTGGTCATTGGATTGGCTAATCAATGGCAAGACACATCTATAACCATTAATCTTTTCCATCCCGGAAACATACCCGACTCCGGCTACGGTAGCGATAGCAGTTGGTGGTTCAAACTATTAGGGCAAATCCTGGCCCATTTTTCCACTAAGAATTCAGATGTGGGAAGTCGACTTGCACTAGAACCAGAGTTTGCACAACAATCAGGACATTTCTTCGATGATAAGGCTCAACCAAGACCTATCAATAGGAAGTACACACTTTCATTAGCAAAAGCGTTGCTGGCAGCATCCGAACGGCCTTAACAGCCCCTTCAATCCACACGCGGTTTGTATTTTAAGAAAAGGCCCAACAGCATCCGCCGGGCCTTCACGTGTAGACTAATAATTCCCCAAAACAAGAGCTTGCTTCTTTAGGCTGCTTTCTTGGTAGCTTTCAAGGCCAGGGCAAAGACAATCCCGATTGCGCCAATCACGGTGGCAATCACCAGCGCAGCTTGCGCGCCATCAACCAAGGCTAAGTGCATCCCATGGCCAAAAGCCGCGGGATTTGTTTTAAGCAGGCTGGCGCTTGGTGCAGAAGCAGACGACTGGGATTGCATGACTGATACGAGAATCGCCGTCCCAATGGCGGCCCCCACTTGGCGGACCACATTATTGGCAGCACTCCCATGGCTGATTAAGTTTGGTGGCAGACTCTGCATCCCAATGGTGCCAGCCGGCATCATAGCAAACGAGAGGCCAACATTCCGTAAGGCATAGATTGCGACCAATTCCCAAATTGGGGTCGTTAACGTCAAGCGACTCAACAGTAATGTACTCAACGTCATGACAATAATCCCAAAGACCACGATTTGCTTGCCTTTATTTTTCTGGACGAACTGCCCGGCCATTGGCGCGAGCAAGAACATGACAATCGCCCCGGGCAATAACGTTAAGCCTGATTGCAGTGCGGTTAAGCTGCGGGCATTTTGCAAGTACACAGGCAGGACGAATTCGACCGCCACCATACTAATCTGCGTTATGGCCCCAATGATTGAGGCAATGGCAAAATTGCCACTGGTGAATACGCTGAGATCTAACATTGGATCAGCAATAACGAGTTCCCGCCAAATGAACAGCCCAATGACAATAATTCCAACTAATCCTGGCAGTAGCGTGTGCACATCAGTCCATCCGTAGTCGGAAACCATTGATGCACCATACAACACACCCCCAAACCCAATTGTGGAGAAGACAACAGACAGCAAGTCCAACTTGGTTGCTTTATGCGGTACCACGTCGGCCATGAAGAAGAGTGCCAAGACGAGCGCCAGGGCAATAATCGGTGCAACGACGCCGAAGATTGAGTGCCAACCGAGATTATCGACCAAGTAGCCACCTAATGTGGGGCCAACTGCTGGCGCAATCCCGAAAACTAAGCCTAACAATGTCGTTGGCGTGCCCCGATTTTCCTTGGGATAAACAGAGAATAAAATGGTCATGGTCAAGCCATTGAGCACCCCGCCGCCGATTGCTTGTAACAGCCGGCCAACGAGCAAGACTGGGAAATTATTAGAGAATGCGGCGACAACTGACCCAATGAGGAAAATTCCGAGTGCTGTTGAGACCAGCCGCTTTGTATTAAATCGATCAGCCATCCACGCCGAAACTGGAATGAGAATCCCGCCAATCAACGCATAGCCTGTTGAAAGCCATTGAACCGTGGATAGGTTCACATTGAAATCATCAATAATACTGGGTTGCGCCACAGACAAAATTGTCTGGTTGAGCATCGTAACAAAGGCACTTAAGATGACGACTACCACTAACATCGTGCGATTATAGTGGACACTTGCTTGTTTCATTTCACTACCATCCTTAAAATTTATAGAGCAACTTAGGCGCCTAAGTTGTCGATAATAGGCATTATACCCGTGGTAGTTAGTTTGTCAACATCTTAGCTAACTAAATTGTTGTTCTTTTTTGCGGTACAATAACCTCAGAGCATTCAACAGGAGGTCTACCATGACAAAATCAGATGACGTCAATATTCTTATGCGGTCAATTATGCTGAGCCAGCAGCGTTATTTTGAGTCCCGCGTGGCGCAATTTAACGTTACCCGCTCGCAAGCTCAGACTTTGGGGTTTATTCAAGAGCATCCCGGTGTGAATCAACGCCAGATTGCCGACCACTTCTCCCACAAAGAAGCGAGTGTGTCTGGCCTATTACGCAATTTGGAAAAGACCGGCTATATTGAAAAGCAAATCAACGTCGGTTCGCAAGATCGCTCCAAGAAAATCTATCTGACAGCAACCGGCCAATTGCTGGCCCAGACATTGCGCGCGGCCTTTGAGGCGACAAACGGTCAGATTATTGAAGGATTGGACGAAAAAGAAGTCGACACCTTGATTGCCCTACTCACCAAAATTCGAGCTCACCAAGCTGACGCAGAAACCAAAAAAAGCGACTCAGACCAATAATGGTCGAGTCGCTTAAAGTACTTTGAGATATCTCAGTGTCTGCAATGTTTTCCCTCTAATCGCCAAGGGTTTAACATCTTCAGTCTGATGATAGCCCTGCTTTTCATAAAAGTGGCGGCTGCGGACATTTTCCGCCAACACCCACAGATAAATCGTGTGATACCCATGCTGGGCCAAACTCGTTTCAGCCTGGTCCAGCAGTGCTGCGCCATAACCGTGGTGCATCGCAGCCGGCCGCAAATAAATCGACATCAATTCACCCCGGTCGTGCCATGCCGAGTCACGGCCACCGCCAAATGTGACCACGCCAAGTAGGCTGCCCGCGTCTTCCAGAACAAGGATTGTCCGCTTTGAATCGTTTAACCCAGCCACCCATTCGTCGCCGCGCAAAGACTGCAAATAATCCTCGGCAATGATCCCCCGATACGCAGTCTGCCAGCTTTCGGCAAAAATCTGACTAATTGTGAGGGCTTCCTCAGGTAAGCGTGCTGGTCTAATCTGCATATTGTTGACCCCCATATCTCACATGCTACTTCATCGGAGCTCCATTTTGATTTTGTTCCGCCTTTTCGCGAGTAAGCCGTGACTTTTTATGATTAAGAAACACTTGTTGCTGCTCAATTTCTGCAATCTTTTGATTTAATTCTGCTTCAAGCCGCGCTAAAAAGGCCAGGCCTTCGTCGTAGTCAGGATGATCTTTAGAGAATTCTTCGTTGAACCAGCCGGTTTCTTTCACGCTAGCACCGAGTTGTCGCAACCGAATCACCCGATTGACGGCTTCAAGATCATCATCTGAATAGTGCCGAATACCCGTATCGTCCCGGGCAATCGGTGGCAGAAGCCCTTCATTTTCGTAGTAACGCAAGGCATTCTTTGAAATATTAAACTTGGCCGCTACTTCTGCAATTGTATACATAAAAAGCCTCACTTTCTGCTTGCGTTAGTGTAACACGAAGGTGCTATACTCACAAAGTTAAATTAAACAGCAACAGAAAGGAAATCCAAAAATGGTAGAAAAAATTATTACACTAATTACAGGCGCGAATCGCGGAATGGGCTTAGAAATCGCCAAGGAACTCGCAGCGGCTGGTCAAACCGTCATTATCGGCTCGCGCAACTTAAGTAAGGGGCAAACCGCTGTCAAAGAACTATCGGAGCAAGGCTTGACCGCTGACGCCGTCCAACTTGATATCACCGATTCTCAATCGATTGAACAAGCCGTTACCGCTATCACGGATAAATACGGCTATCTCAGTCTCTTGATCAACAACGCTGGGGCTTCTTTCGACCAGTTCCAAGCGCCTTCCGTGCTGGCTATGGACGCGATACACAAAGAATTCGATCTAAACTTTTTTGGGACTGTCAATGCCACCCAACACTTCATTCCGCTGTTGAAAAAGAGCAAGCAAGCGAAAATCATTAACATCTCCACCGGCTTAGCCTCCATGACGGACGCGTTGGATCCTGAATCTCAAGCCTACAACTTCTCGTCCATGGGTTATCAAGCTTCAAAAGCTGCCCTAAATATGTTTACCATTCAACTCGCTAAGGAATTCCAAAAGAACGACGTGCCAATCACGGTGAACGCAGTTGATCCTGGTTGGATTGCCACCGAATTTGGCGGCACGAGTGCTGAATC
>Ga0153951_1000175_pt1 | contig 23439 bp, 26 predicted proteins | sample TSNJ035MetaG_FD_102278 | JGI IMG/M metagenome (GOLD analysis project Ga0153951, IMG submission 102278) | Attine ant fungus gardens microbial communities from New Jersey, USA - TSNJ035 MetaG | ecosystem: Host-associated > Fungi > Mycelium > Unclassified | place: USA: New Jersey, Wharton State...
ATGGTCGTTTTGAAGAGGGCTTGGAAGCTCAAATTGGACATGTTGGCCTCATTAATCAAGCAACGATTGATGCGTTGAAGCATTTCATCGAGAGCACGCCGTTTGAGATTGATACGACAGATACCGCTCACCGCGAGCTGTATCTGAATGACATCACCAAAGTGCCACGGGATCAGTGGCAAACCATTCTGCGCCAACGCGTCGTTGGGAAGGGCTCAGCCGGCGATCGTTATCCAGTGATTTTTAATTAGCGCCAAACAAAAAGCGTCCGTCACATCCTTACAGGATTGGCGGACGCTTTTCTTATGCTTGGGCAGGGGCGGCTAAACGCGCGTTATGGTTCTCGATAATCATTTTTGCGACGGCCTTGGCAATATTTTCGTTGCGTAAGATGGGGCCATGGGCGTAACTGCCAATGACACCTTTGTAACGCATGCCTTCGACACCGTCATCAGGATTGTTGCCATAGCCCTGAATCATTTTGCCGAGGGGCTTGAGTTTGTCTTTATCATCGAAGTAAGTGCGACCACTGTGATTTTCGAAGGCCTTGACCGTACCGAATTCCGTTTCAAATTCGGTGTCACCAATCATGCGACTGTCAGGCTTGAAGACGGTGTGCAGCGGTAGGATGCCTAAGCCATCAATCACCGTTCCATCAATCATCTTGTAGTAACTGCCCAGTAATTGGTAGCCACCACAGATGGCTAACATTGGTTTGCCGGCTTCAATGTAGTCGCGCATCGTGTTTTGATGCCGCAATAAATCTTTCGCGACCACAGTTTGTTCGTAATCTTGACCACCGCCAAAGAATAAGAAGTCATAATCATTGGCGTCGAACTTGGCGTCCAGGCTGACATTGTCCACTTGGACTTCATAGCCATCCTTGTTGAGTAAATAGCGGAGAATCTTAACGTCACCGCTGTCCCCGTAGGTGTTCATCAGGTCCTCATAGAGATAGGCAATTTTGATTAATTTATCATCAGCCACTGTCGTCATCGCTCCTTTGGTATTTTGGCTTAATATAGCACAGCTGTGGGTAAAATGCTATGCCCACGCCACCAGGCCGCATCACGCTTTGAAGATGTTCCACGTGAAACAAAGGGGCGAATTGGCTTGTACATGAAAGTTGTGTAAGTTAGAATGAAAAGGTACGTGAAACAAGGTTGTTTCACGATTTTAGGCAGAGATAATGGAGGCCCCAATGAATCCAGAAGCTTTCCAAGCGGCCTTGGCCGCGGTTGGCATTGCATTGACCGCCGACCAAATGCAGCAATTTCACCAGTATTACAGCTACTTGGTTGAAGAAAACGAGAAGATGAACCTGACTGGCATCACTGCCGAACCGGAAGTTTATTTAAAACATTTCTATGATTCGCTGACCTTAGCCTTAGAAGTGCCAGCCTTGCAGACAGACGCTTTATCGCTTTGTGACGTCGGCTCAGGTGCCGGCTTTCCATCGATTCCACTCAAAATTGCCTTTCCGCAATTGCAGATTACCATCGTGGACTCGCTCAACAAGCGGATTGGTTTTTTATCCCGCCTGGTCGCGCAATTGAATCTTGAAGGGGTGGCGCTGTATCATGACCGCGCGGAAACGTTCGGCGGTAAACGCAGTGTCCATCGTGAAAGCTTTGACCTGGTCACTGCTCGGGCCGTGGCGCCCCTCAATGTGTTGGCCGAATTGTGCCTCCCATTGGTGAAGCTTCATGGCCAGTTTGTGGCCATGAAAGCGGCCCAAACGGATCAAGAGTTAGAAGAAGCACAACCAGCCCTGGCCCAATTGGGTGGCACGCTGGTTGCCGACAAACAAGTTGTGTTGCCAGGGCTGACTGATGCCCGCCACTTGCTGATTATTGATAAGGTGAAGGCCACACCGGCCCGGTTCCCACGAAAGCCCGGTACGCCAAGCAAACAACCATTAGGAGGCCAATGATGGCATTATTTTTCAATCGAAAAAAAGAAGAGGTTCCTGACAAGACCGTGGTTCAAGATGTGCCACTACGTCAAATCGTGCCGAACCGTTTCCAGCCCCGGAAGGTTTTTGCCCAGGGAGCAATTGATGACTTAGCGCAGACCATTAAAGAACATGGCCTGCTGCAACCCATCGTTTTGCGCGAATATGAACCAGAACACTATGAAATCATCGCCGGTGAACGCCGTTTTCGGGCGATGCAAACCCTGAATTTTGAGACAGCGCCCGCAATCGTCCAAAAGATGTCTGACTCCGAATCAGCATCAATGGCCTTGATTGAAAACCTGCAACGTGAAGGCTTGACCGCGATTGAAGAAGCCCAAGCGTATGCGGATTTGATGAGTCTCAATCACATCACGCAAAGTGCATTAGCGGAACAGATGGGCAAGAGCCAATCCTTTATTGCTAATAAATTACGCTTGCTGAAGTTGTCTGAACCAGCTCAGAATGCGATTTTGAATAACGAAATTAGCGAACGCCACGGGCGGGAACTGTTGAAGTTGGATGATTATCATCAGCAATTGATGCTTCATCGGATCATGGCCGAAGGATTGACGGTCAAAGAAACGTATGCAGCCGTCACTGAGATTGTGGATCCCCAACCTGAAGTTCAAGCCGCCCCTGATGAGGCCGAAGACAAACCAACGACCCCACAACCAAAGAAGGCGAAGAAAGCCAAAAGCAAAGCCAAGGGTCTGGGCGCGCAAGATCCGCGTCTGGCCATCAATACCATTCGCCAGTCACTGAGCATGGTTGAACAATCCGGGATGACCATTACTTCTCGTGAAGAAGAAGACAAAGACGTCTATCGCTTTGTCATCGAAATCCCAAAGACGGAGGACTAGCCCTAATGGCACATGTAATTGCAATTGCAAATCAAAAAGGCGGCGTGGGTAAAACAACAACGACCATCAATTTGGGCGCATGCCTCGCCAGTATGGGAAAGCGCGTCTTAATCATTGATGCTGATGCGCAGGGGAATGCGACCAGTGGCCTTGGCATTCAAAAAGCCCAGGTTGAACAAGATATTTATGACTTACTGGTTAATGAAGTGCCGATTCAAGACACCATTCTCCATACCAAAAGCGAAAATCTCGATATCGTGCCAGCCACGATTCAATTGGCTGGGGCTGAAATTGAATTAACCAGTCAGATGGCCCGCGAAATGCGACTCAAGTTGGGTTTAGAACCGGTTCAAGACGATTATGATTATGTTTTAGTGGATTGCCCACCATCATTAGGACAGCTGTCCATCAACGCATTTACCGCGAGTGATTCCATTTTAATCCCCGTTCAAAGTGAATATTATGCGTTGGAAGGCTTGAGCCAATTGCTCAATACCATTCGACTCGTGCAAAAGCATTTCAATCCAAACCTGAGCATTGAAGGGGTCCTATTGACCATGTACGATGCCCGGACAAATTTGGGCGCGCAGGTAATTAATGAAGTGCAATCGTATTTTGGTGACAAAGTGTATGCCACCATCATCCCGCGGATTACGCGGTTAGCCGAAGCCCCAAGTTATGGGCAACCAATCATTGATTATGATCCAAAATCTCGCGGCGCTGAAGTTTACCAAGATTTGGCCAAGGAGGTCCTCGAAGCTCATGGCAAATAAAAATAATAAGGGGCTCGGTCGCGGCATTGATGCCATTTTTTCCGACTTTGAAAGCCCAGCGGTCGCAACTGATAATGTTGAATCCTTACCATTAGCCGATATTCGGCCGAATCCGTATCAACCCCGCAAGACGTTTGATGAAGCCTCCCTTGCCGAACTGAGTGCTTCCATTAAACAAAGTGGTGTGTTCCAACCAATCATCGTGCGTAAAAGCGTGAACGGCTATGAAATCATTACCGGTGAACGTCGTTTTCGGGCGTCAAAACTGGCCGGCAAAGACACCATTCCTGCCATCGTCCGTGATTTTGATGAAGCTGCAATGATGGAAGTCGCCGTCCTTGAGAACTTACAACGTGAAGACTTGACTGCCTTGGAAGAAGCGCAGGCCTATGATACGCTGATTAAGCGGCTGCATTTGACGCAAGCCGAAGTCGCTGATCGCCTCGGTAAGAGTCGGCCGTATATTGCCAATTATTTGCGCTTGCTGACCTTACCGAACGAAGTGAAACAACTGTTGGACCAGGGCCAACTTGCCATGGGTCAAGCGCGAACTTTGCTGTCCTTAAAAGACAAGTCGCGGTTGGCTGAAGTGGCCAAGCGCACTGTCAAAGAACAATTGACCGTCCGCCAATTGGAACAGCTGATTAATCAATTGAATCATGCCGCAAAGAAACCCACTGCCAAACAAACCCCAAAGTCACCGTACTTGCGGGCCAGCGAGAACCAACTCGGTGATCGGTTTGGCACCAAGGTGAATATTGCGGCCAACCGGAAAGGCCAAGGCAAAATCGAAATTGATTTTGTTTCTGAGACCGATTTGAATCGGATTTTGGCTTTGTTAGATGTCAATATCGACTAACGGAGGCATTGTGATGTACGAATTACACGATCTGGTCCAGATGAAAAAGCCCCATGCCTGTGGGACCAATCGCTTTGAAATTATTCGGTTAGGCATGGATATCAAAATCAAATGCACCGGCTGCGGCCACATCGTCATGATGCCCCGCGGTGAGTTTGATAAAAAATTGAAAAAAGTTTTAGAGCGCGAGTAAGCACGGGAATCATCGAGTACCAACACAGGCCCGCAAAATCGACGGGTTAGGTCGATTGCGGGACAAGTTGGACGGAGATGATTGTGCTTGCGAGCGCGTTTAGAGCGCGAATGAGGTCTTGGCCTGACAAGCGCGTTTTGGCGAGACTGCCTCTTCTCAGCACAACCAATATAAAAACAGAAAGAGTGGACTTACATGGCTTTAACAGCAGGTATCGTGGGGTTACCCAACGTTGGGAAATCAACCCTTTTTAACGCAATTACAAAGGCAGGCGCTGAAATGGCGAACTATCCTTTCGCCACAATCGATCCAAACGTCGGCATGGTTGAAGTGCCTGACGCGCGCCTAGCCCGGATTGATGAACTCATCCCCGCGAAGAAAATTATCCCGACCACGTTTGAATTTACCGACATTGCCGGAATCGTGAAGGGTGCCTCCAAGGGTGAAGGTTTAGGGAACAAGTTCTTGGAAAACATTCGCCAAGTGGATGCCATTGTCCATGTTGTCCGGGCCTTTGATGATGATGAAATCACCAGTGTCACTGGTAAAGTGGATCCGCTGGATGACATCGAAACCATCAACTTGGAATTGAGCCTGGCTGATTTGGATAGCGTCAACAAGCGCTATGCCCGGGTTGAAAAAATTGCGCGGACCAAGGATAAGGACGCTGAAGCCGAATTTGCGGTTCTGCAAAAGATTAAGCCAGTTCTTGATGAAGGTGGCGCTGTCCGCAGCATTGATTTTGACAAGGATGAACAAAAGATTGTCAAAGGGCTGTTCTTGTTGACCAGCAAGCCAGTGCTGTATGTGGCTAACATCGCTGAAGATGACATGGCTGATCCTGATGCCTCCCCATACGTTAAGCTCATTGAAGATTATGCAGCCAAAGAAGGCGCTGAAGTGATTGCTGTCTCCGCTCGGACCGAAGAAGAAATCGCCGAACTCGATGATGCGGATAAAGCTGACTTTTTAGCGGCTGAAGGGGTTTCTGAATCTGGTTTGGATAAGTTGATTAAGGCTAGTTATCACTTGCTAGGACTGGCAACTTTCTTCACAGCTGGTGGCAAGGAAACCAAGGCCTGGACGTTCAAACGCGGCATGAAGGCCCCACGAGTGGCCGGGATTATTCACTCAGATTTCGAACGCGGATTTATCCGGGCGGAAACGATGTCCTTTGCTGATCTCGACAAGTACGGCAGTGTGGCAGCTGTCAAAGAAGCCGGCCGTTACCGGTCAGAAGGTAAAGAATACGAAGTGGAAGATGGCGACATTATCGAATTCCGCTTTAACGTCTAGAGGAGGAACAATTTTTGGCTGAAACAGAAACGACCGAAAACCAACCAACCGTCGATGTTGCGGCGTTGATTGGTCAATTAAGTAAGAAAAATGACGATTATATTTTCAAGTTCCGCCGCGAGTTGACCGAACATGAAATTCCAGAAGCCCAGCAACAAACCATTTTGGCGCAAATGTTACCGGAGATGTTGGCGGCTCAAAAGCAAGGTAAGCCTGCCACCCAATTGTACGGGCCGGTCACGGTCAAAGTAGAAAATATCCTTAATGCACCCAAGCCTGTGAAGAAACAACCCTACTGGTTGGTGGCAACTGACATGTCGCTCTTCTTCTTGAGTTTATTCGCTCTGGTCTACGGGGTGGGGGTCTACTTCAATCCTAAGTCCGTCACTGGTGCCGGCGGCTTCGTGCCAATGTTGCTGATGGCGTTGATGGCTGGGTTCGTCTTCAGTTATTACAATGAATGGACCCGTTCGCCTAAGGATCAACGCCGGCCAATGTGGCAAATTCTGATTGGCGCCATGGTGATTATTCTGCTGTTCTCCTTGCTCTCAAGTACCATTGGGCAGATTAAGAGTCCAGTCACGAGTGCGATGAGCTGGATTGCAGATGCCGTGCTTGCGGCAGTCGCTTATGGGGCCCATTGGTTGCTCAAACGCCAATACGGCTTGCGTGGCGTCTTTAGCCCACAATAACCACAAAAAAATCCGCCTTGCGCGGATTTTTTTAATGGTCTAGTCCTAGAGTGACATTTTTGTTAGGGTGCGTTTGATTGACAGACAGGGGCGCTGGACCCATACTGACCGTATTCAATGACGGACATCATGAATGATTGGTATGGAAATGGAGTGGATAACAAATGTTGAAAACTTACTTTTTTGCCGTGCTAGGTTTAGTGTTAGTTGGTTTGGCAATCGCCAGTTTTGTTGGCGGAAATTATTGGCAGGGCGCAGGTGAACTTGTAATCGGTCTGCTGAGTGGCTTTTTTACTATTGGCACCTATCACGACCAAAAGGTCAGTGCCAATAAACGCTAACGTGACAGGAGGCGGGGAAGATGTTTGATCTTTTACTTGCACCTTATCTCGAGAATCGAAGAAGTCCAAGTTCCGCAGATTTTTGTGGCTTGTGCCGTTTTATCTGTTCGCTGGCTTTTGGATTTGGTTGATTGTGGTCGTGTGGCCACTGCGCTTGAGTTTGCTGCTTATTTTGCTCTTTGCCGCCGCTGTGCCACTTGGTTACGCACTGTATTACACGCGGGTGATCTTCTTTCCTAAAAAGGAGTGAGGGACATGTCATTAGCGCTTTGGAACATCGTTTTTCCAATTCTCACTATTCTAGTGGCCATCCTATTAGTGAATCGCTATCGTTTGGGGCGTTTGCGGGCCACAACTTGGTGGCCGGGCATCATCGTCTACACCATCGCCATCCTGATTATGGCGTTCACTCCAACAGGCGGCCTGTACTGGCTGAATGCGTTTATGGTCTTAAACCTTTTGTTCTGGTTGCTCATTGGCGTCCTGGCGCATGTGGTGTGGACTAAAATCAGACATTAAAAAATCGCGACTCGTTGGAGTCGCGATTTTTTGGTTTAGAACTTTTCGACGGTGACTTTGGCGAAGTACTCGTCGAATAAATCTGGATTAACAAAGCCTGTTTCAGCTTCCATGGTATTGAGCATGCCAGTGGTCATGGCGGTCTTCATGACTGTTTCATCATCGGCGCCAGCTTCAAGCGCCATTGCCAAGCCCGCTGTGGTCGAATCACCTGAGCCGACGGGATTGACCACGTGAATCTTTGGAATCGTCACCTTATAGAATTCATCAAGATGTTTGACGAAGGCGCCAGCTGCACCTAATGAGACGACAATCCAGTCAACGCCCGCAAATACTGGTGATGATAGGTGTTGTTTCAACGCCGGATAGTCGTGCTTATCGACTGGCGTATGCAGCAAGGCTGCCAGCTCAGTTTCGTTCGGTTTAATCAGCAGCGGCTTGATGTCAGCAGCAATTCCCGCTTTTAACGCGTCGCCGGATGCGTCCAATAAGACCTTAACGTGATGCTGATCCGCGATTGCGATCATCTGGGCGTAAAAGTCGGATGGTAGCCCGCCAGGCAAACTCCCTGAGATGGTGACAATGGCGGCTGAATCCAGCAAGTTTTCGAAATGGGTGAGAAAAGCGGTCGTGTCATCCGCGGTGAGCACGGGACCAGCTTCCAATAATTCAGTCTGATCACCGTCATCATGCAAAATCGCGATGGAGTTGCGGGTTTCTTGATCAATGTGGGTGAAACTATGGTCGATATGCGTTAAACCGAGTTGATGTTCAATATACTGGCCGAAATAGCCCCCTAACACGCCCGTAGCGGTGATTGGTCGTCCCATTAGCGCAATCACGCGCGAAACATTCAGGCCCTTGCCTCCAGCCGTTTTGCGGACATTCGTGACGCGATTGACAGTATCAATCTCCAAATGTTGCACTGGGTAAGCCATGTCAATCGATGGGTTCATTGTGACTGTTAAAATCATCCTTTTACCTCCTTTTTGATGTAGCGCTTACATTATGCCGTAAAAAATCGACGACAACACTACATTGTCGTCGATTCTTTGGGGATGTTTGATTTCTAAACGTGTTCAAGTGTTACCACGTGATTGTTCACACTCTAAACGTGCTCAAGTGATCTCAACGTCTCGAGCTAAGTCAATCCCTGTCAGTGGCAAAGAACAGCCACTTGCCTGGGCTTGCCTTAGCCACCGACATTGATCCCGCTCACTTTCGCACTCTAAACGTGTTCACAATCACAACAACTTCCGCCTAGCTGACTTTCTCAATGGGCTTAAACCACCCATTATCGAAAGTTTGCTAGTGCTCAGTTGTTACCGTGATTGTTCACACTCTAAACGTGCTCAAGTGATCTCAATGTCTCGAGCTAAGTCAATCCCTGTCAGTGGCAAAGAACAGCCACTTGCCTGGGCTTGCCTTAGCCACCGACATTGATCCCGCTCACTTTCGCACTCTAGCCCTTAACGACTTTGTCGGTCCAAGGGGTAGCGGTCTTAGCTAAGGCATCGTTTAAGCGTTCGATGTTAGCCTTACCTTCTGTCCGTAACCATTGACGGCCAGCAGCGTCACCTTGAGTGGCATAAGGTTCGATGGCATCCTTCCAAGTAGCACGGCCACAAAGGACACCGTTGAAGGTTGAACCAGCTTCGTGAGCGAATTCAAGTTCTTGGATGAAGAGGGCGTTCGTTACACCTGCTGACAAGAAGATGAATGGTAAGTCAGTGGCATCACTTTGTTCCTTGTAGTACTTCTTAGCTTCGTCTTGGGTGTAAACCGCTTGGTCGGTACCTTCAGTGAAGCCTTCGACAAACTTTTGGTTAACAGGGACTTCAAGCTTCAAAACAGAAACATTGTAACGAGGCTTGCTGAATTCCTTGGTCATTTCGATAACCTTGTGTGGCTTTACCTTGGCAAATTCAGCATCGGTCACGCTGTCCATGTTGGCATCATATGAAACTAGTTCAAGGAACAATGGTAAGTTGTTTTCCTTAGCTTCAGCACCGACACGTTCGATAAAGGCTTTCTTTTGGTCGTTGATTTCGTCGCTTTCGTCAACATCGTAATACAGCAAGAACTTAACGGCGTCACCGTTTTCTTCTTGGATCCGCAATGCTGATTGGTTGGCGATGATATCAGGTAAACGACCAGGTTCAGTGGCATCGTAACCCGTCTTTTCGTAGGCGAGCAGGAGGCCAGCGTTGGCTGCACGTAACTTGCTGGCTGGTAAGCCATATTCAGGGTCAAGCAAAATTGAGCTAGCGTATGGTGTTAATTCTTCAGAAACAGCTTCCTTAAAGTGGACGATTTCTGTTTCATTGGCTTCAGACTTTGCAGCTTTAGCAATCATCTTCTTGATTGAGCCACGTTGATCGATAGCCAGAGCAGAAATAACGTTCTTGTCATTCGACAAATTTACCAGGTGCTTGTATTGACCTTCAGTTAAAGTAACAGTCATGATAGACCTCCAAAAAATTTTTTTAAAGTTGTTGCCATAAGTTAGACCCGAACAATCGGGGAAGTAAGAACTGTTGTCAGATTGGCGTAGCGGGCCAAATCTGGCTTGGGGATGTCGCTGTCGGTAATCAGGGCATCGCATTCGCTCAAATCGTAGAACCGGTAAAACGCGGTGCGATTCAGTTTCGTGTGATCACTGACAATGTAGCGCTTTGCGGCCTGATTAAGGGCAATGGCCAAGGCTTGACCTTCATCCACGTTTTCATCCATTACCGCGTCACCGTCAAGCCCACTGACACTGATAAACGCCTTAGTCGGCCGCAGCCGTTCGAGCATTTCCACAGTGATACTGCCGATGAAGGCACCGGTGCGAGCGTGATAGTGGCCGCCGATGAGTTGAATCTTCGTGCGCTTAGCGTGGTTTTGAAAACTCTCAAAAACCGGCAGGCTGTTGGTAATGATGTTGACATCGCTGATCGATAACGCATCGGCGACCAGCTCGTTGGTGGTACCAGGGCCAATAAAGACCGTGTCACCCGGTGCAATCAAACTGGTAATGATGGTGGCAATTTGATGTTTCTCCGCCACATTCAAGTCACGCCGTTCCAACCGCGAAAGTTCAGTGGTCTTCACATAGTGCTTGCTTTGGGCGCCGCCATGAATTCGAATGAGCGTTTGATTATCCGCCAGCTCATCCAAGTCCCGGCGCACCGTCATCTTTGAAACACCTAACGCTTGCTCGATTTCGCTAACGGTTACGATGCCCTTTTTCTCGACTAGGTTTTGAATCGTAAGTAACCGTTCTCGTTTCAGCATGAGTTTCTCCTTGTGCCTTTGTGTTCTGTTTTGTTTCTTTTAAAGCACAAGTTAAAACTAACACCTGAAGCAGACGCCGTCAAGGTAGGCCCCAAAAATTGGGTTGTTTCACAGTCAGCGCGTGATTTGAAGATACGGAAAATCTCAAATCCTTGCTGAGTGAACCTGTGACTTTAGCACACAAAGAAACGAACAATATTTTGTCATTTTTGGTCAGGCGGCCTAATTTCCGAACTTTTTTGTTGTGAATCAAATCACACAAGCAAAATGTTCGGAAGATTTTTGGCTTTATGAGAAAGACCTCATGTAAGAATGCCCGTCATTAAGCCTTTCACACACACTTTTCAGAAAAAATTGACGCTCCTTGACCCACATGCTATGCTGATAAACAAAATTTTTGAAAGAGGGCATTAATTTGAATAATTGGGAAACAAAATTTGCACGCCGCGGTTTCACGTTTGATGATGTCTTGTTGGTCCCTGCTGAAAGTCACGTGTTGCCCCATGATGTTGATTTGTCGGTTCAACTCGCTAAGAATCTAAAGCTGAACATCCCAATTATTTCTGCGGGCATGGATACTGTCACCGAAGCCGGAATGGCGATTGCGATGGCACGCCAAGGTGGCCTCGGGGTCATCCATAAGAATATGAGCATTGCTGCCCAAGCTGATGAAGTTTTAAAGGTAAAGCGTTCAGAAAATGGCGTCATCATTGATCCATTTTTCCTGACCGCAAGTGACCCTGTCAGTGCCGCTGATGAATTAATGCGTACCTACCGGATTAGTGGTGTGCCGATTGTCGACAATGAAACGAGCCGCCAATTAACGGGCATCATTACCAATCGTGATTTGCGATACGTTGACGATTTGAGCGTGGCCATTGATACGGTCATGACCAAAGAACACCTGGTGACGGCACCAACGGGTACCTCACTTGGTGAAGCTGAAGCCATTTTGCAACATCACAAGATTGAAAAGTTACCACTCGTTGATGAAGATGGCCGCTTATCTGGTCTCATCACGATTAAAGATATTGAAAAAGTGGTTGAATTCCCCGATGCGGCCAAAGATGATCATGGCCGTTTGCTGGTGGCGGCTGCCGTTGGGGTAACATCTGATACCTTTGAACGGGCGCAAGCGTTGTTTGATGCAGGTGCTGATGCGATTGTGATTGATACGGCGCATGGCCACTCAGCTGGCGTGCTCCGTAAAATCGCTGAAATTCGTGACCACTTCCCAGATGCAACGCTGATTGCAGGGAACGTCGCCACGGCCGAAGGCGCCCGGGCTTTATATGAAGCCGGTGTTGATGTGGTCAAAGTTGGGATTGGTCCTGGCTCGATTTGCACCACGCGGATTGTGGCTGGTGTCGGGGTGCCACAACTGACTGCCGTCTATGAAGCAGCCAGTGTGGCCCGTGAACTTGGCAAAACCATCATCGCTGATGGTGGGATTAAGTACTCTGGGGACATTGTTAAAGCTCTGGCTGCTGGTGGTAACGCGGTCATGCTGGGCTCAATGCTCGCCGGCACCGATGAAGCGCCCGGCCAATTTGAAATCTATCAAGGTCGCCGGTTTAAGACTTACCGCGGTATGGGGAGTCTGGGCGCGATGGAACAAGCCCACGGCAGTTCTGATCGTTACTTCCAAAGTGGCGTCAATGAAGCCAACAAGCTGGTGCCAGAAGGGATTGAAGGTCGCGTGGCTTACAAAGGGAGCCTTGCTGATGTCATTTTCCAAATGGACGGCGGCTTACGCTCCGGGATGGGTTATGTTGGTGCAGCCAACTTAGAAGCCTTGGCAAACGATGCCCAATTCATTCAAATTTCTGGTGCAGGTTTGCGAGAAAGCCATCCGCACGATGTTCAGATTACCAAAGAATCACCTAATTACTCCGCACAATAATGCCATTGAAGGCGCAGGGATGGGCAAAACGAACAGTTTTGTCACATCCCTGTTTTTTTGGCTGTTTTCATGCGTTATGACTTGCGTTTTGCCGGTTTTCCTTTACACTAAATTTATTAGCTGTTTGGAGGGTATAATGAAAAAACTACTATTATCGAGTGCCTTTGCACTCATTTTTATCTTAGCATCAGGATTTACCGTGATTGGGCATCGCGGCGAGACCGGGAATCTCAATCTGCCAGAGCATACCTTTGCCAGCTATGACCGCGCTTTAGCGGATGGCGCCAACTATATCGAACAAGATTTAGTGCGTTCATCTGATGGCACTCTGGTTGTGAGCCATGACTACACCACCAGTCGGATGGCTGGTCAGGCCCTGACCATCACCCAAACACCATGGTCTGTGCTGTCAAACTTGCGCATGGCCAATGGTGAAAAGTTACATTCGCTGGATCAAGTGTTTGCGCACTATGCCTCACGAGCAAATGTTAGATTTGTGATCGAAACTCGCGCCGGGGAAGGCGTCGAACCTTCCTTAGTCAACTTAGTGAACCGCTATGGGTTACAACACCGGGTGATTTTTGAATCATTTTCACTGGCGTCATTGAACACCTTGAAGCGGTTGGCCCCAGCTGTGCCAACAATGTATCTCTTGAATTCATATTTCTGGAAGCCAAATTACAACCAGTTGAAGTCAGTGGATATCATTAGTAATACGTTTGCGGCCACATCTGCCGGCATGATTGCCAACTTGCACCAACATGGCAAGCAAGTGATGCCTTGGCAGTGGCACGAAAATCCAAGCAATGTGCAGCAGGTTTTACACTCTGGTGTGGATGGGATTTTCACTGACTATGCTCGCCTGTACAAGGGCGCCAAGGCAGTGGCACAACCAACGGCCAAGCGGTTGACCGTCAAAATGAAGAGCAAGACCAATATTTGGACGATTAATAGTGGTAAAGGAAAGAAATCAAGCAAAACTCTTGCTAAAGGAAGTGCCTGGAAAGCTTTTGGCACAACCTTAATCAATGGGCAAAAGTTCTACAGCGTTGGTGGGAATCAATGGGTTAACCAAGCCAACATAACTGTCGCCTAACCATTGATGATTAACGTCTTTGTGAACAGCGCTTTGGCACTGTTGCAAGGGCGTTTTTGTGTGCCTATAAATTTCGGTTAAGCCATTAGCACCCTGCATTCGCCGCGTGAAACAATCTGGTACAATGGAGGCAATATGAACAATGAAGGAGAACCCACCATGAAAATTCTGGTTGTGGATGATGACAAAGAAATCGTTGAACTACTCAGTATCTACGTCAAAAATGAAGGTTATGAACCCGTACTCGCCTATTCTGGTAAGGAAGCCATCACCAAGTTGGCCACCAACCCTGACATTGCCTTGATGATTTTGGATATCATGATGCCGAATCTCTCGGGGATTGATGTCGTTAAACAAGTTCGCAAAGATTCGCAAATCCCGATTATTATCGTGTCCGCCAAAACTGGCGATATGGACAAGATTCAAGGGCTGATTACTGGAGCTGATGACTATGTGACCAAACCCTTTAATCCCCTTGAAGTGATGGCACGCGTGAAGAGTTTGTTGCGCCGCAGTCAAAATGCCGTCACCAATGACGAACCCGACGTGCTCGAGGTCGGCCCCTTAGTGATCAAAAAAGACAGCCATGAAGTGACCACGCTGACTGGCAAGCAGATTCAACTGACCGCGCTGGAATTTGGGATTTTGTACTTGCTCGCCAGCCACCCGAACCGCGTTTTTTCTGCGGATGAAATTTTTGAACGCGTATGGCAACAAGAAAGTATCATTTCGGCCAAAACGGTCATGGTCCACGTGTCCCACTTGCGCGACAAGATTGAAGAGGCCACCGATGGCGAGAAAGTGATTGAGACCGTCTGGGGTGTCGGGTATAAGGTATCGGCACAATAATGGAAAAAGTACATCTGACTGCCAAAGAAAAGTCTGAACTGCTGGTCGAAGGAATCGTCACCGTTATTTTGCTGCTGATGTTGAACCTGGCTGTGGTGGTGATTCTGATGCAGATGATCCAAGGCAACCAGGCTTTAGAAAATGCCATTTGGGGCGTAAAAAGTGGCGTGACCTTCGGAAGTGCGGGCATTCACGTCTGGAGCTGGCGGAATCTGTTTATTGCTTTGATGGGCGTGGCAGATGCTGCTGTCGTCTACTGGCGCTTGATTCGCCGCTATCGGCAGATGCAGATGCGCCACGTCATCGCGGAACTTCACTATATTGCCGATGGCCACTTGGATCATCGGATTAGTTTTGAAGTGAATACGGATTTGCAAAAAGTGATTGCGAGCATTAATGCCCTCGTGGATTCCACAGTGAAGTCGATGGATGAAGAGCGGCGAATTGAGCAGAGTAAAGACGAGCTCATCACCAATGTCTCGCATGATATCCGCACACCATTAACCTCGATTATTGGCTATCTTGGCTTGATTGAAGACCATCAATTCCGCAGCGAAGACGAGCTGTTGAAGTACACCCACACGGCCTATCTTAAAGCCAAGCAAATGAAGGTGCTGGTCGAGGACTTATTTGAGTACACTAAGGTCCGCCAAACCACGACGCCGCTGAATATTTTGAGTTTTAATATGGTGGCGATGCTTGAACAATTGGCGGCTAGTTTTGAACTCGAAGCCGCACATAAAGGGATGACAATCTCAGTGAGTGGCAAACCCAATCCGTTGATGATGGAAGCTGATACGGAGAAGTTGGGGCGCGTGTTTAATAACTTGATTGTCAATGCGCTGAAGTACGGATCGGGCGGCAAGCATATCTGGCTTGAAGCCGAAAAAGTCGGGTCAGAAGCCATTATTCATGTCGCTAATGACGGGCCAGAGATCCCTAATGATGCCTTGAACCAATTGTTTGATCGCTTTTATCGGGTTGAGGAATCGCGGTCCCAAGAAACGGGTGGGACGGGCCTGGGGTTGGCCATCGCCCAAAGTATTGTGGCCTTGCACGGTGGGTATATCTACGCCGAATCGACGCCAGAACGCACTAGTTTTGTCATGCACTTACCGTTAAAAATGGGCGCAACACTATCACCAAATGAGGAGACAAAGTAAATGAAGAAATTTTGGGTTAAATTCACGCTGGTCATCACCGTTTTGCTTGGTTTGGGCTTGCCCCATCAAGTGTTGGCGGCCAGCACCCTTGATGTGAACGCTCGGGCGGCTTTAGCGATTGATGCCAAATCCGGCCAAGTGCTCTACGCCAAAAATGCCGACCAAGCTTTGCCCATTGCATCAATGACAAAGATGGTGGGCATTTATTTGGTCCTTGATGCCATCAAATCAGGAAAACTTAGTTGGGATCAAGAAGTGCCGGTGGATGCGTTGAGTTATCGCATTAGCCAAAATACCAACTTGTCCAACGTGCCCCTGCGCGCTGATGGCAAGTATACGGTGAAGGCGTTGTACCAAGCCGCACTGATTTCATCCGCCAATGCGGCGATGATGTTGCTAGGGGATGCTCTCAGCGGCAATCAGGCCCAGTTTATTGCGGCCATGCAGAATCAACTCCACAAATGGGGCATCAAGGACGCGACGATTGTGAACAGTACCGGGTTGAATAATAGTGAACTCGGGAAAGACATCGTCGCAGGCACAGGTGCAACAGCTGAAAACAGTATGTCTGCGCGGTCAGTTGCCATTGTCGCCCAACGTTTGATTACCGACTTTCCCGAAGTGCTCCAGACAACCAAAATTCCTAAGTTGAAATTTGCGTCCGGCAACAGTGACAACACCATGATGGAAAACTTTAATCACATGCTGCCAGGGCTCTCGAGTTATGATCCCAGTCTGCCTGTTGATGGCTTGAAGACAGGAACGACTGACTTAGCCGGGGCGAATTTTACCGGCACCGTCTCGAAAAATGGTCTGCGGTTGATTACTGTGGTGATGCATGCCAACGGGCCTGATCACGAAGTTCGATTCTCCCAAACCGCTCAACTAATGAAATATGTGTATGGGGAATACGTGCCGGTTACCGTGTTTAAGGCCGGGACCAGCGTTGGGCCCAAGCAACAAATTGCTGTTAAGCGCGGCACGCAAGCCCGCGTGACGATTGCCCCTGCACAGAGCATGACGATTTACCTGCCTAAATCCACCCCAGTGCAGTATCAGTACACCGCCACCAAACAGTCGGTGTCGGCTCCTGCAACGGCTGGAACGCGCGTGGGGACCATGAGTTTGGCTGGGGATGCCAGTTATCTGACAACGGTGTCCGGTCAACGGCTCAGTGTGCCGATGACCACGCAGAAAACCGTCAAAAAAACCAATGTCTTCGTCTTGATTTGGCGCGGCATTGTCGAATTCTTTAGTCATTTGTTCTAACGAGGAAGCGATCAAATGCAGTATCATCCAATAACCGCCCATGGTTTGGCCACGCTGAAACAAGACGTGGTCACCCTGACCAGCCAACGACCCGATAAAATTGCCGCTCTGGTGGCTGCTCGCGCGTTGGGCGACTTATCAGAGAACGCCGAGTATAGCGCGGCCAAAAGAGATTTGCGCCATTTAGAGAGTCGCCTACGGTATTTGGACAAGTTAATCCGTTACGCGCAAGTCGTCCCCACCCCCACTGGCGCCAGTGTCGCCATCGGGACCGATGTCACTTTGACCTTCGTGGCTGAAGGGGAGACTGACACCTATCACTTGGTGGGACCGGCGGAAGCTCGTTTTGCTGAAGACAATTTGGCGAGTGATTCACCATTGGGTGCAGCCGTGTTGGATCAGGCCCCGGGGCAAGAGGTGACGGTCGAAGCCCCCAATGGGGAGTATGCCGTCCGCGTGGAACGCGTCACTGTCTCTAAACCAGTATGATATAATTTAGTTTCAGAGTGTGACTCGACCCAGTCGGGGCCACCAATATGACACGCGAACGAATCGATACCAGATAAGGAGATTGACATGGCATTATCATTACATGCATGTATCTTATTACTCAAAGAGCATCATCTGTTGAAAAGCAGCGCGGTTCAAAGTGACATCAACGTTGAAATGACGGGAATTACTTATGATTCTCGCAAGGTCTCTGGCCCAAGTCTGTTCTTCTGCAAAGGGACCCACTTCCGGCCGATCTATTTGTCGATGGCCAAAGATAATGGTGCCACTACCTATGTGGCTGAGAAGCCTTATGTGGAAGGCAATGGGATGAATGCACTCATCGTGACCAACGTCACCAAGGCGATGGCTATTTTGGGGGCCGCTTTTTATGACTTCCCCCAAGACGATTTGTTTGTGATTGCTTATACCGGGACCAAGGGCAAAACGACCGCCTCATACTTCACACGCGGCATTCTAGAAGAAGCGCACCCTAAACATGTGGCGCTGTTTTCGACGATTGATCGCATCTTAGGACCGAACCCTGATCAACGCTTCAAGTCTGATTTGACCACGCCTGAAAGCTTGGATCTCTTCCACGACATGCGAGCTGCGGTTGATAACGGCATGACTCATCTGGTGATGGAAGTGTCATCGCAAGCCTACTTGCGTAATCGGGTCTTTGGGCTGACCTATGATGTTGGGTTCTTTTTAAACATTACGCCAGACCACATTGGTCCTAATGAACACCCGAACTTCGAAAATTACTTACACAATAAACTGCAACTTGTTGTGAATGCGCGGAAAGTCGTGATTAACGCCGAAACGGAACACTTTGATGAAGTGTACGCGGCCGCAACGACCACAACTTATCCTGAAAGCATCTACTTATTTGCGTCGACTGACTTTAAGCCAACGCGGGATGACATTACGATTGATTTCCGGTTTGAAAGCCAAGAAGCTGACACTGCCACCAGTAAGTTCACCGTTATTCCTGTGACGGACAAAGCGGCGGCCTTAAACATCGGTGGTCACTATGAACTCAGTTTGATTGGGGACTTCAATGAAAGTAATGCCACCGCGGCCATCATTGGTGCCGGTCTCGCTGGCGTCGATGCCCGGACTGCGGTGCCAGGCATTGCCAAAATCAAAATTCCTGGGCGGATGGAACGCCTTGCCGTTTCAGAACATGGTGTCGTCTATGTCGATTACGCCCATAATTACGGTAGTATGAAGGCCCTGCTGCACTTCATTGACAACGAATACAATCATCCACGGCTATTGGTCGTGGTTGGCTCCCCTGGTGATAAAGGCGTCTCACGGCGCGCTGGTTTTGCCAAGGTCTTGAACGAGTATGCTGATGAAGCCTTTTTAACCACCGATGATCCTGGGTTTGAAGACCCACAAGCAATTATTAATGAAATTGATCAAGATATTGACCATGACAAAGTAAACGTGCATCACGTCCTTGATCGCCGCGAAGCGATTCGCCAAGCAATCGAAGCCAGCGGCCCTAACGATATTGTTGTGGTTGCGGGTAAAGGTGCCGACCCGTATCAAAAGGTCCGGGGTGTTGATACGCCATGGCCAACAGATATGGTCGTCGTGACCGAAATTGCCGAATCGCTTTAGAAAGAGGTGACGTGTATGCAACGATTCTTTACAGTTATTGGTGGGATGGGGACAGCCGCCACTGAAAGTTACGTGCGTTTGCTCAATAAGCGGACGGACGCTAAGCGCGATCAAGATTATCTTGATTATTTATTGGTGAATCATGCGACGGTGCCTGATCGCACCGCCTACATTCTGGACCATCGTCAGCCGAACTTTTTCCCTTACTTACGTGATGACATTCGCCAACAAAGCTTACTCAATCCTGATTTCATGGTGATTGTCTGCAACACGGCTCACTATTTCTATGAACAGTTACAGGCAGAAACAGACGTGCCATTGATTCATATGCCACGCGTGGCCATCAAAACCATGTGTGAACAGTATCCAGACGAACACCGGGTGGGCCTGATTGCCACTGCTGGGACGATTGCCGACGGTGTGTATGCCGATGAAATCGAAGCCGCTGGCCGGGAAGTTGTCCTTGGTGACCAGCATGTGCAAGATATGGTCAATGAATTGATTTACACCAACATCAAGGAAAATGATCACGTGGATGCCCAGTTGTATCACGACATTCTCAAAACCATGCACGATGATTTTGGTGTGAATGTGATTGTCCTGGGTTGTACGGAATTATCACTGGCCCAAGAATTAGCCGGCGATCATCCTTATCAGACCATCGATGCGCAAAGTATCATTGTCGACAAGTCGTTAGCGCTTGGCCGGGCCTTTCGGGCGAGTGAAGCTGAGGGGAAGGCATTACTGCGCACCATTATGGCAGACTAGGGGGAGACACCATGTTAGTAGCTGGGATTATTGTGGGTATCATTTTATTTCTGATTCTTTTGCTTGTTGAGTTTATCTATCTGAGTAATCACTTTAAGGCCAAGCGCGCCAAGGCTGAAGCTGAGAACCGCCACTTCGATCAATACTGGTTGGGCCGTTCTGGTGGGGGCTTTATTGGTGTCAAAAACCAACAAGTGACGGTCTATAAGACAGAAAAGGCGGAAGAAACCTTCAAAACCAGTCGCTTGTACGTCTTCACGGACAAAAACCGGGTTGATTTCAATAAGACCTATGCTCCATTAACGGTCCACCAGAAACTCTTTGGCATGTTCTTGAAGCCCGAGGATTACACCAGCTTCATAGCATGGCTCCAGAAGCAACAAGTGCTGGTTACCCCCGAAGCTCAGGTTCTGGCCGATGCAAAAACCGTTTTAAAAGAACATCAAGGAAATTAAAAAAAGCGCGCTGCGAAGTTTTTCGCAGCGCGCTTTTTTTTGATGTGTAAGCATGCTGTCTGTGTTGATTGTCTATACCAGTTAAAATGATAGGTCTAATCTGTAAAAGCGTGATAAGCTACTACCAATATCTAAAAATTAGCCGCTAAAGCCTATATTCGGGAGTGATTATATGAAAACAGTATTGATTTCTGCGCTCATTATCTTAGTTGTGGTGTTGACGATTACTTTGTTGATTGCGCTGGTCTGGCAGCTGATTGATGCTAGCCGTCACCACTGGCATCCCCAGAATTCTTTTAGTGACAAGTGCAGCCGGATTGTCAGTGGGCTGATTGATCTGATTCCCGGCATTTAAATCGCATTAAGCGGGCTCGCAAAATGACCGCCGCTTGAGGCGATGATGAGGATGACCTGTGAAATGTTCGGGATCATCGGACTATACCAGTTTTCCATTGCTGCTGTACCAAGTATGAAAAAGCTTTCAAAATAGGAATATGGCAACTGGCACCTTTGATACCAATTTTTGAAAGCGAATTTATAACCTTTGTTCTTTGAAATTGTGTTGACATCAATTTTTAAAACCCTTACACTGGTCTTGTGGTTGGTACCAGTAGAGGTGATGATGTTATGGCGACTTATGAACAACCGCTGCACGAACAATTGGTTGATCTTTTACGCGACAAGATAAGTCACATGCAACCTCACGACAAACTACCGTCTGAGCGCGAACTCACCAGCACCTATCAGGTGAGCCGCAATACTGTGCGCATGGCCCTCGATGAGCTGGAAACTATGGGATTGGTTTATCGCCAACATGGTCGTGGAACCTTCGTGTTAAATAATGCGAAGCAAACCACGGACTTGTCAACGACTTATAGCTTCAGTACGCAGATGGCAGCACTTGGCCGCACAGCCCAAACTGACTTGCTTTACTTACATCAGGTGGAAGCCAACAAGTACATCGCCGAGAAGTTGGATTTACCGCTTGGCGCACCGGTTTACAAGATGAAACGGGTCAGAATTGCTGACGGCATGCCGTTGATGGTTGAACGGACGTACATTCCTGGGACGATTTTTCCGGGGTTCACAGCTGCAATGCTGAAAGACACCGCGTTATACACGGTGATGCGGGATACATATCACGTTAAGATTGCCGAAGCGACCGAAGGGTTCTACGCCAGTCTTATCGGCAGTAAAGATGCGGACCTACTGAAGGTACCGACCGACTCCCCAGGATTGAATGTTCGTCGCACCACCTATAGTGATACCCATGACGTTGTTGAATATACGATGAGTGTGGCCCGATCAGATCAATTTATCTATCAGGTCCATCACGTCAACTAACGCCGCATCAAAACGAACAATAAAGGAGAGACAGCAATGATTGGAATGATTGTCACTGGCCACGGCCATTTCGCGACCGGATTAATGAGCACCATTAAGCTCTTGAGTGGTGAACATGAAAAGTTAATCGGGATTGATTTTGAAGAAGGGATGACAGCCGATCAACTGCAGGAGAAATTCCAAGCTGCTGTCAAAGAATTGGGCGATGTTTCTGGCGTCGCATTCTTCACCGATATTCCAGGCGGCACCCCATTCAATCAAGCTGTCATGTGCAAAATGAATTATGACAACGTGACGGTGTTATCCGGAACGAATGTATCGATGCTGATGGAAATTATGTTCCAACGCGAATTAGATATTGATCAATTTGCGGAAGCCGCATTAACGGCTGGTAAATCAGGCGTGGTTGAATTTAAGCAACGCCAACGTGAAGTCACTGATGACGAAGACGGGATTTAGGAGGATAAACATGTTTGAAAAAGATGTCGCGGCATTAACCGCAATGGGTGCACAAATTACCACTGAAGAAATTAAGCATCAACCAGAATTATGGACTGAGGCCTTTGACCTCTACAACGAACATAAAGCAGCCATTACGGCATTTTTGGACAAGGTCTCCAATGAAACAACTGGTGTGGTTCGCGTAATCTTTACCGGGGCCGGAACTTCCGCTTATGTTGGTGACACGGTGACCCCTTACTTGAGTAAGCATGGTGATCGGTCACGCTTTAAGTTTGAAGCCATTCCAACGACAGATATCGTGTCTGCCCCATATGACTACTTAGAAGCGGATACCCCAACTGTATTGGTTTCATTCTCTCGGAGTGGTAATTCACCTGAAAGTATCAAGGCTGTGGAACTCGCTGAACAACTTGTTTCATCCTTGTATCAATTGACCATTACTTGTGCCCCAGAAGGTAATTTGGCTAAGCGGGCTGAAGGCGAAGCGAAGAACTTGGTCTTGTTGCAACCAGCTGGTTCAAACGACAAAGGCTTTGCGATGACTGGGAGCTTCTCTTGCATGGCTTTGACAGCACTTTTAGTTTTTGACACGGCTGATGAAAGCGACAAAGCAGCATGGGTCAAGGCAATTTCAAGCATGGGGCATGAAGTGATTGATCACGAAAGCTTCATCCAAAACTTAGTCGACGAAGACTACAACCGGATTACTTACTTAGGCTCTGGCAGCTTAAGTGGGCTCACGCGTGAGGCTCAATTGAAGGTACTGGAATTGACTGCTGGTCAATTGGCCACAATCTTTGATTCATCTATGGGTTTCCGTCACGGGCCAAAGTCATTTGTTGATGGCAAAACCTTGGTCTTTGATTTCTTGAGCAACGATCCATACACGCGCCAATATGACGTGGATGTGATGGAAGAAATCAAAGGTGATGAAATTGCCAAGCGCGTCGTTGCAGTTGGGGTTTCTCAAGACCTGAACTTCTCCGGTGAAAGTTTCTTATTTGAAACCGCACCAAAGGGCTTACCAGAAGCTTACTTGGCATTGCCTGACGTGATGTTTGCCCAAACCTTAGCCTTACTTAGCTCCATCAAGGTTGGCAACACCCCAGATACACCATCCCCAACCGGCACGGTTAACCGGGTCGTTAAGGGCGTTATTTTACACGACTATCAAGCTTAATTCATAGGAGGATAACATCATGACTGAACCAAATATTTTAGTAGCACGGATTGACAATCG
>Ga0153951_1000183_pt1 | contig 22824 bp, 21 predicted proteins | sample TSNJ035MetaG_FD_102278 | JGI IMG/M metagenome (GOLD analysis project Ga0153951, IMG submission 102278) | Attine ant fungus gardens microbial communities from New Jersey, USA - TSNJ035 MetaG | ecosystem: Host-associated > Fungi > Mycelium > Unclassified | place: USA: New Jersey, Wharton State...
TCCAACAACCACTGAGCATGTTGATTGTCAGCTTCAGAGTGGCCCAAGCACATATTATGTCTGAGATATAAGAACTTGATATGTCTCTATAGATTTCCTCTGCAAAGGGATGCTGCTACTACTTGTTGATGTGTTTCTTTAAACACTACAGGTAAAGTTTAATGAAAATCCCCTTCAAATACCACTATAATTCTACCAAATAGATGATCATTCTAGATAGTATGTCAATTCAACAACTATCAAGTATAAGTAATCACTTACCCTAAGCAAGCCTCTCAGATATCAATCAACAGCATCAATGTCATACTTGTGCTGCATAGAAACTTCATCCCAAATAATAACCTTGGTCTGTTGAATAACTGGAAATATATAACTATTCCATTTGAGTCCAGCCATGGAGTCCTTATTAATAGAAAGAGAAATCTTAAAGTGTAAATGAGACATTCTTCCTTCATCTAGCAAAAGAGTAGCAATTCCAGATAATACTATACACAGTGCCACCTGTTCTCTCCTCCTAACCTCAGTAACAACAGTGTTACAGAGAAAAGTCTTTCCACAACCACTAGCAGTATGAATAAAGAAAAGATAATCTTGGTTGTTGGTAATAGACTTTGGGATAGCATCAAAAATAGCAGCTTGTTCAGGATTGAAGATTACTCTCTGCTCATTTACCAAAGTTGCCATTTCATTTGTATTATACTGTTCAGCCTGTAAGAGAGGATTAGGTATTCTGTAACCCCACTCCTGCTATGGAAAAGATATAGGTAGAAACTCAGCAAGACTTTTTTTATTCCTACTAACATTCTATTTAGATCCCAAAGGCTATAATTATAAACATCATCCTCTAGTATCTCCTGGTCAGCTTAGTAGTAGTTCATATAACATAGTTTGTGCTTGATATTATCACATAGTCTAGTTTTGAATTGGTCCTAGAGAATATAAGGCTTAGCCACTTCATCAGTTAGTAAGATCACTGCTAACAGCCAATGATATGCCATTCCAGGCTGTATTGCAATTGCTTTCTCCAAGCAAATCCTCCACTCATAATCATTCTTCAGTAATCCTCTTGCCATATATACCTTTTTAAATATGACAAACACTTGGCTATTCCAGGTTCTCAGATACTCCCAACTCTTTTCACCTTCAAATATAGTTAAGAGAAGTCATAAAAAAAACTGCTCTCTTTTTGATAGTGATACAAAGTATATCCTTTCAATCATCTTGGCACATTGTCTTGAATGCCATGACTTGGCTTTGGCATTCTAGATATAGTGTTGAGGAAACTGCTAGTAGGTAAGGCCCAAACCATCATTATATATAGAGTTGTGGTCAAACCAAGCAGTTAGCTGAGTCTTCTCCATATTTTGCTTGGCCAATACTTTATTGACAGTCTGGTATGCATGAAAGTTGACATAGTGCTCATTGAGAAGATGGACAGGAAGATGTTGGACAGCTGGTGACTCTCCATGTATATTGAACTCAAAGATCTTCCAATAAGCTTCAGTTGGACTAGTAAACCAACCATCCAAGTGTGCTTTGATCTCATCCTGTACTCCATTACTAATCTCCATAGTTGCTCTGTTAGAACCCTTATAGATATACTTGCTCAGATACTTAACAGTTCTTAATCCAGTAAAGATCTCTATATTGATATGACAATCAAAGAGAAAAAGAAGTTGAGAACAGTAAGAGACCATATATTGATTGGTAAACCTGGCCCCATTGCATTCAGATACCAAGCTATTGTTAGGCCTAGCATAGAGTGGATAACTGTCCTCAGCCCAGTCTATTCTTTTTCTATAGTCTTTGGAAAAGCATTTACTATATTGTTCATTGACTATACACTTGGCTTGGAGATTGTCAGCACCACATGGACCATACAACATATATTTGGTGACTTTTGCATAGAGAAGTGGTTGTAGTTGAGGATCAGGTAACTGTGCTGAAATTATAGAGTTTATATGATAAGAATCTCAAATACAATCTTGAGGATATAGAAAAATAAGCAGGTGAATATGGGGAAGACCTTTCTTCTAGAACTCAATAGTATGAATATGAGCTATTGTGGTACCAAAGAAGCTATTTGATTATTAAATCATTAACTTACAAATTAGTAAGTGGCCATTTGTGATACTTCCATTCTTCTCTCATTCTCTTAGTTGAGCACCATAAATTGGAATTCTTGGGTGCCATCCATTCTCCCCCTTTAGAAATAACAGAACATAATGAAGAGCAGCATATGAAGGACTGTTCTGGCTTATTTGCTCAAGTTGTTCTCCTCTTGCCCATAACACTATATCTCTATTATTTAGTGCATGATAGACTTCTTTCTTAGGAATGATAATTGCAATTTCTTCAGCAGTAGACAGATTATAAGTTCACTAATCATGCTGTAGATCTACATGCAATCTAATCCTGACCTTCTGCTGCTTATCTACTGGTTTGTCTCTAATAAGCTCATATGCATGATGATACTAGCCAATATATAGATGACTATCCAGAAGCATTGTCTGAATATTGTCTATTACTACAGGATCCAGATTATTGTTGTTGGCTCTCTTGATATTGAGCTGCTCTGCTGTATCAAGAATATAAATTTGCACATACATTGGAGGCTGTCTAGCAGATAGATAAGATGCAGAATGAAGAATAGGAAGTGGAATATCATTGGTAACAACAGCTTCTTAATTCTGATAACTTATAAGTGTACTAAATTTTATAATACAAAAATTAACATACTATATTTTCATTATCATTGATTTGATTTAATTCATCATTTACGCCATTATTATCCTGTATACCCAGTAAGAATTTGTTGTTAATAAATTCAAAATCTGTTACTTACAATTTAGTATACTTATAAGTTATCAGAATTAAGAAGCTGTTATTACCAATGATATTCTACTTTTTATTCTTTATCCTGTATCTTATCTATCTACTAGATAGCCATTCTTGGAAACTGATATATAGTATACAATCTGAACTCTACCAAGGTTTTCCTCTATGACTTGGTTTATATTTCTATCACTATTTTTATTTGCTTGCCATTCATTATAATCTAGACTATCACATCCTTCATTTCTCTATTCAATCATTATTTCATTGATCTGAGCTATTGGTTCCATTTGCACTTGATTTACTTGTTATTGTCAATGCAAATCAGCCATTGCTTTATTTAGGTTTGTAGGAACATATAAAGAAATGGTATAATGTCTTCTTCCTCTTTCTCTATTCCAAACAGGAGCAGAAGGGATGTTTTGAAGCAAAGAATGATGAGAAAGATTATTGGAATCAATATATAGAAGAGGTAAATAATATCTTTCTCCTTTTTCTCTATTTCAAATAGAAGCAGAAGGAACATTTTAAAGTAAAGGATAAAGAAGATAATAATAATGATTAGGATTATCTATATAATGTCTAGCTCTATCTTCAGCTCTCTTAGCTTAATATTCTTCTTCAATAGAATTTATCTCTTACAATTGTCTGACTATCTTACTTACAACTATTCTAAGAATAAAGGTATACTATCACTTCTAAGAAGGAGATTCCTACTCTAAACAACTTTCTTAAAAAGCTATAGAGAGTAGAGAGGTCAGAGAGCAAAGAAAAAACAGTAGAGAAGAACAGAAAATAGTTTGTAGTTTGCTATACTTTCTTTTTCCAATAGTCTTGTTTGTAATCTGCTATATTATTTTCCTCCAACAGTCTATAGTTTGCTATACTGTTTTTTTCCAATACTGTTTTTTTCCAATAACTACCAGTAGTCTTATCTCCAGTCCACTATACTATTTTTCTCCAACTATTTCCAGTTTGCTATATTTCCTTTCTCCAATTTTTTTCTGATTTTTTTTTCTAGTTTTTAATCAATTTATTGGAATATTTGAGTAAAAAGAAAGCCATTAAGTAAATCTTAGTCATAATTAGATGAAGCTTTGTCATACTTAGAAAGCCCTATTATTTTCCACATTCTTTTTGTATATATAGTAGATGAGGTTTTTATCTAGGCCTCCAGCCTAACTTAAACTCTCTACTAATTCTAAGTAAAGTTAATATTATATTATCTAGCAGGTCACTATACTCCCTACCTTCAACAGTCTATGTAATAGTATATAGTATTGTTTGTCAGATGTTAACACTAAGTTGTGAAAGACTCAAGGTTCACTTAAGATGGATATTCAGAAAGAACTCAATAGAGTTCTTTGTTGGATTATGTTGCTACTTATACAAAGGTCTGTTGGTCTATGTACCTATCTCCTATAATCACATGACTCTAACTAATAACTGTACATATCTTATATAAGTCTTTCTATACTATTTATATCCCTCTAGCATTGTAGTCCTGGATATTATCCACTAAGTTAAGAAATATGTAAGAAATAGTTTCTTTTTTAGAAACTGTCTTATAATATCAGATTACTGTATTCCTTTTCTCCAACAGTTTTAGTATTGTCTATAGTATGCTATACTTCCTTTCTCCAATATACTCTTATCTACAATATGCAAAGTAAGTAGTACTATATGCAGTATATTATACTATTTTTCTCCAATAGTCTACAGTTCACTATACTTTCTTCTTCCAATAACTGCCAGTAGTCTTGTCTACAGTCTACTATACTATTTTTCTCCAACAGTTTTCAGTTCACTATATTGCCTTCCTCCAATAATTTGCAGTTTTTTCAGATTTTTTCAGAATTTATTTCAATTTTTAATGAATTTATTGGATTTTTTGAGTGAAAATAGAGGAAAAAAGAGCAAGTATGCTAACAAATGCTTGTAAAGCATTGCCTAAGCATTACCTAAGCAGCTATTATCCTACATTTGGTTTTATATATATAATAAACAAGATTTTTATCTAGGTCTCCAGTCTAACTTGAACCCTTTACTAATTCTGAGTGGAGTTAATCCTATATTGTCTGTCAGGTTGCTGTGCTCCCTTCCTCCAACAGTCTGTGTAAGCATAACAGTAAGTAGTCTTGTATGTGTACTGTAGTGCACTATACTCCCTTCCTCTAGTAGTCTTGTCTATAGTATACAAAGTAAGTAGTACTGTATGTAGTCTGTTATACTCCTTTTCTCCAATAGTTTACAGTTCACTATACTTCCTTTCTTCAATACTTTGCCTAATTTTCTACTCTTTTTTCCAATTTTTCCTGAATTTTTTCTAATTTTTAATGAATTTATTGCATTTTTTGAGTGAAAAAAGAGGATATAGGAATAATTAGGTAAATTTGACTAAGCAATTACCAAGCACTATCTTCCCACATTCTTCTTGCATATATAATACAAAATTTTTATCTAGACCTCCAGCCCAACTTAAACTCTCTACTAATTCTAAGTGGAGTTAACATTGTGTTATCTACCAGATTGCTATGCTCTCTGTCTCCAACAGTCTATGTAATAGTATACAGTGTTGTCTACCAGGTTGCTATGCTCTCTTTCTCCAATAGTTTTAGTATTGTCTACAGTATACTATACTTTCTTCCTCCAACAGTTTATTTATAATGTATATAGTAAGTAGGTTGTCTATAGTATGTTATACTCCTTTCCTCTAATAGTTTGCAGTTTATTATATTTCTTTCTTCCAATAACTGGCAGTAGTTTTGTTTGTAGTCTACTATACTATTTTTCTCTAATATTTTCTAGTTTGCTATACTCCCAGTCCTCCAATACTTTGCCTAATTTTCTATAGGTTTTTTTCCAATTTTTTCTGAATTTTTTTTTAATTTTTAATGAATTTATTGCATTTTTTGAGTGGAAAGAGTGGCTGTGGGAATGATTAGATAAATTTGACTAAGCAATTACCAAGCCCCATTATTCTATATTTAGTCTCATATATATAATAGACTAGATTTCATGTCTCTTCTAATACAGTTTTGCACTAACTCTTTGCGGCCAGTAAGGTTATAAGGTATCTAGAAAATGAAGTTGATTCTCCAGTGCACCCAAATATCCTGTGCCAGGTGAAGTGCAGGAGTAGGCATCTAGAAAACTACCATTGATGTTGGTTTGCAGAGAACTTGTTCCAATATTTCAAGATATAAAGCTTTATAAAGCTTTTCTTGCAAGTTTTTAATCTAGAATGTAAAGATAAGGGAGATGTTGTTCAACATCAATAAGAATATTCTTGTATCAGACATTTTCCATGAGAAGCTAGGTAAATCATGAGAATAGGTCTGGACTTACAACATCTTGACCAGGAACTCAGAAAAACATATAAATAATGTATATATGGTATTTGTTAGTTATCTTTGAGATGGTCTAAGTATCAGATAGTAGTATTTCCAGATCAGACAATAGTGGTAGGTTATTTTTATCATTTGAAATTGTCCAATATACCATCTGAATTTCTTTTGCTCCATTTGTAAATGAGTACAATATATTGGTCAACAACAACACTAATATTCTTGGATTTTGGGGAAAAAACTTTGTCAGAGTATTCTCTGAGGGTGATAGTATCATCATATTCTGTTTTTCATAATCATGAGATTGTTGTGAATATCAAATATAGTAAACAGTAGGAATTTGAATGGATAACCTAGATTAAAGACCTATTCTGACAGGTATCATTGCTTTCACTTCAAAGATCTGTTATTAGAGGTTAGTCTCTTTACATTGTGTCCTCAATACTTGGTGTTCTATCTTTAAGAGGTTATATGCTATACTTTTCCAGAGTAATTGGACATATATTGACACAATTGTTTGACAATCTTCAAAGAGCATATACAGGCAGACTTTGTATATATAATTGATAATTCCACCTGGTGGTTTTATCATATACTGGTTTGCAAAAGGAATGCCAGTAAGAAGTGTTTTAGCAGCAGAAACTGATATTAATCTAATTAGTGAAGAAGAAGAAATTAGTATAGGTATGCCACTATAAACAGAGAGATATTTTTCTTAATATATTTTGACAACAAAAAGCACAAGTCTTGAGATATATGATATTCATAGTACAATAGCCATAATAAGATCTCTAGAAGAATTTGACTACAGTCAATCTATATACAAACCAAAAATGGTAAAGAGATTTGTTAATGTTACTAAATCTGAGCCATAGGTCACCAATCAGATCTTAATAGCAGTCTTCTGGGTTTTTTGCTTGACTATATTCCAATAACAGTTCAAAAGACTGAAGTTGTTAGGTACAAGCATTTGAAAAAATGACCCTAAGGTAGTTTTTAGGTATACTTGAGTAAATATTCACAATCCAGAACTGTGGCTTCAATAACATAGGATAGAGATAGTATTTAATTTGTAATAGTACAAGTACAACTCATCAGACTAGATACCAAGTGTCAAGGACTTTATGTCTAGTTCTGTTGCAGTATACTTCATGCATGGTATTTGTCTCTCTGCTTGATATAATCATTGAAAATTCCCTTTGTGTTTGATACCATATCCAAGCCAAAGTCAATGACATGGGCACATGGAAATAAGTAAAAGAAAGAAAAGCTATAATGAGTCATACAAAAATAACAAGATTTTGGCTTTACTGAGAACTTCAGAGTTACTAAAATAAGATTGATAGCAAAGATATGAGAAGATGGTAGCAGTAGTCCAACCCAATAGAATTCTTTCCAATGAAAGACTTCTAGAGTTTTGAATTGAATTTGGGAGACAATACTATTTGCCACAGTAGTCTCAATCAATAGAAATGCAATTATGTGAGATATCTTGATATAGCTAGTTGAATGTAGAAGATATATTTGGTTTAATCCCAAAAGTATTAACCCATGATATACTAGAGCGAAGTAAGACTTTGAGAGTAAGACTTACTACAACACACAATAGAGAAGCAAAATATGGTAGAATTTGACAGAAATAAAGTATTATAAGAGCTAGAATATGAGTTGTACTTTCCAAGTTATAGGAACATTAAGAATGACTTTTACCAGAGACAAGATTTGATATCACTTTCTTTTCCTCCCTAAGTTCTCCTGAGATATGTCTCTTCCTGGAGTTGGTAAATCAGATGTAACTTGCTCATCTAGTATTGTAATAACTATGAAATATGGAGAAGTAAAGGCAATCCAATTTTTCTCCAAGTATACTATGGATTTATATCAGTAATTGATCAGTGATCTGAAAGAGCTTGGATTCTCTCATCCTAAGAGGTCAAATATTGTGCTTATATCTTATGGTGCCATGGAATTCTTCTGGTCAATTGAGCAAAATAAAAATATAAGTCTGATATTGATTTTCTTCTTTATTCAAGATACTTAATCTGATGCACAGAGTTTTTTTGTCAAGAACCTTAAGAAGTAGGTGAATATGTTTCAAGAAAGACAACTTCCTGGTCAATAAGAACATCAAGAATATTTATCAATGTAATAGTTTTCTTTTGTCTTGTGCCACTATGGTATATCTCATTTTATGTTTGCTTTAGAAGAACGATTTCATCTTTATAATTGTTTCTTGAGATGGCTTGCCTTTGCTCAACAAGACAATGGTATAATTGATCAAGCACCCCAGAGTAAGCCAGTCAAGGCTATAAACTCAGTTCAGAGAGGAGCTAAGAGGTTTCTGAGTAATATAGAACAATCATTGGGATTGCCAAAGCAAGAATCCATTAAACCTACTATACCACTAATATGTGAATGGTCTTGACTTGATATATTGTTCATATGCTTTGTAGCCTATTACTACAACATCCTTAGTACCTGCAGCTTCGTGAATACAAAAGAAGAATAGTTCTTTAGAACTATCAATCAAAAGATTGAATTACTTACATTTTGATTTATTTTAATTATTTATATTTGCCTAGAAACAAATATCCCCTTCTTTGGCATTCTCACCATCTCATAGTATTTATATTGGGCCATATATTGACCTTATATACAAATTAGCTAAATCAGCCAACTCTTTCAACTCTTTACAAGTGTCCTACCCAACAACTTCTAACAAGATATCTGTTACTATCAATCAAATTGCAACAAGCCCAAGAATCTCTGATTTGCAACATTTCTCTCACCCTTTATTTCCATTATAGACTTCTAGAGTAGAGAATCTTCTTTTGATCCAAAATCTCAACAAAGAACTACTTAATTTGAGGGCTGGGATTTTGGCTGCTCTAAACAGATAGGATATTATTGTTAAGAAGTTGGAAAATATTGGTGCCAAAAACATTTCTTTTGAACATTCTTTGGCTGAGGCTAAGACTAGAACAGGTAAGTATATAAAAGACCTTCCTGTAAGCTAACTATATATGAGTCCACAGCAATAAAAGCATATTTGGTTGAACTTGAAAAAGAACTTGAAGTTTCTAGAGCAAAAGAAATTGAACTTAGGAAAGAACTTTAGGTTGAAAAGTCATGATAATCAGAGATGGAGTTGGTCTTAAAAGATATCCAATAAGAACAAAAATTACCTTTTGTTGTCCTTACTCTTTTAGAAGTGTTTATTTAGATTTTTCAGACTTTTATAGCTACAACACATCAAAAATCACCTCTTACTTCAAACTAGTCATGTGATTAGGTTGAACTATATATGAATATGATATTTGATAAGGTGATAGAGACATTGGGGCAGAGTGATTTGACCTGGTTAGACTGCTAAAACTAGTAGTGCAGGTTTCAAATCTTGATATAGAAGTATTGTTGTTACTGGATTGTTAGAGTCAAGCCAGAGCATGTTGGCTGTACAAATACTTATGACCAAGACCATACCATTGGCCATTGCTATACTCATGTCATCAAAAGTGGTTTTCTGTTGATCACTAAAGGTTGGAGTCACAAGTCATTAATTCTACTGATAGCAACCTTAGTATTCTGGATGACTTAATTGTCTTGGATGTAGATACAATGAATTGAAGAGAGGGTGTTACTAGAGGCAGTGATTTGGGTGACAACAGTAATCTTGGAGCTGGTGTTGATGGTCTTGCCTCTAGAAAGATTGGTTATCTATGTGGAAAAAATCAAAGTCACAGTTGCCAAAATCACAGAGACTGCCATAGTGGTACAGTCCTCATGTTTACTAGTGAGTCTGACCATTAATTTGGCAAGGATAGGGAGTGAAGGCAACAAGTCATGGAATTTGCTTCCTAGACATCCAACTAAAAGATACTTAGAGGTCACCTAGCAGGTAAACAACTATATTAGATACCTAAAAAAACAATATTACTGTGCAACAATGGTAAGCTGACACCATGAGTAAACAACTGTCAAATGGAGCTACAAGGTTTGATGTCTATTAGTATGCAAGAATGGGTGAGAGGATTTTGATGAATTGCATACCTGCTGAGTTTCAAAACTTTTCCCATCTCCTACACTCCTGTGAAGACTGACTATTGTAACATCACACTCACAACACTCTACAAGATTGAAATAAATTCATTAAAAATTAGAAAAAACTGCAGAAACTTGAAATAAAATAAAATAAAATTGGAAGAAACTGTACCTGTCCCCAAGTTTTTTTCAGCCCACTGTTTTCACTCAAAAATTCAAATGAATTCATTAAAAATGGAAAAAAAACTGCAGAAAATTAGGGAGCATAGTGCACTGCAGACAACACTACTTATTGTGCACACTGCAGACAATACTACTGCAAACTGTTGAAAAGGAGTATAGTGTACTGCAGACAACACTACTCACTATATGCACTACAGACAATACTACTCACCGTTATGCAAACTGTTGGAGGAAAGGAGCATAGTGCACTGCAAACAACACCAACACTACTCACTGCTGCAACCTGACAGACAACACTATCCACTGTTATGCAGACTGTTGTAGGAAAAGAGCACAGTGAGCTGATAGACAACACTACCTGCTGTTACATGTACTGTTGTAGGAAGGGAGCACAGCATACTGACTTCAACACAATGTCAACTCCACTCAAAATTAGTAGAGGGTTCAAGTTGGGCCAGAGGCCCAGATGTAAACCTTGTTGTAATTTACTCAACAGTTAGTTAGAATGCTGCCATTAATGGAAATTTCTGACATAATCTAGCACCTTGAAGGCTCAACTCGCCAGTTAACCCTGTTCGCTTTTAGATCTGCCCATGGCAGGCTCTGGCAACCATTGTTCTTTTGTTCTCCTTGCTGAATTTCATATATTTGAAGGCCCTCAGCTCAAATACCAGTTTCCTCAACCCCTCGGTGTTGACGAGAGGTACATCACTGCCTTGCAACTATCTATATGAGCCAGGATTGATCCTTCAAACTAGTTTACTTGCGTCATCGATGCTTCCCGATGGTGCAGAAGCGCAGCTGGATGATTGGACCGTTTTTTTTCTCAACCAGAAGCCGTTCAACACAATATCCCCTGTGTTAGCTCTCGACAGTCCAGATATCCAGACTACCGCTTTACCGGGCTGTAATGCCGAGGATAGCAAGTCCAGCAAGCCAGAGCTGCTTTGCGTGCTCAATCTTGTGCGGACAAAGCATGACAAGACCCTAGATCGGTATGTTCATAGACGTCGTTCCTCATCCTTGCTGAACACACTATTACGAAGTGGCGCTAAAGTTCTGGCCCTGGCAATATGTACAAGACATTCATATATCCAAATTTTCAAGGCAAGGAGTATACTTGACGTCGCGAAAAATTCCTCTAAACATTGTTCACGAATAGCCCTTTTTGTTGCTCGCAATCGAAGACTATTTTACAGATCCTTCTCAAGATTGTCTAGCTCGCCTATTTGATGCTATCAACTCAATGGACTTGTCCGGGGTACCTCATCTCTTACGACAAGAGAAACTTCTTATGCGCTCATCTGAACGAAAAGATATTTTTGCCGAAAAGTTTCCTGAGAGGGTCAACTCACAATCAACCTCATCGTCTGGAGGGAAACAGCATAAGTCGGGCGGGTCGTATTCGAGTTTTGAAGAGGGTATTTTAATGCGTAGCAAAGACAAGGAAAAAACACAATCAGCGGAGAACACCAGAAGTAAACGATCCTCGGGAAACTCGCAAGGTTCACCACCAGATACCTCTTTCTCGCTTGGAGGGAGCGCAGTATGGGTTGGAGATGAAAGCAAGATGGAACTTGGCAAGGATGTAGCTGGGGATTCCAATGGTACTGCGTCCTACACTGGGAGTAGCAATGCCTCGTCTCATCGAAAACGGAGATCAACTGGGACTTCCTCTTCTTCATCGCAAGCACATAGTCGAGAACATCATGCCCGTCAAATTAATGCATCTCAATCCTATTACGATGCTCACTTAAGATATGCCATGGTCAAGGATACACATTTCTACCAAACAACGGTCAATTACTGTGATTATCCCCTACCGATCAAAGTACCACTCACCACATTTCCTGAGGAGGTCGGCGATGTATGTTACGCAGGTTTTTCCCACCTTTATATCTGCTAACGACCGGCGGTTAGTATTCCCTGATATCCTTGATCAAGGTATTCAATTCCACCCAATTGGTGTCAGGGCCGACACATCCGCATCTACATACGAGCGGACCTTCCACTCACCCCATCATCATTCTGTTCAATGGTTTGATAACAGGGAAGCGTATAATATTTTTGGGGCACAGACGCCCAGCGGGTGATGTATCAAACTTCGTTTTGTCGGCTTGTGCCCTCGCTTCTGGGTGCGGCATTGTACTCCGTGGTTTCATTGAGCGGGCGTTCCCTTACGCTAATCTGGAGAATCGGGAAGATTGGGAGTCTGTGTAAGTGCCATTTCCCTGATCCAGAAGGGGACCCCATGAATTAGAGCATAGGCCGGCATTTATTGCTGGAGTGACCAATCCGATTTTCGAATCATCAAGAGCATGGGACCTACTGTTTGACATTAGCTCGGGGAACGTCACGATCGCGAAGGATATCCTCGCGACCTACCCAGTTGCTACGCCGGCACTCGGCACTCCTCCTATCACTCGGTCTGGCACACTTAAGACTGAAACATCAGTAGGATCCGAGACAGATTTTGAGCGCAAGGAAGGAACCGCTATTATTACCAACAGCGACAAGATTTTCATTGAAGATGTGGGTAATCTTTGCCTCTCTCGAAAAGCTAGAATTCCTCTGGCTCATTTTTTTGAAAATAGATTCGGACTGCAATTGAGGACCATTTTGGCGAAGGACTCGTCCGTATGCGATTCACGGAGTATGTTGCTCGCTTTGTACGACTTGCATCGCGCTACGAGGAGGAGGTGACTGGTGCAACCAAATATGGGTATCCTAGTCAGCCGTTTACCGAGATACCGGGACAAGCGCCACAACTTGGTAGTGGCATAGCGTTCGCTGATGAAGCTGTCTGTTCGCGAGAACTTGCTGCCAATGCCCATCGAATAGAAGCCTGGCAAAAGACGAGTTCATATAATTATTGTATTACGGTGCGTCTTCACCGTATATCTTGTCAATCATTGATATCGCGTTACAGGTTTTCTGATAATCTTCTGCTATGTTAGGACTACGAAAAAATTGCAACATCGTTTGCAATCAAGGGGTTTGATGTACTCCATCAATTATTCAGGATTCGAAACGGAAAAAATCTGGCGGATTCTGAAGTTCTTGCGATCATGCGGACACTTGCAGACAATATCAAGACGTATGAACAAGTGGTTGAGGTCTGTTCCGTGTTTCTCGCCATCAATAGTGTTGTTGATGGAGGCGCACAGCTATTGTCATTCGTGATGCCACAAGGACAAGGATTACTACATCTCGGATTTGGTCTCTTCCATCAAAAGGAAGCAGTTCGAGATGCAACTGTGGACCTTTTCAACAATCTAAGAGCGTTTTCCGTATGTGGTCGTCCAGTCCTTCGGTTGTAGCAATCTACTTATATCGGGGATAACGGTGATATGATCAGATTGGCGTTTCGTTTCTTCAATGTCTCAGCCATTTCCAACGCTACGCTTATGTACGTCAGGCTCATGCTAAAGAGAAGAAGACAGTCCAACAGCAAGATACGCGGGCCGATCCAGGTTTTTCTTTACCCGTGACGTATGGTGGCAGGGCACACTCAAATTCCGTTGTCAACGGTACTTTTTCGTGACAGACCATGTGCCGGAAACGGTAAGAGCTGATGGGAGGTGCACAACGCATATGTGAGTGGAGACTTTTTTTGACTAGCGGCTTGACTCGGATCAAATACCGTATGTGTATCTAAGTATAAGTATCCTTTCAGAGGTAGAGTTTTGCTTTTTAGTTGTTTATGTTGGATATTGGCTTTTTTGATCCTGGGAGTATTCTAATGTTCTATACGATGACACTTCTATATATGGGAACTTGAACTTGATTTATGAAAACGTCATGCTGTGCAATCTTGGCCTGAGTACTAGGAACTACCGTGATGTGACGCTAGACGCCGCATCCGCATGCATGATATTACATTTATTGCGCTTGCAACGTACAGAGCAATGTTCAAATCTATACTTACACGTTCAGAACTGCCCAATTGTAAAAGTGATGCATCTTGGGAGCGATGGACGGAAGTTTAGGAAGCGTCGAAGCTGGATAGTGTGACCTGGGGCGTTTGAGGAGACTCGTTGCAAGGATTACCAGGAACAAATCTCATCATGCACAAGAGATTCGCACAAAGCGCTGCAGTGTTCAGATTCACATACCGCAGTTATATTGGACTTTTGAGAGGCTGAGATGAATGATGAGATGGGTCACAACTCATCCACGGACCGGCGCCAGAAGAGGCGGACGGGCAGAGATGGCCGCGTTGGGAGATAAGTGGGCCAGAGGAGGAGCTTGGTGGGGAGCTCGGTAGGGCAAACAGTGAGCAGATGTGAGCAGAGGAGGACAGTGGGCATGACCTGGAGGAGTCTGTCTAGAGGGAGAGGAGTCAGGAGAATGAGGAGTGCCACATGTGGTTGCGGCTGTGCTCGGGGACATAAAATCGGGATATATTTATGACTTTGCCTTTTCTGCCGGGCACCCCTCCCTCTTCATCTATGCATGCATAACCTTTTCTTCGTTTTCACTTTCGCTGTCACGCTACCCGTCTTTGCATAGATTCTCTTTCGTTCTTTATAATATTCCTCATTAATGGTCAGCAAACCACCCGCCGACAAAGCCCCCCAGCCCACCCTCCAGAGGGGCAAAGCATGTCTCCGTTGCAGGTGAGTACCTCCATTTTCATTCCTCCTTCTCTGATCATTTCTCCCTTTCTATTTCCCCATGGCAGAAAACGGAAGATGGTATGTTCTCCGCAGCATTTGCTGTGCAACTAAGCACTCCATTCATCTAATCATAGAAATGCGACGGCGTCAAGCCAGCTTGTCAGCAGTGTATGCGAGCAAAGAAGCCCGATGGATGTGAATATGACGATGGCAAAGGTAAAACCCGAACCCAGATCATGCGTGAGACCATCGCACGCCTTGAACGCCGTATTCGAGAGCTCGAAGATCCAGAATACGTCTCTCCTGGCGTTACACTATACGATCCCCATAGCCATTCTCGCTCCGGTTCGTCCGCTTCCTCTACCGGATCGCCGGACAGCTCTTTCCTTTCTGTCTCCCACTCGCCTTTTGCCTCAGGTAGTATTGTCCCTTCCTTTGCAGTTCTTGCTCTCACCTTTGTCCAGGCTCCCCTACATCACCGGCTGTCGCTTGGATTCAGGTACGCTGTCTTAGTTCTTATTTGATTGTGATTCCGATTTGGCGCCAGAATGTCCCTTCTCCATCACCTACTCCCTTCTTGTCTGAGACAGTTTACTATGAGGAGCCACAATCATCACATTTACCCATATCAGTGGAGTTTGGTACCCTCTTGTAGGTGCTTTCTTACGTGGTCCATAGGCGGGAATCAGCTCATTTCTTCTTAGTCTGGACATCTTCGCTCCCCATCAACAACAATGCAGTTTAGGAATCAACGTTCAGCGGATCCGTGAAAGCCTACATCGCCCTCCATCAGAGCAACCCCATCCCATCTTGATGAATTCAATTTATCTGTGGGCCTGCTTTATCTCACGGCCAGAACCCCTTTGTCAGCAAGAAGATTTATACCTCCAACATGTCCTCGAGGCACTACCAGAAGCGCTTAAGTCAACTGATCGAGTCGTTGAAGTCATACAAGCTTCCTGCCTTTTGTCAATGTACTATTTTGCGAATGGCAGGATCTTTGAGGGAGGTTATCACGTCAACGCTGCCGCCGCTCTGGCGATTCATGTTGGTCTTAGTCGTGATGTTTATCAGCGTGACTTCTGGGCTTCAACTTGCCATTTTGAGGACTTTGACCTCAAACCAGGGAAACCCTCAAACCAGGAAGACTCTCGAATCTTGGCCTTCTGGCAGGTTTTTGTTCTCGATCGCTGTTGGTCGACTTTTCTCCAGAAACCATCGGTAATCTCAGACGGTCCGGATGCCAGGAACATCATCAGCTGTCCATGGCCCCAGGAAGTCCATGATTATGAAACGGTTCGTGAATTTGACTATTTGTGTAGGTGTCTGACATGAAGCCACATTGTAAATTTAGGGCCTTGTGGGCCGATGCACACCAATCCCAACCATTCGCGCTTTCCTGAATGGGGATCTGTCAATTGGAGGCTTCTCGGCCACGGCTCTTCGAGTCAAAGCATCAGCCCTTCTTTCTCAGGCAGACGTTGTCGTCAGTGAGTAATTGAAATGGCCGCTGTACTGCCTCAATCTCTGACGGAAACTTCATAGATCACGCTGGAGCAAAGCAAAATGGGAGGTTTTCTGATGAAGTGACTAATCTCGACCAGACCACTGGTCTTTTCCTCTCTATGCTCATCCCGATCAATCAGCTGAACCAAATCATCCCCGAAGAGAGACAGAGCTTGATTCTTGCTCATACTTTGGCTAACTATGCCTTGATTCATCTCCACCATGCCACTGCTCACGATAATTCCGTATCGTTCGCGAAATGCTCTCGTGCAGCTAGAGCTTGTGTGAATGTAATGAAGCAAATTAACGATCAGGATTATCCATTCCTTGATCCTATCCTTGCAGTAAGCATCTCATCCTCATCATGAGCTTTGAACTGAGTTTCGAGTATCTAGCCGTGTTGGTCGAATGTCGCAGATCACCTTGTCATAGAGCTCAACACTCTGGAATCTGCCTGGCCGACAATAAGCACAAGCGAAGTGCGTGATGAACTCAACGTCGTCCTCCATACCATGACCATGTTTTCTACACACTACCCTATTATTAGTAAGTCACTACCAATCAAATTCATACTTTACTGAAATTTTCGTGCAGCGTCTGCTCTCAACAAACTCCAGAAACGACTTCTATCATGAATGATTCTATCATGGACTTAACCCGACTCTTTTTTGTATTGTTTGCCTAGTTAACGCCGCAGAATGATGCGAACGGACCATGGACTTTTACGGACAGGATCTCTGTTTTAACCATACACATGCTTTCGGCCGGACACTTAACAGGGGGCACGAAACATTCCACGTGTTGCCTTTCGTATATTTCATGATTTCATGATCTTTACTGACGATTTCATCTACATGAACTTGAACTTCACTTTTCGGACTCGCATGGACTTGAAAAGTAAACACGATAATTTGTTACATGTATCTTTAGATTTAACTTTGTGGACGGTTTATATGTCGGTATAGTATGTGCGGTAGTTGCTAGTCGATTCTCGTCCTTTTTTCTTACACTATTCAGACTATTAGGATTGTCTTGTTTTACTTATATCTCTATCTCGGACATTGACATATCACCAAATTGGACATTGACATTGAACAACCTTGTCGCATCCGTCCACATTAAGGACGTTCCTTTGCGTCCTGAGGTCCGCTTTTTTGGAGTGATTCGTGCGCGGAGTTAGGCATCATACATTGTGCGTGACAAGAAGTATGCCAAGAGATTCTACAGCTTTAAAATGTCTTGGTATAGGTAGGACACTTGATTGCCTTTCTCTCTCGCTGCTTGTTTGTGAATAATGGTTTGAGCGTTCCAGTCGTGTTTCAAACCACTCAGTTTACGAATCGCTCACACTTTCAAACAAAGATGTCATTTCAACACAATCCCAGGCCCGCTTCGACGTCATGTGTCAAGTGTGCCTGTGCTTTCAGCGACCCAATCACTATCGCCAATTCTCGAAATGAAGGGGAAATACCACGTAATCATGGTGTCGTCTCTACCTCCATATATAATTTCCCAGAAACCGCGCAGGAAGGTTCTCTCGGGAATTGCTTGTCGGCAAGTGGAGGTGTACCTGAGAGGGAAAGGAGCAGAGCCACATCTGAAGGGTCAGACTCAACCAGTATTTTTTTGCCCTGGCGGAGTTCTAGACCTGGTAACATATCTTCTCCTCCCACCGCTACACATAGGCAGAGAGAGAGCGCATTTATCTCGGCTCGCACGTCTTCAAAGCATCCAATGCATAGTCAGAATAGCCACGAGTGGACGCTTTTTGAGCAGATGATGGAGAACGAAGGACAACTGCCGCCCACCCCATCGTCGGATTCTCGTGTCACATATAGGTCTATGAGCTCGTTCGCCGGACGATTGGCTACGAGAAATAGCTCCCCACATGTGCAGGTAGGGTTATGCCATAGCCCTACACAAGAGGATCACATAATTGATCATCCATCGGAGATACAAGGAGAGAACTCTCCCAGTACTCAAGTCTCAGAAGATTTCGGCATATGTGATTACGACTCAGAATGTGACAGCGACACATCTGCAACAAGCCAGTGTACGATCGAGCCATCTGGAGGAGCTACGGAGAGAGGTAGTACTTCCCATCACAAATGGAAACTTCCGGCATTCACACCTCTCTACTGTAATATCCTCAAATGTGCTATCGCATATTTCATTGCTTCATTGTTCACATTTTACCGCCCTCTGTCGGATTTTATTGGTGACTTGTCGTCCTATGGACCTGGCGCAAGAGGACCATCCCCAAGTGCCCACATGGTCGCGACTGTGTACGTACTTCATCTGACTGCCTGCGAGAAACTACGTTGATCCGTTTTATCAGCGCTGTATACTTTAATCCTGCTAAGACTGTTGGTGCCATGATCGAGGCTGATCTTTTCTGTCTCATGGGCATGGTGTATTCTGCTTTGGTTTGTGGTGTATTTGTGTCATTGTGGTGGTTGCTAGAGATGATCCCGGGTGACAAATGGCCAGGCGATATATTGGCAATCCTGTGGATTGGTCTGAGTATGAGTCTGGTTGCTTGGATGAAAGGGTATATGGTTGGTTGATGTTAATTTGGCAATCTTCCTTACTCTGATCTATAAAATTCTGGCAGGCAAACCCTTCTTTCAATACTGCTTGCAGCATGACCACGATCTTGATTTTTACCGTGTAGGCCTCCAACATGGTGGCCGTTGTATCACTGACTTTACGCATTAGGGTTGTCAAAGAAGGTGGTTTTCAAACATTACTGGGAGTCTTCACAATTGTTGTTTGCGGGTCGTTGGTTTCCAATCTTGTCTGTTTTGTTGTATGGCCTCAAACAGCGACAGAAAACCTTCAAAGCAACATGATAAAAACACTGTCCTCCTTTTCTACTTTGCTTTCCATGTTGACCAACGGATTTCTACTGGAAAACGAGAACTTCATTAAGAGAACGGGAATTGAAAAGGCTCAGAAGGCAGTTGAAAACCATCAAAACAGTTTCACGAGTCTGAAGAAGAACCTGCACGAAGCTAAGAAAGAGTGGCTAGACAGTGGAGATCGTGCAGGTACAAGTGTCATCGGGATCGTAGCTTCAAGTCGGAACCGGAGGAAACTCGCTTATGAGGATGCTGTGGACTCTCTCAATCGCTTGGCACAGCATCTCAATGGACTCAGAAGTTCGACCAGGCTACAATATGACTTGACGAGATCTGGCGTATACAAGAAATCCAAAGGAAAGGGTATCCGTATCCATGATCAAAGCATAGCACTCGATGAGAACCTCATGTTGAAAGCTGCAGCGGATATGTTCGGTGCGCTTGTCGATGAAGTTGGTCCGCCTCTGAAAGCTTTGACTGTAAGTTCAATCTCTGGTTTTCAGCAAGATATTCGCTTTCTGATGGTGACTTAGAGAGCATGTACAAATACTCTGTGCCAACTCCAGGAGGCTTTCTTGAAAGCTCGAATCAATAAGACTTCCGACGTTGGATGTCCAGAGTTCTTTGGCCTGATCGATCAGATCGAGATGGCCCTGGTAAGATTTGAAAGCACATCAAACCATGCTCTCCTTCGGTTGTATAAGCGGAGTGATATGTCGCGGGCCTCATTCACGAGTACAGACCAGCGTTCAAGTCGCACCTCCGAAATTCTGGAAGGCAAAAGGAACATCTTGACATCACATCAGAATGAGCACGTCTTCCTTGTTTATTTGTGGGTTCTTAACTGGTTCCAGATCATGATCGCCTGACAACTTGACCCGTTAGCTTCATATTCACCTTGCAAGAATTTTCAAGAGAACTGGTTACCTTGGTCTATGCGATGGAAGGGATTTATGAATGTGAACAACTGCGACTCCGCCGTCGCTCATGGATGTTTCAAGCTGCAATCTCCTTGATCAAGGCTCCTCATAGGTGGTACTCGGATTGGGGAGCTGAAAAACAGGACAAACGGCCTCGGCCTCAATCCAGCATCAGACGACGCATTTGTGAATACTTACTTTCAATCTAACTTATGCCCTCCTACTCAAGTACTTCTAGCTGCATACCTTATACCCGAACACCGAATTACTCATCCGGGTTTTCCGAAAATCAAACCTCATGCTCCAAATACGGTGCAAACTCCTGCACGAGATAATCTTCCTTTTATAGGTAGAGTAAAACAAAGCTTGTGGGTTGCTGGGGCGAGGATGCAGGAACAAGACATAAAGTTCGCTATCAAGGCAGGAATGGCAACTGCCATGCTTGCAGCTCCAGCATTCTTTGACACCACTCGACCATTCTTCATTCGTCATTGGGGAGATTGGGCATTGATTTCAGTGCGTGGGATGCTGTTTTTTATTCTCAGTCAGTCGCTTAGGCGTCAAGTTTGATTAGTTTTTTGTCGTGATCTCTCCTACTATAGGAGCCGTGCGTGTTCGAAATAGTCTTTCCTGACACGTCGTTCTGACCTATTCCACTATAGACCAATTATCTCAGCCTTCAGCGAGTACTTGGAACACTGTGAGTTTTATTTTGAAGCCACTTCCGGGAGCTTCTGATTTCACTGTGATCAGATTTGGTGCCATCGTAGCAGCTGGAATATACTCAATATTCCCGCATAATGCATTAGTGCTTTCAATTTTTGGATTCTTTTTCTCGTTGCCTTGTTTTCATATCGCTGTCTCTCGGCCGCAGTACATCTCCGCTTCCCGTTTTGTTTTGTTGACCTATAATCTGACTTGCTTGTATTGGTGCGTTTTGTTATTTGTCAGATTGGGCCGCTACCAACATTTATTTGATGCCGAAGTTATAACATCCGTCAAAGAGATATCCCTGTCCACATGATAGCCCTTCATCGCGCTTTAGCCGTTACTGTGGGTGTCGTATGGGCTGCTCTTGTTTCACGATTTTGGTGGCCTGCAGAAGCTAGGAGGGAGCTCAGCAAAGGTTTGGGGGAGTAAGTATTCTATCGCTTCAATACGAAGTCATTGTTGACTCGACTCATCAGTTTCTGCCTGAACATGGGATGGCTGTATACTCGCTTGGTGGCATCAAATTCATACTCTCCCGAGCCTGTGCTACAACAAGAACCGGGTGAAGAGACTGCTCTTCTAGTAAAACATGACCACGATATTAAGATGAAGGAGTCTATTTATGAATTCATGGCAATGTGCGCATCTCATTGTTTAAAATGGGCAATAGTGAATGAACAGCTTTGAAATAGGGAACTACATCTTCAGATCAAACTTATCCAACTTCAGGGTTTGCTCGCACAGACTCAACATGAACCCCGCTTGAAAGGACCGTTTCCTGTCGAACTGTATCGCAGAGTCTTGACTAGCCTGCAAACAATCTTGGACAGGATGCATAGCATGCGATGCGTCACTACGAAGGAGGAATGGTGAGGCTCTTTATCTCTATGCTGTTGAACATCTATACTGAGCTATCATAGGCACAAAGTGAGTGGTAATATTTTGCGCGATATTCTGACTTCATCAAGATTTCAAGAGTGTCAGGCGTGATTTTATTGTACCGGTGAACAAGGAACGCCGAGAGATGGTTGGAAATATTATCCTGAGTTTCACACTATTGGCATCCGCCTTCCGCCTCAAGGCACCTCTACCTCCTTATCTTCCACCAGCAGAAAGAGCGCGAGAACGTCTCGTAAGTACACGTCATGTGAAGGTGCTATCACTTTCTGAGTTTTCTTTTGTAGGTTGAGGCCATACGAAATCTTGAGGTTGTGAGAAATCGTGAAGTAAAAGCTTCGAGGCAGCTCTTATTTTTCGCCTATGCGATGGCGACGCAGGGCGTCACACAAGAATTAGAGCTTCTTGGAAAGATGTGTCAGGATGCTTTCGGTGTCATTGGTCAAAGCCCCGAGGAGTTCGAGACTTTATTCACCACCTTAGATCAGGCTCAAGGTGCGATCAGCAGTATTGCTTGAATCGTCTTCCTGAAAAATCTCGAACTGAGGATCAAGGTGAGCAGGCACAATCGTTATGGTACTCATATTGTAATGTTTCGTTCATCTGTTGCCTGTCATAGATACACATACACTTGGATTTGTTCTGTTTTCCTTTTTTCAAAGGGCCAGAGTCTGAGGTATGGCTCACATGTGCACACATACATACATGCAGAGAGCTCTGTATTTGTACACCGCAACAAGCAAGCAGGTGCCAAGAGGTGATACACAGTCGTACAGTACTGACTCCATCCGGGCAGTCTGCCGAACTCATTCTCGATTAGGTGTGAATGTAGTAGGTGGAGTGAACGTGCCTTTCACATGCACACAGATTCAGAAGAGCTAACACCTTGGCTCAGTCTCAGAGA
>Ga0153951_1000185_pt1 | contig 22737 bp, 20 predicted proteins | sample TSNJ035MetaG_FD_102278 | JGI IMG/M metagenome (GOLD analysis project Ga0153951, IMG submission 102278) | Attine ant fungus gardens microbial communities from New Jersey, USA - TSNJ035 MetaG | ecosystem: Host-associated > Fungi > Mycelium > Unclassified | place: USA: New Jersey, Wharton State...
CGCCGGCCGATTCCGGGCCGACCTTGAAGCGGCCGTTTTCGAAGCTGCAGATCGAGCCGCCGCCGGCCGCGACCGTATGGATGTCCATCATCGGTGCACGCACCCGCACGCCGGCGACCTGCGTCTCGAACACGCGCTCGAATGCGCCGTCGTAGTGCGCGACGTCGGTCGACGTGCCGCCCATGTCGAAGCCGATCACCCTGCTTTCGCCGACCGCCTCGCAGGTCCTCACGGCACCGACGATTCCGCCCGCCGGCCCCGACAAAATCGCGTCCTTGCCGCGGAAATGCTTCGCGTCGGCGAGACCGCCGCTCGACTGCATGAACATCAGGCGCACCGAACCGGTCTGCCGCGACACGCGCTCGACGTAGTCCTGCAGCACTGGCGACAGATACGCGTCGACCACCGTCGTGTCGCCCCGGCCGACGAGTTTCATCAGCGGGCTGACCTGGTGGCTCACGGAGATCTGCCGGAAACCGCATTCACGCGCAATCGCGGCGACGCGCAGTTCGTGTTCGGGGAAACGATAGCCGTGCATCAGCACGATCGCGATCGACGTGATGCCGCTCGCGCGCGCCGCTTCGAGCGCGGCGCGCGTGCCGGCCTCGTCGAGCGGTTGCAGTTGCTCGCCGTGCGCGCCGACGCGCTCGTCGATCTCGACCACGCGCTCGTACATCTGCGACGGCAGCTCGATATGACGCGCGAAGATGTCGGGGCGCTCCTGATAGCCGATGCGCAACTGGTCTGCGAAACCGCGCGTGATCGCGAGCAGCGTGCGGGCACCCTTGCGTTCGAGCAGCGCATTGGTCGCCACCGTCGTGCCCATCTTCACGACCTCGATGAGCTGCTCCGGCAGCGGCTCGTCGGCCGCGAGGGCGAGCAGGTCGCGCATGCCCTGCACGACTGCATCCTCGTAACGCTCGGGATTCTCCGACAGCAGCTTGTGCGTAACGAGCGCGCCGTCGGGCCGGCGCGCGACGATGTCCGTGAACGTGCCGCCGCGATCGACCCAGAACTGCCAGCGTCCGTCATCGGCACCTGGCGTCTCGTCGCTCGGCGCATTCGTGTGTTTCTGATTCATCTTCTGCTTATCCTTCGTCGTTCGGAATTCAATTGAACCGGGTCATGCGTACCGGTTCATACATCGGCATGGGCGCGATTGTCGAAGCTCGCGCCGACGAAGTCGAGGCAGAAAAATAAATCGACCTCATAAGAAAATCATATGTCTGCCGAAGCCCCGTCCGGCGGGGCTTACAGCGGGTTTGACGGGGCGCACGCGAAGGCGCTGGAGAGGGCTGTCGGGATGCGTTCGAGCGCGCGCACGATCGTATTGACGATCGTGCGCGACGGAGAGACGGTGACGGCCGGCAGAAACGACGACGGATGCGGCATTGCTCCGCCGCTGCGCATTCGCAGATACTTGCAGCCCATCGGCCAACGGCGCGAGCTACGCGCCGTTCATTTCGTATGCGAGATGCCGAGCCCGTAGAGCGTCACGGCGCTGCCGCCCGCCGGGTCCTGGCAGTAGTTGCCCGACTTGAAGTACATATTGGCGTTGTTGAAGCTCGGGTCCAGCTGGATCGACTGGCTGTGCCCCGCGGCCGTGATATCGAGCTGACCGTTCGGCTTCATCTGCATGTCGTACGAGAACTTTTCGCCGGGTTTGACGCCGGTTGCGATCGTCACGTTATGGCGGCCCGCATTCGGCGAGTTCGAGTCCATCACGCTCGCGACGATGTTGCCCTTGTCCCAATGCAGTTCGACGGGCGGACGCGGCTTACCGCTCGACACCTGCTGGTGGATCTGGCCGAACACGACGTCGCCGTCGGGCGGCAGCTTGTCGACCGAGACCGTTCCGCTGAGCGTCGACGTACCGCTCGACATCTTCCAGGTGCCATTTTCCGAGAGTTCGGAACGCGGGAAATTCGAATTCGCGGTATGGGCGCCACCGCCCGGCGGCACCGTCAGCGTGATCGAACCGTTGCCGTTGTGCTGGAAATACTGGCTGTTGTAATTGCCGAGCTGGCCGCCGCTGATCGTATCCACGTGGCCGTTGCTGCCGCTCGGCAATTGCAGGCTGCCGAAGCCCGACAGGTCGACCGAGGACGGTCCACCGCCGGCTCCGTTCACGCCGCTCGGCGACGTCGTGCCTACCGACGGGGCACTGGCCGGCGGTGTACCTCCGGAGCCTGCGCTCGCGGGCGCGGGTGCGGGCGCAGGCGGCGAGAAACCGCCGCCGGAAGGTGCGGGAACCGACGGCCCGCCCGCACCGCCGACCGAGGGCGCGCCACCGCCACTGCCATCACCGCCGCTGCCGTTCTGGTTCTGGTACGTCTGGTTCAGGATCTGCAGGATTTCCTGCAGCAATTCCAACATCAGCTGCTCCTGGCCGGCATTGCCGGCGCCGAAGCTACCTGTATCCAGACCATTCAGCGAACCGGCCTGGTACGGGTTCTGAATCGCCAGATTGGACATGGTCGACACTCCAAGAATTGAGTCCGTTTGAGAAGCACCGTTCGCGTGATCGCCCGTGAGGGCTTATAACGGTCTGTAAACCACGATCACTGTATGCGGAGCGCCGGAGCATTCCGGCTCGCATCCGAAGTTTCGTCGCGTGGGGCGAAATGAATGGTTGGGTGGGGGGCGGCGGGATGGGGACCGGTGCGGCGGCTTTTTTTGGGTAAGCGAGAACTCGAAGACGTCTGTCGCGCAATCCTACGATTTGAGTTGCGATGCAACGCGCGACGACAATTTTCCCGATTTGCACACGAAGCTAATAGTTTTGCTTCTTTGGACCATCGGGATACAGCCGTTCAAAACTAACGCCCAAGGTCTTGCTAGCCTTCTTGATATCCTTTTTGGATGAGCCCATGTAGTCTAAGTCGACAGTGGACATATCGGCCTTTTTGCGCTTCATCTCCTTCACGAATTGGCCCGAGTACTCGCGAGGTGGCGCATAGTGTCCACTTTGATCGGTGATTGCGACAATCCGCCCTTCCTCCACCTTGAAGGAACCTGCCGCTGCGACTGGATTGCCTGACAAGAATGCGGAATGGTGTGTGACCTTTCGTGATGGCGCAGCGAACACACGTCCACGTCCATCCATGACAAAAAGATAATGGTCCGCTGGATTGGTGGCCCCTTTAGTACTTAGACGCTCCATCTCTCCACTCGCTTCCTGGTATAAGTGACCGTCCTTGACCTGCACCAGAAATTTCGCACTTTCTTTCTCCGAGAGATAAGGAACTGCTGAGCCGACAAGCGCATTATTCAAATCCTTTTCCAGTCCGGTCTTGCGCATTCCCACTGTTTGATATTTCTCGGAAGAGCTGGAAGGCTTTTTGGGGGGTGCCTCCAGCCCACCGGCAAGCTTCTCGCGGGACGTCGGAACACCGACCAATCGGGCCGTCGACAAGACCAGGGAAGAAATAGCCGGTCTTGGCGGGCGCGCTTTGACCAGCTTCCGATGTCTGCCTATTTGCGAAAGATCTGATAGCGGGCCCGCTGTCTTCGAGGTTGCGGCCGGACTTGGCTGCTCTCGTTTGTCTATCTGGCGCGTTTCCGTGCCAAATCCCATTCCCTTGATGATATTGCTGGTCAGTTTCATTCGATCCACCGCCGGTTAGAGCCAAAACCTTGATAAACGTTACTCAGGAACGGCGATACGTTGTTGGTGCTCTCCCACATGTGAAATTCCACGGCTGCAGTCTCACATAGTCGTCCGCCGTTCGCGCCTGCGGAGATACTCCCGACAATGCAGCGGAAACGTTTGCGGATCTTATGCCGGGAGGAGTACGAGTGGAAATGATCGATCGAACCTCGTTCGAGATATTCCGTTGATGCGAAGCATGTTTCAGAAAAACGAAATGACTATTGCCAAAGCAGGTGACTCGGTACAAATTGCGTAAGCCCCCTTAGCCAGCACTCTGGTTATCAAAACGGGGCACTTTTCAACAAACTGCCAGATCGTGGGCTGAAGCTTGCCCTGTGTCCTGCTGGACTCCCAGTCCCCCGAAACTGAGCCAGGAGCAGGGCGCGCCGATCTCTCAAACGATGTCGAACTTCTGAAGCTCCTCCGGTCGCTTCGGTGCGAATATCACGCGTGCCCTCGTTCACTCATGCCACCGCGTTCACCTCTCGCGGACGCCCCGGCAAACCGCGCCCATAGCGCGGCTTTTCCGGGGCGTGTCTGGTACTACTGCGCTTCCGGCAAACCGAACAGGAATGGCGGAACACCCTGGCCAAGCAGATACCCGCCAAGCACACCCGCCGTATCGTCTTCGTTCTGGGTAATATGGTTGGCAGCGACCAGCATGGCGCGCATCCACAATTGCGCCGGGTTGCTCAGCGCAACCGCGCGCGCACTGAGCTTCTTCCACAGCATGAGCGAAGCATCGAGGCAATCCTTGCCGCAGCGCTGAATTTCAAGGGCGTGATAGACGCGATCGTTCAGAGGCACCAACTCGCCTTGGCTAACGTGAGCCGATGCGTCCGCATAGACCTGCGCGAGGCGTGCCTGTGCCGAGCGGACCAGCAATGCGGCGTTGCCGAGCTTGTCCTTCACGTACGGGTTCTGTGCCGCGCCCCCCGGCCCCATGACATTCTGGCGCGACGTCATCTGTTCGATGTACAGATCGATCATGCCGCGTGCGTAGCCGATGATGACCGACGACACCGCCCCATAGAAAACCTGGCTGAACGGGTACAGATACGGCTCCGGCCGGTTGGATTTCCGATAGTCGACGATGCTGTGCGAACGATAATCCGGCACGAATGCCTCGCCCTTGATACGCACGCTCTTACTCCCGGTACCGCCGAGTCCGACGACATGCCAGTCGTCGATAATCTCGTAGTCGTCGCGCGACACGAGGAAGGCGCGGTGATCGCGAGGATTGCCTTTTTCGTCGAACGCAAACGCACCCAGCATGGCACCGCCTTCGGCGTGATCGCACCCACTGGAGGTTCGCCATTCGCCGCTCACGAGCCATCCGCCTTCCACCCGGCGACATTTCCCGAACGGAGCATAAGACGAAGCGACCAGGATATTCGGGTCCGTTGCCCACAATGCTTCCCCCGCGCGCGGGTCCATCGTACCGAACTCCCACTGGTGGACACCCAGAATCATCATGTTCCACGCGCTGGATGGGCACCCTCTACCAAGTTCCATCAGTACCCTGGAGAATACGCCCGGGTCCATTTCCCATCCCCCCCAGCGCCTCGGTTGCAGTATCTTGAAGAAACCGGCCTGCCTGAAGGCCTCGATCGTCTCTGCTGGCACACTGCGCGCCTGTTCTACTTCAGCGGCGCTGGCACGTAGTGCAGGAATCATTGCGTTGGCGCGCGCAACCAGTTCCTTCACCGACGGCGCGTAAATCATTTCGTTAGCGACATTCATTTCCTTCCTTCTCCTTAACACTCGAATCGTCGACAAGCGCGCTGAACTGCCCGTGCGCGTACACGAGCGGCGCTGTGTCGACTTCTCCTACAACGACACTCTCCACGTCGCAAATCAAAATGGAATGCGTGCCTGCCTGGACCATCTCGGCTATGTGGCACTGGAAACTCGCCAGTGCGCCGGACAATGCCGGCACCTTGCCTTTCCACATACTCGTCGCGAATCGATCCGGCCCGCTGACATCCGGCACCATCCCTGCAAAACGTCGAGCGATATCCACGTCGCTCGCGGACAGCACGTTCACGCATAGAGCACGCGCCTTTTCGAAGGCCGTATACGTGGACACCTTGCGGTTCACGCAAGCCAGCAGGCGCGGCGGCTCCGCGGACAACGAGGTCACGGCCGTCGCCGTCAACCCGACCGGCATCCCGTCCAGATCGGACGTCAGCACACAAACGCCGGCTGCCAGGCGGCGCATTCCCTGTCGGAAGCAATCCGGCAACGTATCGATGCGCTGCACCGGCGTTTTCGCTAGCGCAGTTTCAGCCATATTCTGTATTCCTGAATTGAAGAACCGATCCGTTATTCGTGATGCACGGACCGCACCGTGTCACTCGCACGGTGCGCTGCACGGAATACCTTTGGTGGAATCGCGTCGTCGTGACAGTCTGCCCGAACGCGAACCGCTTACACGGACATGGCCGGAGGCCGATGGCCCCAGTCGCTCAGCTGACTGTAGTTTTTCACTTCCCACGCAAGGTCGTCGATGACGACACCGCCATAGCCATACTCGAGTCCGAAACCCGACGGCGTCTGGACGTAAAAGGAGAACATCTGGTCATTGGGATGATGTCCCAATCCCGCGTGGATCGTCAGACCGGCATTCAGGCAGCGGTCATAGGCCATACCCACATCGTCGATGCTCTGCACCTCAAGCAGCACGTGGTGCAGCCGCTTCGGGAAAGGCATGGATGCTGTGGCCAGCGAATGATGGCGCCCCGTTCGCGTGTGAAAAAAAGTCGCATCGATCATCACACCGGGCATGGTATGCGAATCGCGAATCGTGTCGCTGATACGAAGGCCGAGCACGTTCTTATAGAAGTCGAGCGACCTAACGTAGTCTTTCGAAACGGGCAGGATATGTCCCATGCCGAGGCGTCCCGTCTCGAATCCCGCTCCCTTTAGTCGCGCCGAGTGAAACGGCGCAGAACCCGGGGCATAGGTCGGGCCGCAATAAAATTCATGGACGAAGCCATTCGGGTCGTCGCAACAGAAGACACGCTCCACCTGCCGGCTCGCGGCAAGGTCCTTGCCGCCATCGCGGACCGGAAGACCCGTGCTCTTCAGTCGCGTGATGTAGGCATGCAACTCGTCCTCCGTATCGAACTGCCAGCCTGCCGCGGCAATGTCGTCGTCGCGCCCCTCCTCCAGCAGGATGCGCTGCGCGTACTCGTCCATACGCAAGCCAAGTGAACCGGAATTTCGCTGGCCCGCCATCAGGCCAAGCACGTCAACTGCAAAATCCTCCCATTTCCTCAAATTGCTCACCTGGAACACGGTGTATCCCAGGCTTGAAAGCTCCGACATGATTACTGCTCCTTCAAGGGGTTTCTTGCGCAGCCACTATCGCGCCGCCGGATCTATCAAGCAATCATCATGCCATCATAAAAATGATGCGTCGCATCATTTCTCATTTTCCGTTAAAACTATGAAAAAATATAAAACTTAGAACATCGATAATGCTGCATTGCAATATAAAACCACAAATCGGTCGCGGTTGATTTTTCGCGGTACCTGAAAAAAAATGATGCCCCACTGCAAAATTTTTAACCTCCTTTGGCAGGCCGCCCGGCAAGCCAAGGGAGACATCGATGCCGAAAGCACTCAGCCGCATGGACTTCCCCGATATCGCACTACTCAAAGACAAGCTCCATTTCAATCCCGAGCGGGCGCAGATCTATCTGGGCAAGCAGCGCATGATCATGATGCATCTCGCCGCGCTCAACGATTTGCGCGGCGAACTGATTGCCTCACTCGGCAGTTATTCCGCCAGAGCGATCCTGACTCGCATCGGGTTTTCTTCAGGCACACGCGACGCGGAGACAGCACTACAACTTCATGCACCGGGCGCCGCTATATTCGATTTGCTGGCGCGAGGCCCGCAGCTTCATGCGCTACAGGGGGTCGCCCTCTCCAAGCTGATCAGCGCGGACCTGGACGTGACGCAAGGGCGCTGCCGTCTGGAATTCCTGTGGGAACATTCATTCGAAGACGAAGACCACCGACTGTCGCATAGCTTCAGTTCGACGCCCGCATGCTGGCTACAGACCGGATACGCAAGCGGCTTCCTGAGCGCCTGCATGGGGAAGCTGATCCTCGTGCGGGAAATCGGCTGTCGGGCAATGGGGCACGACGTGTGCCATGTCATCGCCCAGCCGGCAAGCGAATGGGCCGATCCGGAGACGGAGCTGCAGTTCCTGAACGCGCCAGTCATGGATCATGTGCCTGATTTCAAGGCAAAGGAAAGAAGAGAAAAGCGACGCGTGGCGGCACTCCCGCATGAACAGTCCAAGGGTAAGTCGGAGATAGTTGGCATGTCGCCGGCTTTCCAGGCTGTTGTCCAGAAGATCAACCGTGTGGCACCAACCGGGGCGACCGCACTGTTGCTGGGGGAAAGCGGCGTCGGCAAGAGCGCTTTGGCCCGCCTGCTGCACGAGCGGAGTCACCGGGCGGCGCAGCAGTTCGTGGCCATAAACTGCGCGGCCATTCCCGAGAGCTTGATGGAAGCCGAACTGTTTGGTGTGGAGCGCGGCGCTTTCACCGGTGCCGAGGCCGCCCGTGCAGGGCGTTTCGAACTCGCCGAGAATGGCACTCTGTTTCTGGATGAGATCGCGACCCTGCCGCTTACCGCGCAAGGCAAATTGCTGCGCGTACTGGAAACGGGAGAGTTCGAACGCCTCGGCAGCGGCACGGCCCGGCACGCTGACGTTCGCATCATTGCCGCAACCAACGAGGATCTTTGGGGCGCCGTGCGTGCAGGCCATTTCCGGGAAGACCTGTTCTTCCGCCTATATGTTTTCCCGATTCAGATTCCGCCGCTGCGGCAACGCAAGGAAGATATCCCGGTGCTTATTGCGCACTTCGTCGAGCGCTATTCGAAGGCCTACGACCGCCAGGTCCACGGACTCGCGCCGGAAGCCATGGCCACGCTGCTCTCGTACCCCTGGCCCGGCAATATCCGTGAGCTTTCGAATGTCCTCGAGCGTGCAATCATTCTCAGCGACAACGACCGGCCGCTCGACCTTTCACATGTCATTACGATGAAGGAGCTTTCGCGCGAGCGTACGCAAACGGATCACATCGTGTCGATTCCTTCGGAAAAGAGCACCGCAGAAGCGGCTCCCGCTTTGCATCGGGACGAGGCGGAACCGGATCACTCGGCAATCGTGAGCGAACTCATGCGCCGCCATGGCGTCACTCTCGCTCAGATGGAAAGGACGATGGTCAGCGCCGCGGTCGATCAGGCCGGAGGTAATGCCTCACGGGCAGCCGCGATTCTCGGCATCACACGCGGTCAGTTGGCGTACCGAAGAAAACAGCTCGCACCTTCGTAATACGCCCCTGCCCACTGCCTACCCTACCGGACCTACCCGTTTTCGAAAAAATTCGTAGACCCCATTTGCAAACTGGACGAGCGCCGGTTTTGCATGACGACGAGACGCTCCATGAAGGCGAGATCTTTCTCCTTGATATCGAAGGCGGCTTCGACCCAGTCTTCAGTAATCGCCAGCAATTCCGCACGACACAACGGCAACACGCGTTGGCGCGCGCGTATCATGGCGCGAATGCCGTTCAGTTTCGGGCGCAGTTTGTCGATGAAGGTATGCATCGCGGCTTGGGCATCGCCCGGCTTGAATACCTGATCGACGAGCCCCTTCTCCGCATGCCATTGCGCTGTATGCGACTCGCCTCCGACGATCAGCTCTTCGGCGAGCAGCATGCCTGCCTTGCGAGCGACGAGCGAATACCCGCCCATACCGGGAAAGAGATTGAACGCGATTTCCGGGAACCCCATTTGTACGTCGCGCTGAGCGAGCAGGAAATGATGTGCAAGCGCTGCCTCGAACCCTCCGCCAAGTGCGGTTCCTTCGACCATCGCAAGCGAAATGGCCCCGGTATCGAACCCTCGCGCTGCTGCATACACGCAGTCGACGCAGGCCTGTGCGTAGGCCATCAGCTCCTGGCGTTTTCCCATGCGAATCGCTTTCGCCAGGAAATCGAGGTCCCCGCCGACATTGAACATCGTCGGAACCTTTGAGCCGGTGACCCAGAAGTCGATCGGCACATCGGATTCCCGGGCGGCCTGGGCGAGTTCGAGAATTTCACGCACGAGTTCGACATTGAAGCAGGGGCGCGGCCGCGGGTGCAACATCACCCACAGGATGTTGCGCCCCTCCTCGTAGCAAGCGGAGATTTGCGATAGATTGCCTGTTTTTTTGAATTGCCGATACGCGTTCTTCTGAGGCATATTCATTTTGAATTTCTCTTTCAAAATAGAAATATGGATTAAGCAACGCACACTCAAAAACTGCAATCCTGCTTAGCACCTCCAACCATTCGGGAATCTATTTTCTACCTATAGCGTAGCCATGCCCCCCGCGATGATCGCGGATGCCCCATGCAAAACGGCGGTCCAGCCGTGCCGGGACCAGCGCACATCCAACGTGCGTCCCGTCTCCGCCATCGGCACGAAACGGCCGATGAGTTCGGTCAACGCTTCCCGCGGATAGCCGGCCATATCCATGATTCCGCCACCGAGAAGAATCACAGACGGCGACATCATCGCAATGGCCGCGCCCACCGCCATCGCCTGATATCCGACGAAGCGCGACAGCTCTTTCTCCAACGAAGAATCGAACCCCGATGCCTGGAATACACCGTCAATGGACACGCCGTTACGCTCGGCAATAGCTTGCAGCGCACGCCCGGATGCATAGGCTTCGAGGCAGTCCGGTCGCACGCCCTCGGGCACAGGACCTTGCGCGCAAAACGGCATCAGACCGATTTCCAGCGCCCAGCCGCCGCCGCGAAACGGCTTGCCGTCATTCACGTAAGCCGCACCGATCCCGGTGCCGAAGAAGATGCCGAGAACATCATTTGCATCCCCAACAATGCCCGCTCGCGTCTCGCCCAGCAGGGCCAATACCGCGTCACGCTCAAGGAGAACGGTGCAGCCGACGAGCCGCGCAAGCTCGGTACCCAGCCGCCGGCCATCGAGACTCCCGATGTTCGCGGCATGCAGAACGCGATCGCCATCCCGGTCGATAAATCCCGGCACGGCGGCGACTATCGTCTGTGGCGCGATGCCTGTCTCCGCGATCACATTCCCGACCATTCGTGCCAGTGCTTGCACAGGATCCCCCGCTCTGAGCGCATCGCTCGAAAAGAGCTTGCGATAAGCCAGCGGTTGGCCGCCACATGCGTAGCCAAACTTGACGTTCGTACCACCGATATCGATCACGAGAATGGATGCGCCGTCTGGTGTCTGCAAGCTCTTTGTGGCCTGTGTCATGACGTGCTCCGCATCGGCATCAGAAACTCGCGCAACGCCCGTTCCATCCCGGCGAGGTACTCGTTGCGACTTACAGATTTCGACGTCACGATCCTCAACGTCGAACCCGGAATCAGGTCGGCCAGCGTCTGCGCCATTTCCACTGGATGCACATAATCCTGGCCGTTGGCAACGACGAGCGTCGGCAAATCGAGCCCGCCGATATCGCTGCGTTGAACGTCCAGCCCCTGTGCGGGAATGCGACTCAACAGCGCAATGGTCGACTCCGGATCGGCCCGCGTGAAAAAGCCACGCATCGATGCCGCGTTATCGGTCGAGACTACTTCGATCTCTTGCAAACGCTCGCCGGCTTCGAGTCGCATCAAACCCTCGCGGGCCCCATGTTTCGCGAGAAGATCGGCCACGTCGCGATAGATCTGCAGTTGCTCGGGACCCGCCGTGTCCACCCACGCCGGCCGCGCAAGAATCAGCGCGGCCGCGCGTTCGGGGCGCGACACCGCGATGCGCAACGCCACAGCCGCGCCAAGCGATATGCCGCCGACGACCGCGCGCCCGATGCCAAGATGATCCAGAAGGGCCACGGCATCATCGGCAAACTGTGCGATCGACAATGCCGTGACGCTCCCTAACGCGGAAAGACCGTGGCCGCGACATTCGAGCGTGATGCGGCGAATGCCGTCGATCGCGGGAAAAACCTCTGCCGGTTGCCTGCGGTCCGCGCCCAACCCGTGCTGCCACAACACCGGCAGACCCTCGCCCTCATCCACGAATGCCAGCCTGCATCCATCCGCCGTTTCAAAGTAGCGGCCAGTCATCGCGCGCAGTCCTGAATGATTGACGACAGATACGATGCCACGCCGGGCGCATCGGACTCTTCGAAGTTGTGGCCGACGAGCGGACCATCGTAGCCAACCGCTTTCATCCGGGCGACGAATGCCGGAAGATCGACGGCGCCCTGGCCTGCGGGAACGACGGTGCCATGACGGTCTATATCCTTCGCATGCACGAGAAACAGGCTGCCCCCGAGCAGTTCCGCAGCCTCCGCAACGATCTCGTTCTGCCGGGGCTGCGCCTCGGGCGGAAGAAGATTGGCGGCGTCGAGCACAATGCCAAGACGCGTCGAACCCATCTCATCGAGTATCCTGCGCGCGAGCCTCGCATCTGCAATCACGTTGCCCGGTTCCGGCTCGATACCGAGCACGAGATCGAATGCCTCGGCAAGTGCCAGCGCAAAATCGAGTTCACCGCGAAGGGTATGCCATGCCTCGTCAGAGCGGTTGTCGGGATGAGCGCGCCACATATTCGAGGTATCGCGCGATCCGGTGCACAAGGTCACCAGCGAGACGCCCATCTCGCGCGCTGCCCGCATCACGTTTTCGAACCCGGCTCTGTCGCGTTGTCGTTGTGCAGGGTCTGGATACGCCATGTTGTAGGTACCCGATAACGCGCACAGCGTCAGGCCCGCTTCCCTGGCGCTTTGGGCAATACGCTCCCCCATGCCGGACGGAAACGCGTCGGGCAATGCCGCAAAACCCGCACATGAAAGGTTGAACTGCGCGGCGGAGAACCCGTCGGCACGTATCCGCGCGAACAGATCGCCGGGGTATTTCGCGGCGTACGTCCGGGCAAAAACGCCTGGCGTCATCACAACGCACCCCCGACTTCATCGAGGGCGACCGGCGCTCCGCTATGCACCGATTGCGCAATCGCGACCATTGCCCGGATCGACGCAACACCATCGTCGATATCGGCGCCTCGTGCCGCGACGCCATTCAGCACCGTATCCGCGAACCCTTCGATCTGGCGTCGATAGAAATGCCCATCGGCTCCCAGCACGCGCGTGGTCGTCTCATTACGCTCGTGAAAAATCTCGACGTCGCTCGCCTTGTAGTACCAGGGGTTATAGATTTTCGCGGTCGCGCTACCGTGCTCGCCGTAGATCTGAAACCCTTCGTGCCAGTCCATGCGAACCGCGATGGTCAAATCCAGATGCCCCAGCGTGCCGTTTTCGAAATCGACGTCCACGAACCAGCAATAAGCGCCGAATTTCTCTCGCAGCCTCGCATCGACCGCGCGAATCGGGCCGCCGAGATAGCGCGCGAGATCGACGAGATGGCTGCCGTGCGCCAGCATGAAATACCGTTGCCTGTCGGCTTTGGGGTCGCCTTGCGGACGCAGCACGCGCGTGCCCTGGCGTGGCATGGGTTGAATCGCGTCCGTGTTGGTATAGCGATGCGTCGAATCGCAGTACCAGGCCTTGAGCGCCAGCATCTCGCCCATTTCATCCTGCACGAATGCCTTCGCCGATTCGATGCCGGGATCGAAGCGTAGCATGTGGCCGATTTGCAGAACCTTGCCCGAACGTCGAACTTCCAGAGCGAGCTGCTCGACCTCCTCGACCGAAACGCCGATGGGTTTCTCGCACAGCACGTGCTTGCCCGCAGCAAGTGCCTTCAGTGACGCGGGTACGTGGAACGCATCGGACGTACCGATCACGACGGCGTCCACCTCCGGGTCCGCGAGCATCTCGTCATAGTCGAGATAGATCTTCTGCGCGTCGTAGAACTGGCCGAAATGTCGCGCGAGACCTTCGTCGACATCGCACACCGCAAACAACGTGGCGTTGCGCGCTTTCTGCACGGACTCGAAGTGTGCAAACTGCGAAATCGGTCCACAGCCCAATATGCCGATACGCAATTGCCTTTCATCCTTTCTCACAGCGTTCTCCATCGGTGTCCCGCACCGAATAAACAGTAATCCTGAACTTAATGAATCAGGCACATCGATGCAGGCGGACGCCGTTCTCACGGCGTCCGTGGGCCCCACATCACACGGCGGTCCAGCCGCCGTCGATCTTTAGCGTGGCGCCGGTCATCATCGCAGCCGCATTCGAGGCGAGAAACACGACCGGTTCCGCCACGTTCTCCGGTTCGCCGATCTGGCGCAGCGGAATTCGCGCAAGCAGTGAATTGCGCGTGGCTTCGTTCTCGAGCCAGCCTTTGGTGCTGTCCGTCCGGATGAACGTGGGAGCAACGGCGTTGACGCGGATGTGATGCTGCGCCCATTCGACGGCGAGACATTGCGTCATATGAATCATCGCGGCTTTCGTCATGCAGTAGATCGACTCGCCATCGAGAGCGACGAACCCGGCCTGCGATGCAATGTTGATGATCGACCCGCGACCGCGCGTTGCCATCTTGCGCGCGGCGGCCTGAGAGGCGAAAAAAGCCCCCTTGACGTTCAGATCGAACATCGCGTCATAGTCGCCGGTCTTGACCTCCATGGCGGGCGCCGGGCGGCTGTGACCTGCGTTATTGACCAGCACGGACAGCGGACCCAGTTCCGTCTCTACCATCGACACGGCCTGCTCGATCGACTCGATCGACATCATGTCCATCTGCACTGCGACCGCGTTGATGCCGGCATCGCGCAATGCTTGCGCCTCGTCGGCGCCGGCCTGCATGTCGCGGCAGCCGAGCGCCACGGCTGCGCCCGCTTCGCCAAGGGCCTTCGCGCACGCGCGGCCGATTCCTCGTGTTGCGCCCGTGACAAGAGCAATTTCCCCCTTCAATGCAAAGGGGTTCACCGAATTCTCCTGCACTGTTCCTCTCCTTGATAAAACGACCGGATGCATTCCACGCTTTGGCTATACGCTCAGCACGGTTTCGAGCCAGCCACGCAGTCCCGGCGTGCAGGCAACGACCTGATTGCCCCGCGTGAGACATTCTTTCGTGAGGAAGTCATTGACCCATCCGCCCGCTTCTTCGACGAGCAGGACGGCTGCCGCCGCATCCCATGAGTTGATATGCAGTTCGCAGTAGGCATCCTGCCGCCCCATGGCCACATAGGCGATGCCGAGCGCGCCGGAGCCGCGCCGCTTCACGCCCGCGCCCAGCGAATGTAGCTTCTCCAGAACCTTGGCATAAGGCTCGAACGGAACGCGCGACGACCACCCGAGTTCGACGACGGACTGACGTATGTCCGCAATCGCGCTGACCTTGATGGGCTGCCCATTCATGGTGGCGCCGTGCCCTTTGCGCGCGGCAAACAACTCGTCGAGCATCGGGTCGTACAGCACGCCGATCTCCGTCTTGCCATGCTGGACAAATGCAATCGACACGCAGAAATAAGGCACGCCGCGCGCGAAATCGGCCGTTCCGTCGATCGGGTCGACGATCCACACGCGATCGCCGGCTTCGCCGCCACTCTCTTCGCCGAAAAAGCCGTCGTCGGGAAACGAGGCGGCCAGTCGCGCAGCAATCAGTCGCTCGACTTCTCCGTCCGTTTCGGTCAGATAGTCCTGAGGACCTTTGAACTTGAAATTCAATGCATCGTCGCGCGCAAGGAAACGCCTGCGGATCAACTGCCCCGCCTCTCTGGCAATCGCACACGCGGCCAGAAACCGCAAATTTATCAACGCATCAGTCATAAAGTCCTCCGTTTAACCGGCATGCTGTCTTTCGTTTGCCGCTCACAGCGGCAAGGTGCCTTTGCGCAACAGCATATTCCCGTACACGCGCGCCTCGCCAGTCACGACGATGGCTACCGCTTTCGCGGCCCGCGCCTTGAACTCGGCCGCCGGCAACGAATCGACCCCGAGATGCGGCGCGTGGGTGTTCGCAATCGAAATGAAATCGCTCATGACCGGCAGGATTTCGGCCGGCTGGTTGCGTACCTCCATGCGGGTGATCGTCTGCGCGCCTTTGTCGAGCGGTAAAACCGAAAGAATGGCGTCGAGTACACGCGGACCGTCGGCGCCGTCCTGCCGGATGATTTGCGGACCGGCGCTCAACACCGGGTAGTTGCGATCGACGATCGCAATATCCTCGCCGTGCCCCATGGCACGCAGCACCGCAAGCAGTTCCGGGCCGAGAAGCGGGTCGATATTCCTGAGCATGTTGTTTCCTGTCAAACGTTGAGATGGACGAAATACGTCGGCGGCAGCCACGCATCGGCAGCGAGATTGCACTCTATTTGTTTGTATTTTAAACAAATATAAAAATCGATGTATTCGGGGTTAACGCGCTTATTTTTGTCATATACATACATTTGAAATGCGATAAGGATGCGTCTAGAATGCAAAAAATTGGACAGGATCGCACGATGCAGCCTCCTCAATCACTCCGCTCAGCCATTACCGGGATCGAAGCCGGCAGCAAGGCCGCCAGGCTGCGCAGCGTCCTGCCCGACATCGAGCAGCGCCTGAGCGCCGGCGCGCGCATTTCAGACGTCGTGAAGGTGCTGAACGAAAATGGGCTCGCCATCACCACCGCGACGTTGAAGAGCTACCTGTACAGGTTTCGCAAAGCCGCGCGGGAGAAGCAGTTCGATCCTCACTCGGCACGGCCGGCGGCCGTGCCCGGAGACTGGACCACCCCTGCCCCGTCTTCGCGCGTGGACAGCCCAACGCCCGAGGCGGCGCCACAGGAAACCGCCTCGACAACCCCCATGCTGCTGCGTCACATCAATACGGCGCGATGTCTGCGACAGCTTGAGCGCGGCGTCACGCTCAGTCGTGCGGATCTTTCGCGAGAGTTGGGTCTGACGCGTGCAACGATTGGACACGCCGTCAAGGAGTTGATCGACTCGGGGCTGGTTGTCGAAACGTCCGACCGCGTGGAGGGCGGCCGGCCTGGCCGGCCAGGATCAGGGATACGCTTGAATCCGCAGGGCGCCTACGCCATCGGAATCGATATCTCCAGCCTCAACCTGACGGCGGTGATGGTCGATCTGGAAATGCGCATCGCGCATCGGCTCAGCGATTCCATCGAGGCTCATGCGGACAACGTCGAACGCGTGGTCGAGCAGATCGCGAACCTGTCCGCACGTCTTCTGCAGGAGAGCGGCGTCGAGCCGAGCCGCGTTCAGGGCCTGTGCGTTTCGGTGCCGGGACTCGTCGATCGTGGCGGCCGCGTGGTCATCGCGCCGTTCCTGCGCTGGCGCGATGTGCCGTTGAAACAGATACTGTCCGCACGCAGCGATCTGGCGTGGCCCATCACGGTTTGCAACGACGCTGTCGCCTTTGCGAACGCCGAACGCACGATGGCTCGCGAGCAGGATGCGCAAAACATGCTGCTGATTCTGCTGACCGAAGGTCTCGGTGGCGCGATCGTTCAGCAGGGACGCATCCTCGAAGGTGCGCGTGGCTACGCGGGCGAACTGGGGCATATGGTGATGGGGGCGACTCCGGGCGCGATCGCGTCGCACACGTTCGAACTGCTCGCGGGCTATGAACGTTTCCGCGCGTTCCTGCCGAAAGATCAGAGTTTCGAGCGCGGTCTCGAATGGCTAGCACGCACGGACCATACCGGCCGCACACCTGCACTCGAAGAAACATTTGATGAATGGGCGAACGTCCTGACAACGGGCATCCTGAATCTTGTCTATGTGCTGGACCCCGGAAAGATCGTCCTTGGCGGACCGTTGAGCATAGTGTTCCCTCGCGTCGAACAGAGGGTGAAACGGGCGCTGGCGAGCAACCTCATGCACGGCTTCACGGCGCCGCCGATCTACATCACACGGCTCGGCGTGGACGGAGCCGCTATCGGCGCCGCTTCCGTCGTCAGGAACCAGCTATTTGCGTTGCCGAGCCTGAATGGTTCCGGTGCGGGTAGTGATCTTCGAGACTTTTAGCTTTGCGCTGAAGATAAAGACGATTGGCCGATTAGCCTTCGCCCGCTTCCGGCGATCATCGTATACGGATCACTCCAATCAAGGAACGCGTTGAATTGTTCAAGCGTTTTTGTACAGCGAGGTCCGCTCCACGGATCGTGGTACACAACAGTTTCATCGGAAGCACCGATCAATACAATGCAGTGATCGACGACATCGCCCGGCAGTCTGCCCATACATATGATGGGCCCGTGCCTATCAAGCGCCTTGCAAAGAGGACCGTTTTGCCAGCTTGCCTTGCATTCGGCCCTTCGAGCCGTCGGCAACCGAACGTGAGTGGGCTGCAGGCCTTTCTCTTTTATCTGGGCGATAATGCCACTGACGGTAAGACCGGAAAGTATGCCTCGGGGATTTTTCGCCAGATCATTCGTCGTCTTGCCGTGATACGCAAGAAGCATGTTGACACTTGCATCACCACACAAATTGATGTGCTGCTGATGAACGAATGGCACATCGAGAAAAACGTACTCCTCCATCAAATTTTTGCGTTGCATGGATTTCAATCCCTGAAGCGCCTGAGGCGTATTCGCACGTACGTCAAAAGGGCGCGAAATCAACACCGGCCCATTCGGTTCTGTGCTCTTGAAATCAAGCAGTTTCGCAGCGATTCCATGCAATTTCATTTTATATTATCGGAAAATTTTCACGCGTTATTAATTCATTATTAGCTAACCTGAATATAATCCTTGAGGTAGCTGAAGTCCTCGATGAATTGATCCTGTTCGCTGACCTGCGGTGCATCGTGACGCTGTGACGATACGGCAGGCTGAGCCGGTCGAGTGGGCGCGGAAGGCAGAAACGCTTGCTGGATTGCGCTGAACTGGCCGCGCATGACGACATTACTTTCGTCATGCGCGGCATCGACCTGACTGCCGGACACGTCGAATCCACGCGTGAGCAAGCGTTCCCGTAGCAACTCACCTTCCCTGCCCAATCCGTCGCTATCGGTCATCATCACGACCTTCGTACCTGCCGGTTGACCCTGGAGATTCTTCTCCACGCTCAGCGCGCCAACGGACTGCTTGGCGAGTTGCCCCGGGATAGCACCTATTTTTGGAAAGTGAGCACGCACCCCTTTAGACGTGCTTGGCATCGGCCGATCCAGGACGAGTCCGCCCAGGCTGAGCCCCTCCGACCGTGCTTTGGTAGCAAGATGTGCTGCAACGGGGCCACCCATTGAGTAACCGTGTACCAACACATTTTCCGCCGGAACATTCATCGTATGCGTCAAGTGATCGAGCATCGCCTCAGCATCCTGATAGAGGCCTTTCTCACTGGGCGTTCCTTCGCTGGCACCAAAGCCACGATAGTTTATCGCGAGGACATCGACTCCATTTTCTCGGTACTTATCCGCGATATCCGGTACTTGCATCTCTGCCGGCTCCCCTGATCCGGACAGGACCAAGGCGACTTTTCCGGCTTTCTCGTCAGAGGTCGCTTTATAAAGGTGCCCGGCCAATTCCCCGGCATTCCCCTTGATCTTCACCGGTTCGATCTGCCCGGTGGCAATTCCCACTCGAATTTTCCTTTGTTGCCAAGGTTCGAGCGTTTTGCGATCAGTCGCGTTGCCGAATACCTGATTCGCCATGAACTTCTTCAACCCGGTAGAAGGGCGATCCGGCGATGCGTGCAACTGATTTCGCGATGCGAGACCATCCAGAATCCCACCGGTTTGTTTCCCGCCGCGCTCCGTCGCAGCGGGAGCACTGTTGGGAACATCGGCAAGGCGACTTCTTACGATTGCAGTTGGGTTGAGACCGAAAATTTTTGGCATGAACCTGCTCCTTACAGCCCATATCAGGGCACGCACCATGCCTTGATAACGCATGTATGTCGGACACCTCGCCCGAGTATCCGCCGCATGCGCCTGGCAATGGCCCGCTAACGCGAAGCGGTGTGCAGATTTACGCACAGACGCCAATAGTGTTTAAAAAATACACAGTGGCCACTCATTCGTATTCCTACGCCGACGCGGCGATGTGGTCAAGGTGCCATGGTGGAGCGGTGACAAAAACGATTCAGTCATCCGAACCCGCGCTCGGCCAACAACGCGTTATCGGAACCCCGCAGACGTTCGTGATCTGCGCAAGAGCTTCGCGTCGAGTCATGTCTGGGGTGAAGCGTGCATTAAAGTCAACGTGAAACAATACGATTGTTCCGTGCGCTAGTCTGCGCGTTACTTCTCTCCAACCTTGCCGGAGAATACGTCATGCCAATAATCCGACTGTCACCATCAGGCGGGCCCATAGGTCACGCTGCCTCTCCGGTCAGGCCTGAAAGTCATCCAAAGTCGGATGTCACTCAACCTACGACTCTAGAGGGGGTATTGTCGGAGCTCATGAGCCGGCCGCCCCAGCCGCGCACCTCGCGAAAAATAGCGCTTCCCAAACGCGACCCCAGCAGCAACGGTCCAAGCGCCATCCGGGCCGAGATGGCGGGGTACTTGTTCCTCCGTGCGGCAAAAAGACAACATGTAGAAGGTGCTGACCTTGCCGATCTGGAAAATGGACAGAAAGCACTTGAACTGACCCGCGAAGCGTTAAATCACGGCCGTGGCAATGTCAAAAGCGACTCACAAGCGGCCATCGTCCGCACGGCTGCCGCTCGAACGCTCCAGGCCAGGCAAATACCCGCAGGAGCGGCGTTCGAACAGCTATTCGGAGGCCGGACTGGCTCCGCTGCCAAAACCGGAGAGATATCGGCAACTGCGATGTTCACGGGAGCGGGAAATTGCGGTGAACATTCCGAGGTCGCTGCGGCGATGCTTAGCACTGTCATGGAACCTGATCAGAGCGCTCAACGGGTGACTGACTTCCGTAATGACCATGCGTGGACGGAACTCGCCCGTGATCCGGCGTCAGCACAGCGACATCCTGGTAATGTGGTGATTGATCCGTGGGCGGATGGACCGGCAATCTTCGCGGAAGACGGTAAATACTCCAGTGAGATGCACCCTGTCGTGATTGCGTCTTATAGTTCACTCGAGGCGAAGGGTATCTTGGCCGAGGCCCAAAAAGGCGTTGCGGCCCTGGCTGGGTTCACATCGCCTTCAGAAGCAGTCAATGAAACTTACGCACGGAATCTCAGGCCCGGTGCGCCAGAGTGGACTCCCGAGCCCGTGCTGGACCAATACTCAGCGAGTTACGACCTCTATCACCTGGAGAAGTCCGGAGATAAGGAGACGATCGGACTGCGCAAAGAGATCCTGGCTGCTGGCGTCGCGAGGTCTTTGGGGGCGAACGTCGCCAACGCCGCGGCAATCGCGCCTGAGATCATCAAGGAGGCTTATACGCTGAGTGGCAAAAAAATCACCTGAAAAATCAGAGATGGGCCCGGAAATTCGGTCAGATTGGTCTTTACCGCTGGAGCGGTTCACTTCAACGGAACTCAAGGTGAATTGCCCGGCGGCTTACGTTCGATCGGCACCGGCCACGGTACTCTGCTTGAAATATCGCGAAGTCAGCGTGGCCGCGCCCATATCCGTTGCGGCTTCGAGCAAATGCGGCGCGAGCTCTTTCAGACGCGACTCCGGCAAGCGAGTACTCGGACCCGCGAGGCTCACGATGCCCACGACCTCATGAGTAACGGGATTGCGCACCGCCGCCGCAATCGACGTCATACCGGCCTCGTAGGTCTCGATAGCGACACCGTAACCGCGCTGGCGCGCGCCGTTCAGGTCCTTCAGGAATTGCTGGATCGTTTTCGGCGCACGCGGCGCGTTCCGCGTTTTCGCGCCGAGCCCGCCCTGCCTCGACACCAGTTCGATCGCGCGCTCGTCCGGCAGGGTGGCAAGCCACGCCTGGCCGCTGGCCGTGCAATGCAGCGGCGGGTTGCTGCCCATGTCCGGGTCGTAGCGCAAGCCCGACTTCGCTCCCTGCGCCTTGCCGACGAAGGTAAGGTGATCGCCCTCCACCACGCCAAGCCGCGCCAGTTCGCCCGATGCCTCGGCCAGCCGGTCCAGTACCGGCTGCGAAATGTCGAACACCCCGCTCGTCGAGAGATAGATCAACGCCAGTGAAACGAGCTTCATGGCAAGCAGATACTCGCCATGCTCTTCGTCCTGGCGCACGAAGCCCTCGTCGATCAGCATCGAGAGGAGCCGGTGCGTGCCGCTGCGCGGAATGTTCAGCGTGTCCGCAATCGTGGCCAGCGGCATGCGGCCGCCATTCTTCGCCAACAGTTCGAGCACGGCCAGCGCACGCTCAAGATTCCCTGCCATTTAGCTTTCTCATCGTTATCGTAATAGCCAAATGAGAACACAATTCCACACTGGAATTCAAGCAGATTCGCATGGGCGTGCTCGCGGTCAATGCCCTGGATTTACGGTCACAAACCGCCCCCTCGTGACGTGCGCTCCCGAGCAGCACCATCGCGCAGATTTGTGGAATTAATTTTCTATATGGAATAGTATTCAACAAATACGGCTCAGCAAAAATTTGTGACATGATGAACAACATGGAGACAGGACAATGCGGGTACTGATCACGGGCGGCAGCGGTTTTCTGGGAGCGTGGATCATGAAGCGGCTGCTGGCGCGCGGCATGGACTGCGTCGCGTTCGACCTGCGCGCGAACGCGCGGCTCATCGAGACGCTGTCGCCCGAGCGCGCGGCCTCGGTGCAGTGGCGCACCGGCGATATCGCCAGCGCGGACGACACCGCCCGTGCGCTCGAAGGCTGCGACGCGGTCATTCATCTCGCGGGCATCCTCACGCCCGATTGCGCGGTGAATCCCGTGCGCGGCGCACAGATCAACCTGCTCGGCACGCTGAACGTGTTCGATGCCGCACGCGCGGCGGGTATACGCCGCGTGCTCTACGCGAGCAGCGCGGGCGTGTTCGGCCCCGACGACGGCGCGACGCCGCTGCCGCAAACGCACTATGGCGCCTTCAAGCTCGCCTGCGAAGGCTCCGCCCGCGCGTACTGGCACGACCACGGCATCGCGAGCATCGGCTTCCGGCCGCTCGTGGTCTACGGCGCGGGGCGCGAATCGGGCTCGAGCGCGGGACCGAGCCTCGCCTGCCGCGCGGCCGCGCGCGGCGAACGCTATACGATTCCGTTCGGCGGCTCGACGGGCCTCATCTTCGCCGACGATGTCGC
>Ga0153951_1000187_pt1 | contig 22717 bp, 21 predicted proteins | sample TSNJ035MetaG_FD_102278 | JGI IMG/M metagenome (GOLD analysis project Ga0153951, IMG submission 102278) | Attine ant fungus gardens microbial communities from New Jersey, USA - TSNJ035 MetaG | ecosystem: Host-associated > Fungi > Mycelium > Unclassified | place: USA: New Jersey, Wharton State...
ATTCCCTCACACAATGCTCAAAAAATCAAAGGCCATCCTCTCTGACTCTAAGCAGCTAGGGACACCCAGTAATTGCCGCATCGATAAGCGCATACTGGTGCGCTTGATTATGGCAACTCAACAAGACCATGCATCATGCATCCACCGACAGAATCTGCCTGTTCTTCAATGATACGCCAAGCGAGTGTTTATCGATTGGCTGAAAATCAACGTTTAGACGATAATTTATACCTGAATAACCATAAATTATTAATACGATAGTATTTTGCGGGTAATCTGAAATGTAAACAATCCATCGCATCGGATTATCCGCCTGTATCAATTTGAATTCAATTCAGACACCACGAACAGCCAAATGTGATGAGTTCCCGAGCCAGCCTCTGCGTTCCCGAGCCATCTGCATGATCAGAGTTGACTCGGGAACTCCACCTAATAAGGGATGCATGAACGAAGACCGATGACTGCTTGACGATTGCTTGACACCGTAAACAGCGGTTGGGATAACCATGCGACCCGAAAAGCTTGGCGTTGACTCGGGGAATGACTCGGGAACTGCTCACGTGGTGGACAACGATGAGTAGGTTCAAGGCACTTGAGCGAGGCTGTGGTGGAGGTCAGGAAAAATCTTGACCTTTGCTGGTTAGTTGCAGAGACCAAACGGCGGTCAGGTAGTGACGAACAGAGAGGAACATTGAAGAACATTGATGAGCAACGATGATGATGCTCCATGTCCTTCTATTGTTTAGAGGCTGGTCCAACGGCACAACTGTGATCAAGGAAACCCCTCACCATTATTCACACTTGAGCTGTGTCCACAACGCAAGGATGAGATGGTCAGAAAATTGGCGCGGAATTGAGAAATGGCACTGATCTGGCAGGTTTGCCAGGGTGATGATCAGGTATAGCACGAGCACGAGCACGGATGCCGAATATCGTTAATTATAAGGTCTTGCGCCCAAGTTAGAAGCCAAAGCCATGGAGTAAGGGAGCTCCTTGGTCATGTACAAGAAAGGAGACCGTATGAGGAAAACTGGGCAGAAAGGGAGAGGAAGAGGGAAGGATAAAGATCGGATGATTGCACAGGAATTTCAACGCAGGCTTTATATGCGAAAGCCCGTCAATTCCTAAACAGGCAGGCTGAGAGGCCTTTGAGCTGGTCGCAATTCTGCGATTGGCTGAACAATTGATCCAGGACCCTGAACACCTTCATATCTAAATTTAGTCCTGAGGCATTTTCTTTTTTTCATCAGGCAAAGAATTATTTCTGAATCTAACACGATGTCATATCACAATTGTGAACTTCCCAAGCCCGCAACTCTCCTATCCATTCCTGGGAATGAGATCCTCCTTTTTAATTATCTTGTCTGAAATGTAAATAATTGGTTTCTGGCTACTCGATCCTGTTCTTCCAGGGTACGGACAAAAGTCAACCTTTCATCCTCAGAAGGAAAAGCTATTCCCTCCAATCTGAATTCAAATGCAAATACTCTTTGATTTCTGTTTTTTTCCTGACACTGAAATGCGTGTCTGCGTTGCGTAGGGAGACGACTTGGCCGTGGTGACGAAATTTAGATAAATATGCCCAGAAGCGATAACATAGAAGTCAGTCCATGAGAAAGAAGGCTGTGACTTTGGGAACATGTTATCAGAACGGTAGACCAACCGCGCATCTCATACAGACGTCATCTAATAATCTATCCTCTACCAACATAGCGCTGCTTCCCATATTCTTTCCAGATCATCTTCAGAACAGCTTTGCCATTATTGTCAAGACTAACATACAGGGCGTCCCTGGCATGTTCACCCATTATTTCACACAAAGCATAGAGCCCTGGTTCAAATTCTTGTCGTATCTCCATCTGGATGATACAGAGCGGATCATTGAATGCCTCGATGTAGGCCGCCAGAGCGTAGGCTGCGTGCTTTGACAATGGTTTTGCAAGTGATTCGGCCTTTTGTAATTTGCTGGAGACATGAGTTCGAACCACAGTCTTCACGATCAGAGTCTCGAGCAGGCGGGACAACATACGGCCCTCTGCCGGTCCTAAAGGTTGGCCGATGGCTACCCATCGAGGGAAATTCCGCATAACCATATCTGTTTGTTTGGAGCCTAGCTGGGGGCGACAGCTGCGTATCAGAGAGATCAACTTGGTTATAACGAGGCTGAAATGGGGTAGGACGGAGACCATGAGGTCTCTCCGAAGGCGGACAAGAGCACTGATGCTAGTGATAATCTTGTGGAAGACCTCTGGTATAGTCCTTTCATCATGTTCTTCTGAAGGTCTGAGGAAGCTAAAAATGATCATGAATATGCTTCCGATATCGATCGAACGCAGCGTTGCAGGCTTTCTCCGAAATTAGTGCAACCTATAAAACCCACAAAATCAAGCACCTACCCGTTCGGAGCACTGTTGTTCCACGAACTCAAGTATCAGTAGACGCAGTGCGGCATTCTCCCGCGTGAATGTGCTATCTTCGGAAAACTTGTTCAGACACTGAGTTGAGAATGCTTGCATACACCTGAGCGCATCTGAAAGCATCTTTCAGAGATCGCTTTCTCAGGAAGTAAAAACTAGACTCCAGGTTCAAACTCACAAGGTGGATTGTTCTTGAGGAGTAGGTTGGCGAGATGGACAACAATTGCAAGTTTATCCACGGGTAGAGAGCCAGGCGACAAAGATTCTAAAATTAAGTCAAGGGTATATGAGTAGTCATCTATCCCTAAAAGTTTAGATGTCGCAGATACATGGATATCTAAATCTCTACGAGCTAATGATGATGAGTAGCTTGGACAAAGAGCTAACAAAGTAACTCACCAACGTCGCTGCAAGTACCATGAAACACAACGAAAGCCGCAATCATCAGATCCAACTGTCTTCGTCGATTTTCCTCTTCAACTAGAAGGGACATTTCTGCCCGAAGGATGGCAAATATCGAGATTTTACAATCGTCCGCTAACTGGCTAGATCGAGTAGCAACAGAGACAAAGTGTTTTCCAATATAGGTGTCATCTTCTGGACCACAAAGGTCAGCATCAGGTGGTGTAAATGAGGAAGGACCCACCAGGGTGATTCTCGCCCAACCATCTTCTCAAATTCAGCACGCAGCACCATCCAGTCAAACTCTCCGAGTAGTATGTCAGGTTGGACGGGTTGACATGCTTCACATAATGTGAGATTGTCGAGCTTAGACGATTATGGAATGTACGCAAGGAACTGATGCAATCAGAAGGCAGACTTGATGGGATTGTCAGTGACCGTCCCAGGTAGCAGAGGTCAGATTACCTTGCACTATCCTTTAGTTTGAGAACCTCAGCTACCAGACTATAGATGATTTGAGACTGTAAGCGCTGTCGACCACCATCGTTTCTAACGAGAGTCATACACTCATTGAAGGAAGAGAAGATCCTAAACAAAGAATCTGGATAGGAATTTGCTTTTCTCAGGATTTCGCTGATGTAAAGGCGTTAGGACTCGACCGATGTAAAAAAGTCATCAGCACACCTGAAACATGTAACAGTCAGATCAAGAGTAGACTGGACGAAAAAATCATATTCTGGGCCTTCCATTCCACAATCGAATGTCGTGAGGTGGACAATAAATCCACCCAAGTCAACATCCTGTCGTCTATCAGAGCTAAGAAAAGAGGCCTCGACATGGTTCATGCTCACCGATATACGCTCAAAACTCACGAGTCCAATCATCCTCCTTAGGAACACTCGCAGAGTAACTAGATTTCGTAGTGTGGATTTCTGGTGGTCTGAGTCGTGCTCCATCCATTTCTCCTTCTCGACGAAACCCTTGACCAGCTGAAAGTCTGCTTCATGGGCTCTTTTGACAAGACACGTCCGAGCATTCTTAGTGAGGTACTCTGTTGGAACATAAAGGAGGAGGTGATATACAGCCAATTCACTCTTCTGAATTTGAGCAGTTGTGGTACTGGTAACCTCAGTAAGATGTGATAACATAGCAGCTACAGTCAATCAGTCAAAAAACAAATCCAAGACAAGGACACCTCTTACATCTCAGGTTCTGCATTTCCCAAAATTCAGCAGAATGAAGAAGACGAAGAAGGAGGCACTCCGGACGTAACTCCGTATCAATTTCATTTTGAATATTTGCTACAGATTTGAGGTCGATGCTCAGGATAAGCTGAATGATATTGGTCAGTTGGAAAGAGGTCGCTAGTTGACTAATCCCGATATGAGACAACTGGACAACACTGGTGCAAGAAGACCTACTCTATCAAGAAAAGCCATCTTTCAAGAACGAGGTGTAATAAAGCTAATGCACCTGATTCGGGGCTATTCAAGTGGCAAGGCAGACCAGACCACGTCGTGCCTGTGGGTTTGAAGGCGCCGTTGAGGTATGAGAGAACAATATCGAGAATCCGAGACGAGGCGCCTTGTTGGACATCAATCTGAGAAAGGTAGTGTAACAGAATCCTGAACTGCCAAGGAGGATATGAACAAAATGTAATCGACTTCGAAATCACGACTCACAATCTCAAGTTCTAATTCTGCAATCAATTGACCATTTCTGCCGTTTGGGCTGATAACCTCCTTCGCTTGCTCGATGACTTTTACCATACTTTCCTGTGCGGTAGTAATCTTTGTAATACTCAGTGTATATTCAACCCTCAGCAGGGCAGCAGCAACGATCTGCATTTCCCACCCATCTGTAGCCATTACAGATTTTCTTCTCTTCTTCCCTCTTCTGGGGAGTAGTCGTTTCACTCTGAGTATTTTGAGCAAAGCCTTGCGGACAGTCTGTTCCCTAAAGTCAGAAACCAGACAACACACACTCTTCGCCGACTCTTCCGTAAGATGTTGCATTGACAGATTGGAGAGGATGAAAAGAGTTAAATATACTTGCAATGAGAGTGACACGGCCAGGGCTTTAGGACCTTGAAAATCAAACCCAGAATCAACAATCATCGCATTTTCCTTGACACCGTCCATTCCCTTCGAAACATCGTAAAAGGCTTGCCAGCTATTTCTTATTGTCTCGAATATCATCTCGACACATCTGAGCGTTTGTCCAGGTGTCAAGAACGTCCTGACTGCGCGGCCCAACCTTCCAAGATGCCGGTTACTTACAACATGACCTGAAAAACACTGAATATATATTTCATGCATGTCACCAATATCCTGAGACGGGAAGGAGGTTGATAAGAAGGCGGTAAAGAGATTATGAATGTGGTCGCTGAGAGTACGGGTCTTGGTATGATAATCGAGAACAAGGTCAAGGAAGGATGCTGTTGCTGAGTCTGTGGACGATATCTAATAGTAAAAGCCATCAGAGTGTCAGGAGAATAGGGCAAAAGACTTACAGGAAGTACAAGTGATAGGATGCGGGGAAGTGAAGGGAGGAGAAGGTCACAATCGATTTGACCAATTTTGAATAGACATTTGACAGCAAGCGAGATCGCGTCTCCGTATTCAGCTAATGAGAGAATATGAATCAAGTTTGCATGGATGGCCAAATAGACTGACCGACCTTGCCACGAGTGTTCAAGCATGTACATTGCACCCTGAATAATGGTTCCCAATATTTGGAGAGCATCTCCTTGTTGAGTATAGAACAACTTTTCCTCATAAACGCCCTCCAACAGTCTGAACCTTGCATCCCAGACTTCCTTGCGCATCTCTCCACTTTTATCAACGGAAGCGATTACTGCCTCGCAATTCACAAGAAACCTGATCGATGCAGCATTAATCCCGTCATTCAACCCGGCGCCGATAGCCTTTGAAGTTTGACTGAAAAGAACGCCACGGTGCCGTTTGACTGCTTGCACATACGAGAGAAATATCCTTGGTATAATTGACAAAACGGCTTGAGATTCAGAAGAGGAACAAGCTGTCTGGAGGTATTTGAAGAGTGTGGTAGATTGATCTGTTGGGTGATCTTCGCACAATTGACGGAGGGTATCAAGATTAAAAAGCGTATCCCTGCCTGCATCGTATATGTCTTTGTAGAGAGAATCGGCCCTGCCTTCTTCGGGCGAAAAGTTTGTTAATAATGGAAGGGATTGCGAAAGAACACGCAGCCAACAGGGAAAAACTGATTGGAAGAATAGATTGAAGAACTAGGGATAAACGGTCAGAAAGATCTACAAATTGTCAGTGCGGGGGAACAAACCTTCTTCTTGTTTGCGACGTTCCCTAGTGAGGTGCGATACGATGAGGTAACAAGGATACCAATGCTGATAATCCCCGAAGTCAGATGTCCTTCATCTATTTTTCGCAATACCAAGCTGAAGAGTTCTGCTAAGTCTTCGAGTAACATCTTGGATTCGGCGAGAGTCCATAATCTACTGACACACGAGTACACCACGGTAGACAGTTCCACTGGAGATCCAGCTTCTCCAAATTTTGACATAAAGGCAGACAGAACTGGCAGAAGAGGTGTACGATAAAGGAGGGACGGAAGCCATGTTGAGAGAGGACCTTGGCATGTAAGCACGTCCAGAAGTAATTCCCAATGACTGGAATTAAAGATAGAGCTCGTAGACCTAATGAAATCGATGAGTAGAAGTCGGAAACAAGAGATGCTCAGTGCCCACGTTGATTGAAATTTGTCCTTGAGGAAGGTAGATAAGAGCCAGTCAGCAATAACTTGGGCCTTGCTCGGCAAGAAAAAAGTGTTGTCGTCCCAGGCATGTCGAGCTATTTCAATCTTAGTCCATCCTCCAGGTACAGGAGGATTCGAAGACGCCTTCAAGGCACGAATAAACTCTTGAATCGTCGTCATATAAGTTGTTTTTGTTCAGTTGTTGATATTCAGTACAGAAGATGTGAAGAGAACGTTTAAAAAAGACTCCTAACCTTAAGATAGGTGCAGGTGAATCGGCCCCAACTCCGGACAATTATAAGACTTCTCTCTTTTTACGATATGTCAGAAGACAGTGTAGAGTTGGAAACATGTCTCAGAATGCAACAAGAGGAATTTGAGGTACTGGAGGTAGGTGTCTTCTCTTAGATCTACTGCACCATTCTCATTTGCTTACTACAGTCAATATATCCAGAATGCGTAGCAAGTCAGACGAACAACGGGTTGCTTAGACTGGAGATCCCAGTAGAATTTAATGGCACACGTTTGGTCAAAATCGAGCCACAGATTTTGTCAAGTAGCAGTAAGGTGTTGCCTAGCCAATCAGTGAGGCTATCAACATTGCCACCACTTCTATTACAGCTGTCTCTACCCCAAGGATATCCAATTACTTTTCCTCCTCGGATATTGTCTCTTCGTGCTACCCATTCCTGGCTATCCAAACCTTTATTAGAGCTCCAAAGCAAGTTGAGGAGCCAATGGCGAGCCGGCGAAGGTGTTCTCTATAACTGGATAGAGTACATCCGCACGGGAGAGTTTTTGTCTGAGCTTGACATGCTATGGCATGAAGATGATGAAACTATTCTGTCCGTAATGTCTTTCGATTAAGACTCCAGAGAGTACTGACCGCCTGTAGAATTTATCACACGGCACCACATGCTCTGGTATCAGTATTACAAGCACATGAAACGTCATCAAAATCACTCGAGTTCACGAAAAACTCATATCTATGTTCGATATGTTTGACAAGCCGGAAGGGATCAAAGTGTCTGCAGCTGTCATGTGCTCATGTCTTCTGTCGATCATGCCTCGAGGATTTCTGGAAATTATGTATAGAAGAGGGTGACGTAGGACGAGTGAGCTGTGCTGACCCAGATTGCGTGAAAGTGGGGCGGGAGGCTCAGGAAGAGGAAGTTGCACGTGTGGTCTCGGAAGGCAACCTGCAACGTTGGCGATGGCTTCGAGAAAAGAGAAATCTGGAAGGAGGCGAGTGGACCCACGGACACCTTCACAAGCGGACTAACCATGGTGTAGATCCATCTATCCTACATTGTCCCTTGGAACATTGCCAAACTCCCGTAATCAAACCTTCAGACGCGGAGGAAGGGACAGGATGGGAGCGATTTCGGCAGTGCCCCAAATGTGGCTTCACATTCTGTGCATTTTGTCGGAGGACATGGCAAGCAGTCAATTTTAACATCCGCCTAACGACGCAATGCTGAGAAAGCTTAGGCATGGGCCGATCACTGAGTGCCCGATCGCATACTCGGAAAAGATCGTCCTTGAGTATCTGGCGGCCCAGGATGGATCGTCAGAACGCGAATACATAGAAAAAACATACGGCCGAAATAGTATCAAGCGCCTCGTGCGCTTGTACGAGGAAGAGCTGGCAAATAAGCGCTGGCTACAAGCCTCAACGATGGCCTGCCCAGGGTGCGAGATCCATGTGGAAAAAAATTTAGGGTGTAACCATGTAGGTGTTGAGTCAGTGAAGAAGAATGAAGAGGCTGAAATTAATAATTGCAGATGACATGTTGGCAATGCGGGCAACATTTTTGCTACCGATGTGGGGCAAAGCTGGAGCGATCGAATCCATATCAGCATTTCTCGACGCCTGGGCTGGCATGCTACTACAAGTTGTTTGACTTCCAGGACGAGCAGATGCGGGAGCAGGAGGAGGATAATTTACAAGCAGCATGGCCCGGTAGATAAATTGCTATCCAAGGCGATAAAGTATGCAGACGGTAGTTAATTATTATCATGGACTTGGAATAAAAATGTTTTTCATTGAAGTGAGACAAAATGCGATTATATATTGTCTCCTTTTCGAAAAAGACTGATCAGTAATACCCTTCCTCCTCATACCCTCACCACTACGATGGATGCCTACACAACCTCCTTTGTCTATCCACGTCGGTCGCGACATATGTTGTCCACTGCTCCCTCTAGAGATTTCCACCACCATGAACCATATAAACCGCCCCTTCTGCCGGAGCATCTTACCTCTGACGCAGATGCAGTTCAGAAACTCGTCGTCATGGCCATGCAGCTCCATGGCTGCCATGTTTCTTACTATCCCATTGACCATGGCACGGCCTACAATTTTCACGTCACAGGCACATACCAGCAGGTCATGCTCACGAGAGGTCTTATCCTCAAGGACTGTCCCATCCAGGTAGGTCTCCTGTCAGAGTTTTCTTAGATCTCTCTTGACTCCTCGACAGCATCGGGCCGCAATTAAAGTCTCCCGCTCAGAGATCCTTGATTCTCCTTTTTCTAAACCAACCCTCAAGCCTGAAGTCCGCCGTCGTTTGGATGATATTGCGTCTGAGACGCTCGCACATATCGCCGTTGTCAACAGTCCTCTTTCCGCCGTGAACCGTACTCCCCCTGATGGTATCAGCCTCAATGGCGGCTGGTCAGGTCTTGAAACAGAACGCGTTTGTGAACTCGTTATCACTGGCACGGAGGATGCAGTAGACCTTACCCGCGTCCGCCTGCTGGTCATGCTGGATGAACTGGTGAGTCATGAATTATCTATCATCACCTGTCTCTTACGCCGCTTTTCATCCCAGAGTGGTCTTCACGCTGAGATTTGCGACATAGATCATAAAATGCATCCCATCATTGCGGGCAAGAAGCGGCATGTAATCCAAACTATCCAGGAAGAAACGGCCACAAATATCTACTTTCCTTCTCCTCTACAAGGAGTCTTTGCCTCTGATCCGACGGGAACGGGGACGCTGGGGCCCAATACTATCTGGATCACTGGCGAATTTTTTGGTGTGCAACGGGCGCGAGATATGCTGTATCAGGTTTCTTTGAACAAGGTGTGTAATACCTTTAATGGTGCATGAAAAAGTTTTCACGTACATATTATCAGCGTAACAACACGTTGTCGAAAGATACGGCAATTCTTCCGCGCAAGCTCGATTGGATGATTACCGACCGTGCGGAAGATCTCAAATCAATCATGAGTGACAACTCTACTTTCATCCAGTTTCCTTCCCTAGGAAGCTCTGCTAGCCTTTTGTCTGTCTTCGGCGACTCAAAAGTGAACGTTCAACGCACAATTAGATCCATTATGCAATTAGTATGTTGTGGCAGCCCTCTCATGAACCAACATTTACGTCATCTGTCTAGGCATGTCAATCTTATGTTGGGTCTTTCTGGTTATTGCCCATTCAATTTAATGCGCTCCTTCCACCTGCTACTCTAAACCCATCTAACGTCACTACCCTTCTTAATCAAATATCCGTTGCGACTGGTGCTGAGGCTGTATTCAAAAGTATGTGTTTTGAGATGCACGGGCTAGAACACGAAGTATGTGCCGCTGTAAACATGGTGCTAGACTTAGAAATGGTTAAGGCGAGTATTGTTAGTTGAAATCAGTGTCTAATGTTGATAAATTTCTTAGACATTCCATCATGAGATCCGTTTCCAGATTGAGCTGGCGAACGAACATCGGGAGTTCATCAGCGGGAAAAAGAACGGAAAAATAAACAAAATTATGCAAACTACCAACGTCAAGATTAAGTTTGAGACATTTAATGACTACAACTTCTTGATAGATATATCGAGTCCCGATAGCTCCGTTCTTCAGGGCCTGTCACTTCTCCAGGAGGAATTGCCTGCCGAAATCTCATTCCATGTCCCTGAAGCCTACCACAAACGCATAATCGGGGTTGGTGGTCGGAGTATCCAACGTATCATGAAAAAGTATGGTGTTTATGTCAAGTTCTCGAATGCAGAGGAATTTGCGGCATTGGGTGGTTATAACGATAACGACGATAACGTGGTGGCCCGCACTCCTGCCAAAAATGCGATCAATCTCGAGAATCTCAAACAGTCAGTGATGGAACTCGTAAATCCCAAGGTTTGCATTCCTCTTCCAACTCTTGGACGTCGACTGATGCCTGCCTAGGACAAGGATTTTGTGAACGAGACTGCCTCCATCCCTCGAAAATACCATCGAATACTATTGGGCGAGAAGGGTATCTTCATTCATGATATTGAAACGAAAACCAATTCCCGTGTGCGGTTCCCCGACAAGGAGACTGCATCTGACGTAGTTACCATTTATGGTCCAGAGAGTCAAGTCCAAATCGCAGCCGCTATGTTACTAGTATGTCCCTCGCAACCTCAATCTGGTGAAGTTCAATTCATTCCTTGATAGGATCATGTGCCTTTTGAAGCAGACATGGCCGTCCCTCCGAACTCTGACCTCGTTTGCCTTTGCAGCACTCCTGATTTCATCGACCTTGTGGAGCGTGCTAAGTGCGAACTACAGGTGTCCATTATCCCGAATTTCAAACAGACACTTCTGGCGAATGGCGCATCTAGTTCTGAAACGCCTATCGATTACTCGTTCAAGTTCAGGTGCCAACGTAGCAACACCGATTTCCTCATTGCGGCCCGTGAGATGTTGGAGCAATTCCTTCAAAATTTGGGAGTTCATGTCTATCCTTCCCCGACGTCACAAGGTCACAAGCGTGGCGACTCCTTCGCCGATGCCTTCCCTCATTTCGATAGCAAGGTTCTATCGACCGCTCGCACTCGTGGGCATGGTAAGAAATTATCCTCAGTAACTTCCATCACCGGATATTCAATTTTTCATAGCCTATGCAGAGTCGATGGACATTAACAGGTCTGAATTCATAGGCGACCGGAGACTCCGCCTTGCAAACTCATCTCCCGATGTCAAAGCACTGTTTCATTCTCCTGTGAACTCCTACATCTTCGACGATCATAATCATTCAGAGTCGAGTTACCTTGGTTCTGGGCCTTCTGGAGGCGGTATAGATTATTGGTCACCTAGTGGACCCCTACCCCCAATTGTAAGTCGTTTTTTGTCTTGCTGTGGGAATCATCACTCCATGGGCCACATTCTTCAGGGTTCTGGAGTATCTAGCCGTACAAAACATACAATGGAAGATGCATTTAAACGTGGTTCTGATTCTTTTCTCGAGGCCAAACTCAAAGATCAGTCACTCAAACCTCGTTCCTTAACAAACAGAGCACAATCGCTTGATCTTACATACTCGCTTTCAAAGATCACTGAATCAAATTCTGGGATGGTGCCGCCGGATTCACCAACGACTTCAACAGCGGGTAATGACACGTGTGGCGATATCAGTCCTATCTCTGGAACTACACCTTCGTTTCCGAGTGTGTATGGGCCATCTTCAACAGGCGTTCCTCAAGCAAGTTTGACTCCAACCGCTGGTTGCATCGTTGGTTCGTGTATCACTGCCAGCGGTATTCCATCTATCGTCCCCTCTGCTGCAAGATTATCTGGTCCTTCACCGACTCGTCAGAGACCTGGTCGAACGCCGGATAATAACTCGGAAGATGTCTCAAAGATGCTTTCTAACCTCGGATTGTAGATCTGGCCTTCTGTTATTGTCTCCTAGAGATCTTATGCTGCTTTTATTGCATTTGATGCCACATGTGCAGGTTGTCTCATACAGATACATTTTCCATTTACCTACTTGCGTTTCTAGCATCGCTCCATGTTCCAGTAGTTTCTTTGAATTCAATAATGGGCTAATATCTTTCCCTTCATTGATTCTTTTCTTTTTTACTGCCTCTACGCTCGCCCTTTCCACAAATCCTCCTTTCGCATTACCTTGGTTCTTGTCTTGTTGCTCTGGTCTTTCCTCGTCGGGTTGCATTTCATCTGATTTCCCTGCCCCTCTGCTTGTATCCTACTCATACTCGACAACATATGTGACCACTTCATGTATGTATATACACCCCCGCATTCATATTCCCCCTTCATTATCCCAGCATCCTTATTTCATGTCCATCATATCATGTACATGTATCTGGTCTTAGACTACTCAGCTATTCAACGGGCTGGTTCTTTGGTATACTTATTACTAATCGAATTTATTATCGTGTATACTTCAAATCGGAAGAGCTTCATCACACCGGAGGGTAGGAGGAGGAAGAAGTCGTGAAATAGCAATGAAGATTAGACAATCCAGGGAATCTCAAACAATACGAAGTCGAAAAACTCCTGCTCCATCAAGGCAGAATACTCGCCCACATATTCGTCGTTGACGCTTTGCTTCCCGTGGCTCTTTTGATTTGAGCGAGGACGGAGATAGGCGAACTGAGTTTGAAGCACATTGAATGTTTTCTTCATTGACTGAGGCTCTGGCTAGAAATTGGGGAAGTGAGAATTCCTTGTTGTGGGCACTAGTGTAAGCGTGATACATTACCTTGATGATCAACCCTGTGTAACTAGCGGGGAGACCGTATCGAAGGACACTCTCGACAAACAAACGAACAACTTTGAGGTGTACAAGAAGTTGGAACGCCTCAGAGAAGTTGATGCGTGAGAGACGCAAAAGTTCCGTCTAACGTGATATCAGTGTTTCCCGAGGACTTCCAAGTAAGCTCAAAAGCCTACCCAAAGTTCTTTCTCTGTCGAATTCGCTGTATAAAGCTCCTCTTGTTGTTTCTGGATCTCTGCTTCAGAGAACGTAAATTCCCGAACTATGAATCTTGGGAAGATTAGGCAATGGTTAAACTGGAAAGCAGATTAGGCCCTACTTGTGATCTCTGCATTTCTGAACGAATTCATCGTGAACGCGTTTGAAGATGACAACAACAAAGAGTGTAAATTCATCGTCTGATTGGATCATCCTGTGATCAAGATGAGAGTATAGAAATACTCAACGACACCTAAGGCATACTTTGAAGATCGGGGCACCACCATCTGTACTAGCCTTTCATAGGTACTGTTCCACTCCTTGACCAGATTTCTAGCGGCTGATTGAATATCCAAAAGAGATAAAAGAGAAAATTTGAATTACCTTGGAACTGCGACTAGCACGGATTCCATGTATTCTGACTCCGGTATGAAGTCTTGTGCGGATACAACATCAACAAGTGAACGAACAGAGAGATCCCCCCTGCCTGTAGTATTAGCTTAATCGCTCGTGACGGACAGTAAAACACACACATCTGCTTTCGCTGCAATTGAGTAAGAGAACCTTTCACGAGGTTGTAGTTGTTGAGCTTCATTTTCATCGCATTATCAATGGAGGCTGTCTCCTAGTTGATCCCAGTAATTTTTATAACGAGTGTGAGGACAGGATACAAATTAGCATACCTTGTTGAGTACGTCAACGATAGCGGGTAAACTCTTGTGAATACTGTAACGACTTTCATTCCACTCCCAATTCTTGAACAAGTAATCATCTACGGTCTGCTCGTCGACAAGTACATGTTGAGATAGTTTGGATGCATCGTTATTCAGCAAGCTTCTCAGAGTATCAACGATCTTCGCGACAGTCGCTGTGAAGTAGGCCTCTTGTTTGGAAAGGTCCTCTGAAAGGTGAATCAGAGAATCAAGAGTTCCTGTCTACTGGATGCTAGGTGAGTAGAAATAGATGGGAGATCCCCTATTCCAAACCTTGAACGATGGGATGTTCAATTGTGCCACCCTCCTCGAGGGTGATCTCGCTTGCGAGGTCAGCCTCCGGGTAATCTCTTCTATAAGACCTTCGGAGTCGCCATCCTGAGGCACTGAAACAAGCCAAGTACTCTGGTCTGACGGCATCGGACGTAAGGGAGAAATGGAGATTTGAGGGAATAAGGCTAGTTGTATTTAGTCATATTTTGTCTAGGGGGTCCCGGTTCTATCAATGGTTGGTTAATCTCAAACGTAATGACCTCGGTGCTCCGTCAGGATTTTTCCAAAATATTACGAACAAGAAACTTGCCACCATGCCGGTCAGGGAGATTACTCGTAGATCCCGGCCAATGCATAGATCTGAGGAATACAGAGAAAGATGTAGTCTTTCTAGATGCATCCTGGTTTATGCCAAACTCTCCTCGCAATGGTCAAGCGGAATACCTCAAGGAACGGATCCCAGGAGCTCAATTCTTGGATCTGGACGAAGTTGCAAGTCCCCATCCGCTTGGTCTTAAGCACATGATGCCGGACCCGCAAGCTTTCGCTAAGGCATGTGGTAAGAATGTCAGAGACGTAGCTTGAAAGGTTACTTATATCCTCATTCTCCAAGGACAATATGGCATCACCCACTCCACTCATGTTGTGATCTACGACACACACGGCATCTTTTCTTCCCCGAGAGCGCTATTCATGTTCCGTGCATTTGGGCATGACAGGTCGAGTGTCCTGAATGGAGGTCTACCACGATGGAAAGATGAAGGTTTGAAGATAGAAACTGGGAAGCCCCAACAGCATAGCACAATGTATTCCATACCCAATTTCGACCAACAAAGCATTCGAGGTCAGTGACCGGTATAATTACTCAAATGTTTGGATGCTCATGCGCAAATAGACTACGAACAAATGGTTTCAAACTCTTCGCTTGATATCTCCACTAAGGCCTCGGAGCTTGTTCTAGATGCTCGATCAAAGGAAAGGTGAACGATTTGGATGGATTTAGCTTTGCGTGCCAGTTTTAATCATATGCCATTTCAGGTTTACCGGTGCAGCCCCAGAACCTCGTCCCGGTCTTTCTTCTGGTCATATTCCTAACTCGTCTTCACTACCATTCAACATTTTTCTCCAGAAGCAGATCAGCGAAGCTGATGGCTCAGAATACACTACTTTCCTTCCCGAAAGTGCTTTAAAGGATACACTGGAAGCCGCCGTCGGCGTCGAGCAGGCTAATATGATCATCGAGGGCAGAAAATCTGTTGTCACAACCTGTGGCAGCGGCATGACAGCTGCTGTCTTATGGTTAGGTCTACGTTTAATAGGTGTTAAGAATGTTGCCCTTTATGGTGAGGTCAGTGACTAATGGATCAGTCTCTCCTTCCGAACCCAACTAATGGATGTCTAACATAGTCATGGACCGGATATGCAATGCGCCCATCAAGCAGAATTGACAAGGACTAGATACAGACAAACAACACTATATATAGTATTTTTTTTGCGTACGTGAACAACTGTCAGCGGATGCCGATGAAGTTGCAATAAATAGTTCATGAGGCCACAAATGAACATCCATATAAATATCCATATGGCGCAACACAGGAAAATACTTCCGGCAAACACTGACGAAACACTGACGACATCAGCATTTTTGCCAAAAGTAATTCCCACATCTGATTTTCAGGTACTTGAAACTCCTTAGGCAATGCACCCCGGACTCGATCCTCCTAGAGACTTTCATTGGTCCTCGCAAAAGTACTAATAAGATTATATTCGTAATCAATTTGCTGATATATCAATAAATAAACTAAGACTTGGTTGGCTGCCTTTCAAGAATCATAGAAATGAAGATAAAGAACCAGAAGAAAAATACAATTAGATGCCCTAATGCACCGAATATAAGACTTCCATAAAGGGAGGCGGCCGATAGTGTCTGTGAGGATTTCCGATTTTTGCGGCTGGGAGGAGACCATGAACATCAAATTCCGTGGCACAAGGTTCCCCGGCACTGACCTCGGGCAATATATTGCACTTCTGCACGTTGATGTTTCCCTTTTCGCAGAAGCGTAAGCGTCCATCTGCGGAAATAAAGCGCTCCGTCAGGGTAATTAATTTCAGGTCGACGATTCCCGTACCCCTCTGTTAGGAGGACATCAAATCCTCTCTTTTTGACCTCTCGAAGTAGTTGTTGCTGCGCAAAAATCACAAGCCTCCCAAGATGATGCCCATAATGTTCCGTTCGAGAACGTATATCGAATACGTAAGTGCCGCGAGTTTCCGTCTCACTAACACAAAGTACATCCAAGCCTGGGAACACCTGTCAGAGGACAGATGTTCAGCTCAACAGCGGTGACTCACCATCACCATCTTCATAGGTCGGAACCGGTTCTACTGTCCTGCAATCCACCACCTCCCATGATTGTTCCTTTCTCCGACAATTGAAAAACATGGGTCCAGCGAGTGTGAGATGGGTTATGTGACAGGCAAGATTCTGAATAGATTCGAACATCTTGTTGCAAGAACTTATATAGGTTTATTTTTGACGACGAAACGCGACTGTAAAGTGGCTGCGTGCCGGGAGCCGTCATCTGCGGCATCACAGCAAGTACAACCTTTACTCACCTGCGATTGATAAGACTGTTCGGAACCGGAATATGAACTGCGGATAGCCAAGATTTGAAGAGAAATAAAAACAGAGATAGTCAACATCACTGCAGGCTCCGGATGCAACAGATGTTTGGAGAGTTCAAAAAGCCTTCGAGGAAGCTCCAGGATCGTACTTAGCAGGGGTCTAAGCGGCGCTCCAGTGCACAGTAATGATTTCGGCAGAACTGATTCGTCTCCTGCACACAGCCACTAATCCCGCGATCATAGGATATATGAGCCCAGCCCAGCCCAGCTGTAGTCCTCGGAATAAAAGCCCAGTGCATATAAGCGCTCAGCGCTAAGGGAAGTACAGGCAGTTACAACGGATTTTAGCAAGGGAAATGCTGATTTGCAAGTTGGCAAAATGACTAATCTTCGGCCCGAACTCAGCTTGTGCATTTACAGAACCAGGCTCATAAGGCATTGAAGTATGAACTCAACAGGAATGTCAAACAATCTACAAGATAAGAGGAATCAACGAGACTATCGCCAAAAGATGCTTAATGTCAGAAAGAGTAGCCACTCCCAGAGCACCGGATTGAGTTGAGCTTGTGTCCGTCGAAGTTGAGTTTGTGCATGACACAGAGCTGATACTAGAAGTATCATTCGTCAAGGTAACATCAGAACACTATCGCGAACATGAGTAAGGAAGGATGAGCAGATTAGAACACATACTTGGAACAAGTTGCCATCCCCTCCGTCGTACAACATCTGTTCAATGACTTGTAAGCGCTACTTTTCGTTGTCAAGACTCTGCAACCTACTTGAATTGTAATGTTTTGTCCGTTGTGTAGACCCGTGAAGTTGGACGTCGCAAGGTCGAGCGGAATACAAAAAGAACCCTCTCCTTGAAGTTGGAAAAAGGAGTTGACTTGCGAAAAGTCACTGAAGCTATTCGGATTCGTAGTATTCGCAATGTAGAAAGCAGCTGAAAGTAAGTTTGGATTCAATGTGACAGCATATCTTAGCGGGGTTGACTTACCGGACCACTGAGGGTGTCCGGAGTTCAGGGAGATGAAACCTTGGCTGAGAGGAAATGCAGTCCGGTTCGTAGTAACATTCGTGAAGCCATCTAATGCACTCATGGTAAGCAACTATCAGCATAACATCAAGGATATGGTCAATCCTATACCACAGAAATTCGGCTCCTTGTCTTCCACAAATGGGCCGCGAGGAGTTGGGAAAGCGATCTGGAAATGTGCATTCACGAATACGGCACAAACGAGAGAAACCAGTGTAGGAAGTATGGTCTTCATGATAAGCTGTGTGCCCTGGTCAGACTGATAAGAATCGAGAAGGTGCTTTATAGTCTTGATGCCCTGGCAGAACCTAGAGGCGAAAAAGTTTTTTTCCGAACTTTGTATGCCGAACCAAAGGAGGAATCAACTATCTTTAGTTGATTTCTGATGCCGGTTACCATAAGCTCTTCGATGATCGATCCGGATGTTCTGGCATCACGGCCAAAAGTTGAGGACGCTGATACGAAGTTTAGGAAGTTCTTGCAATTTTCGTTAGTAGCCAACGGTGTTCAGACCGATCTCGAAGAGAAACTCCTAAATCTAGAAACCTGTTATAATTCAAACCATCTCACCAACGGATTACGGTTATGTTTCCCCATAAATCATGTCCTCACAAAGGAGATCAAGGCCCCCACGAAGCGGAGAGCAAATGGTCAGCTTTGCATTAGAATCGTGTGGACAAGTTTCATCTGCTTAAGGCAATCCGAATCATCACGAAAAACGTGTTACTCAGACGCTTGCATCATCCCGGCAAGGTAGAAAGAACGGCAGGATTTAACAATTCCTGCTCCAGAACAGATCGGGGTAGCCCGGCTGAACTGAAGCTGATCTAATAGTCATGTCAGTGAAAATTGATATCAGTATGCAACATTGGAGAGGATGTCAGATTATTCTATCAAATATTAGTCACAGACAGGCGCTTCCCAATGACAGATATACTTGTAAGATCATCGACGACACTCGTGATGTTGGCACCGGAAAGGTTTCCAGAAGAATAAGACATTCACCTAGCGTATCCTCGCCCAGCGTGCCCTCAGGAATCCGACAGACATGTTATTGAGATTCTGACAAGATTTTGTGCAAGGGAGGTCATTGAAACTGGGTATGTGTGATAGCCACCACAGAGTCGTTAACTCCGGGTAAACCGCGGATAATTGAGTAATCGAAAAAGCATCAACAACATACGACAGAAAAGATTGAGCGTAGCGCCACAGTCAAGCCAAGCCAGATGCCAGGCCAGAGTGAACATGGTGTCATTTAGGATTTTATTCGATCAATGTAGCTACAAGGTCAAAAAGCCTTTTTCAACCGTTCAAAATGAGAATGGTATCCTGACATCCACATCGAGGCAACATCGAGGCAACACCAACATGATTTACTTTGCCGATCCGTTGACCCGTTGACAAGACGACCATTTTTCTAATATACCTATATACCCTGTTTAGTTCTTCTCGCTGTTCTCGCTTTAAGGCAAGGTCAGATGCAAAGTTTCATGTGAAGAATAGACTTTCAGAAAAATGATAATAATAATACATGTTTTGTGATCGAACAGTAATTTCAATGATCGTGTTTCGGAACTACGGCAGAAATTCTGCCAAAGAGAATCTCTCCCAAACCCAGCCCTACGAGGATTGAGATGATATATCCGGCATTGAACGTCCTAAACGACAATGTCAAAGACCTTCTAGACCGACAGGTAATGACCTTACATAACAGACAACATGAGGCCAAATCCCAGTAGTCTCTGGAAGGCATACAAAATCCCCCGGGGAACATCAACTGCGGCCATGAAAGGAGGAAATGTGCGTTTTGGAAACGAGTTCGATTTCTTGGCTGGTGATAATTTTTCTGCGGCATCTGAACCAGACCGACAAGAACCAGTGCTTCCTGACAATTGAATAGGCATGTTTCGCAAAGTTCTGCAGGACCTCAGCGTAAGCAAGGCAAAAAAGAGTTGGATTGGGAGCCAAAGAACCTTCGCCTCAAGTGAAGTTGAATCACAGGAGAAACTGCATTCACCCATCTGTCAAAGAGAGCGAAGAAGAAGAGACCGATACAAGCTCCAGCAGTTGCACCTCCGGAGGTGGGCTTCCAGGCCTGGAAGAGGAGGTAGTCACCGCCAACGAAATGGAAGAAGGGTGTCATCATGACCATTGTCGGTGGAAGTGTCATTCATGTTCATGGTTGCGAGAAACAAGACGAAGAGAAAGCTGTGCTCCCACGAGCTGGGATGCGACTATTCTGAAAACGGAAACCCTATTCTGAAATGCCGACAAACCGACATAGTAGCAGATCAGAGATGAGCAAGGAATCGCCAACGTGTGTACGTTTCCAGGTTTGATCGTGTGCTGGGAATGGAGCAAAAACTTTTTTCTCCCCGCCGGATAATGGAAGAGCTGAGATTATTAATTGATCCTGTAAACTTGGAGAGGTACATGTGTCAGTGATGGACTTCTTTTTGACAAGAGGTGCATTGAGACGGGAATAGAGCTGGCAGTGGTCGTGGTGACGGTTCAGCTAAGTATGTTTTATGCATGAAATTCGATAAACTTGTCGTGGAGATGGGCAAATTTGCCAACTGCTAAGGGAGATACGATACAGCATGCAGGTCTTTATCCGGAAAGGGGGCTCAAGACTTCTATCGAAAATGGGGCTAACTTGCGCATCTCATTCGACCATCTCATTTAGGATACTACCCCAAAAAAGGTCGTGTAGACGCTTACAGGGCCAGATGACGTTCATGAGGGAGGGAATGATACGAACTGCTTCAGGAACAGTTAGGGCCCCCCAAACACCAAAAATTCTTTGTCAATCCTTGTCTCGTGATCGCTGACTGATCTTGTCGTCATCTCATTATGAATACCGACGTTTCTCTGGAAATTTCTTGACTATGGCTAGTCTTGTTCGCTCTAGCATTACGCGTCGCTTTCGCATTGTCGCGAGGCGCAACATTGTACTGGCAGGAAAACCTATTGTAACGTCATTCATTCGATTGAACTCTTCCGAAGCACCTCCACCCACCAAAAAGCCTAAAACACCAGAGGAACTGCAAAAGAAGGCAGCTTTAGAGAGACATGATGATCTACAGAGGGACTGGGATGCGAAAATTATAACATATGAAGACCTTGTGCCTATCACCGAATCGCCAACTCCCGTACATATTCCTTGTACACACGAGTTTCACGATTTTGCGCTTACCAGTTTCACAGGACACTTATCTTATTGATGTTCGTGAGCCGAATGAGGTCGTCCAAGGAATGATTCCGTCTGCTGTTAATCTTCCACTTACTGTACTGGCGGATTCATTGCATTCGGCCCCAGAGGCTTTCCTCGCAAGGCATGGGTATGAAAAACCAAAGACAGGCCAGCGCATTATCTTTTACTGCAGGAGTGGTATGAGGAGTACTTCTGCTAGTGATGTCGCCAAGCGTAATGGGTATACGAAGTAAGTGATTATTCACAGAACAGGCTCAATCCTAACTGTATTCTAGTATATTGAACTACAAGGGATCCTGGATAGAGTGGACAGGCAAGCGAAATAGTCAAAAGTCATAGTTAACTTCTGGTTAGATACAAACCCTAACCTCAGCGCGGCAGCTGGTGGGTTTGAATGATCTGGTTCTTTACTTATGTCACACATGTACTCTTTTATTGTTCGGCAGTCTGTCCGTCGTTCTCTTGTACTTGCCTCGAATTATACAAGATGTCTACATTTGATCAGTACTGCACGAGTTACGACCTCACAAAGGCATCGACGGTGGTTTGCTACACCTGCCCCCCGGGTCAAGGAGAGGTCCGCATCGCCATGATATTTCTGGAGTATTGCCTAAGAATTTCTTACTTTTTCAAGTAATCTGCCTATGGAACGATATCACGCGCTTTCCGAAGCAACAATGGATTCTCTACTGGAGTCACTCGAGAACCTCCTAGACGATGTTGCAGACTCAGGTTATGAGGTGGAATATCACGTACGTGCCAAGGCATTCCGACCAAGTTCATCCTGACTTTCCGTTGTCAGAGTGGCGTTCTCACACTCAAACTAGCAGACAAGGGAACATATGTCATCAATAAGCAACCTCCGAATAAGCAGATTTGGCTGTCTTCGCCCCACAGGTGTGATACCTCACTTGCAGGTGTTGTCCGATCTGTTTTCAACTTCATGACAATTTGGTATCTCAGTGGACCGAAACGATATGATTATTCCGAAGCTGCAGACGACTGGTTGTATTCTCGAGACGAACGTACCATGGGAGAGCTGTTAAGCGAAGAGTTGTCTCAGGTATTTAAACGGGAAGTAAACCTCAAACTGACGAATGTGTCCAAAATGTTGTGACATTGAAACCCTCGGAATTTTCGGGCTTCGAACACATCTATCCGATCCGAGTGGTTCGCCAGTTATGGTCAGTATGTCATAACATGGATGACTACATGACCGAACGGCATGCAAATTATACAATTTAATATACAAAGGATGCGGAGGTGATATAGTAAATGCAAATGGGCGAGATCTTGTCCAAAGAAAGGCCAGAATAAAATGATGGATTGAGGTCATTATGGTTGACCGGCACTGTGCTGCCGCCGCGAAAGAAATGCAGATGCAAGTGATCTGAATAAAAGATCAAGGGATATCATCCAGAAACAAAGAGTAGACTTACCTGTTTGTTCCCTCGTAATGCTCGTACACACGTGCCGACTCTTCTGCTAATGTCTGGTGCTCTGGATGGTGTGATAAATGAAATTTATTGTGCTCGGAATGCGGAGAGTGAGATTGAGAATTATTCGGGAGGAGGGAAGCAAACATC
>Ga0153951_1000188_pt1 | contig 22700 bp, 25 predicted proteins | sample TSNJ035MetaG_FD_102278 | JGI IMG/M metagenome (GOLD analysis project Ga0153951, IMG submission 102278) | Attine ant fungus gardens microbial communities from New Jersey, USA - TSNJ035 MetaG | ecosystem: Host-associated > Fungi > Mycelium > Unclassified | place: USA: New Jersey, Wharton State...
GCTGTGATTGCCGTGTCTGCGGTTGAAATCTATGCTACCACCAACTGTTGCCGTGAAACTTCGTCTGTGTAGCATCTCCCGTTCTCTAGCCGGCCACGATGGTATGTGTCTGGTTGGTGTCTGTAACTTTCAGGCCAGGCGCGTATTCATCAGCCGTGATCCTGCTATTCCTCCAAAAACCGAGATCCTGGGGCCCCTGAGTCCTCGTGTGGGCTGATCACCAGTCTTCAACAGTTCGGAACAATGACGTTGTTTTTCTTGCGAGAATCAAGATGGCCACCGATGACCTGGCTTTGCATCCCTCTCATGACCGATGGCTGTGAAGGTGAGATGCGGTCTATTATTTTTAGTAATTCACTAATAAAATTACAGAGAGACAGGAAAGCCCTCACTGGGCCCAAGAATCATCAAATTCGTTCTGACCAAGTGAACAGCTGAATTTCGGGCTCATGAACTGTCCTGATGGCTCCAATGGCCAGGAATGCCATTGAACCAATATGAACATTGCGCCTGAGTAAAGAAACACTCTAAAGGCTCAGATTGAACAGGCTGTATAACTATTCATTCTCTGGGTAAGATCAAAGTTCATCATTCATACTTGATATTAATTCCAGTAGACATTAACATTAGAACTGGTGCAAACACTGTTCACAATAATGTTGTTAAGATTGAAGGTGTTGAATCATACAAGTAAATGTAAGTATAATATTGAATCAAATCCATCAGGAGAAAATAGTAAAGTGTTCTAAAGCTAGAACTCATAACTGTTTTTTCCTAATGGATGTGATTTAATATTATATTTACATTTACATGTTTTAAAATGATATCTTTAGTTTTAGCTACATTCTTGTAAATAGTTCTTGTAGCAGTTCTACTACTGATTAATGTCTACTAGAATCAATGCTAAGCATAAATAAAGGGCTTGGATCTTGTTCAAAGAATGAACAACTATATTACTTGTTTGATCTGAGCTTTCAAAGTTTCTCTTCGTTCAGGTACAATGCTTATATTGGTCTAATATCGTTTATGACTGAAAATTGAGCTATTTCTATTGCCAAGTACTAACTGATTATCAATGGTATCTATTCTTTTAAATTAGACTTACAATTAAATAGTTACTTTGTAATCTTTTTCTAATTCTCTTCATTCTCTACAAGGATATTTTCTAATGAAACAAGAGAGATTTGTAGTATATTTGTTATACTAAAGAAAAATATCATGTTGCAGCCTTTGAGAGTAACTCAGGTTGCAATATTAAAGTGAAATTTGTTTTCTGGTTCCTTGCCTTGAAGCATGCTTCAGTACCTCCGCTCTCGGACATCATAAATGCCCACGATCGTAATCGCCTCCGTGGCGGCAGTTTTGATCATAGTTTTGATCCCTGTCGTGGTCCCTACAACGATCGTAGTCGCAGCCACTTCCACCACCGCGTCTCCTGCCCTCGTAGTCGCGAGCATAACGGCTATCATAAGGCTCACGATTGTATGTAGTCTACAACATCCAGGTGATCAATTTTACAATAGACAGAGCAGAAGCGCACTCACGTTCATTTCTCTTGGGAGGTCCGCAGTAACGCCCTGGAGTGGATGTTCTTGCCCGAGCTTGTCCATCACAAACTTCAAATGTCGGAGCTTGGCGACATTGGGAAGGCTCACTTTTTCCGCTGATTATTTGGCCCCTAATATCGGCAGAGTTGAGTGATGGTAGCTTCTTCTTCGGCAGCCTCCATCATCACAGAGCCTCGCGACTCACGAGAATGTGGGTCATCCATGATATGGATCTCGTGAGTGGTGCACAAGCTAGCAAGACTCACCCTGCCGACTTTGGCAAAAATGGCTTCCAGCCCATTGTTGTGGACTTTGCAATCCAAATTAGCAATGTGAAGGTTATTGCCTGGATTTGGCTATCATCGGAAGGGCGCGAGCTGTTTGAAACGGCAGAGCGAAACATCAGCTATATGAGTATGATGATCGTAGAATAGAGCAGCATGAGACTCACGCCTGTCGTTGGCATTCCGACCTGGCTTCTGCCCCTCGAAGGACGCCCAGGGCCTTTTCCGCTCCTAGCTCTAGTAAAGGGGGATGCACCTTTGCCCGTCGGGAGCACTGATAGTACCCACAGCGACAGCAGTACCTGGTAGCTCAAATTCAGTAAATAAAGAGTACGTCGAGTACAACATTACCATCGGAAGGGGCGTTTCCCAATGTCATATCAGTGAAAATGCTGATACCACTTGAAGGAGAAATGTCCTGAGACTGCTAGGCTGGCGAGTGGAAATGAATCAAATGTCAGGTCGTGTCATGGTTTTCGATGCCAAAATTGAGTGTGGGCAGGAAAGAATGTGGATGGATTGTAGGAGAAACCTAAAACTTCTCTCCGCTCAACATCGCACGTTGGCCAATAGCCAACGGAGAAAATCATTGCGCCGGCAGAGTTTGCTGGCAGAAAGGAGACTAGTTGATGCTGTTGGCAGTGACGAAGTGATTGTACTGGAAGCTGTTAGGGAGAGGCGAAAGGAATTGCAAGTCAATGCTGGCGCAATCAGATAATTAAGGGCTCGGAGAAGTGATTCGACCTTCTGCGGGTGCGGCGGACGAGAACAGTATGTCTACAAAGGTTAAAGATACAATTTCTTGGCAGGTAACGGATTAGCTGCACTTACTTGGAAACATTCAACTTCCTGAACCTCGACATACCACTCTTTACCAGTCGCTACCATCGTCATCCTCACTAGGTTTCTTGTCTCCTTCTGGCGGCAGCAGTCTCCTCAACTTGACTCACATCTACTCAATAACAACCACCATAATTCCTCAAAATCAATTTGGTAAGGACAGTTAATGGTGGACATTCGGTTATGATTGTAGAGTGGGAGTCTTCGGGATATTGGGCCGACCTGTGAGCTTGAGCGATGGTGAGATTATCTGCCTTGGTTGCAGATGCATGACCTTCGCTCACTAGCTCTACTAAAGTTCACATTTTGCTCCCATCCAACAACAGCAGGAATTCATCGAGTTTTGGGAATTCAGGAGGAACGCAAATGTCACCTAGACGAATCTGAGGACGAAGCATCCGCCATCACGGAAGAAAACACCCACCTCACGTTCATCTAAATCCAAGCTGATCCAGAATCAGCGTTCAAGATTCATAACTTTATTCGTCGCATCCAAAGTCTCGAACCCTGAACCTGGCAGTCCCAACACCATCGCTCGTTGCTCTAAACAAATTTCTCAGCACCCAATCATCCCTCGTAAGTCCACGAACCTAGATACAACACTGTACTTGACACCATGTAGATTGAGATGCGGTGAACGTCGTTCCGAGACATCTTGTCCGATTCCGTTGACTTTTTGTCGCGAGAGTCCCAGAAGGGCATAAAAGCTCCACCTTCGAGTGGGAAACTCATTAGGATCCTCGGCCGCACAACGAGGTGGTGTTGGACGAGGATGCCAACCAGTATCTACCCAGCGCCTTCGGAACAATAGATCCCCAGCTTTGTTGTATACGAGTATTTTGAGCTTATTGATCGTTAGGGAGCGATCATAAGCGCTGTCTTGGCGGTAGCTTGAAGAATGGTCAATCCGATCTGGGGTAAGATTTCTTGTGTCATGACTTTTGAAGCTTTCGTTCTTGCTCACAGAACATATCCTCGACAACATGGCACAAAGACCTGGATTGTAATCAAACATCATCACTTAGCTCAAGTCGTCGAATCATCACGAAGGAAAGAAATGAGAAACTTACCCTGGGACAGCACCCGCGTGGTAACGCACGCACTTGATATGGAATCACATCACCTATTCAATGATCATGAGTTGAAGGGGAAAACTCTTTCAAAACTCTTTCAGATTGATACATTGCAGCTATCCTCTTGTTCTGGTTGAGATGTCGCATGCGAAGATGGTGATTTCTTACGTCCCAAGAAATTAACCCCTCCTGTGAATAGCTAACTGTGGGGAAAAGTAGTTTCGCAAATACACTGAGACTTTAACTAAGATAAGCATTTGAAGCACAAATCAAAGAGTCATCAACGTATCGGACACAATAACCTATTGATCAAAAAACGGAGTGTAGAGTTAACAATTTCAGTACTGATTACAGCGTAACAAGAGCGAAAAAAAATCAACAACTTAGAACAATTATCGAGTTACACTGGATTATAGCTCCCTAAAACACGATCAGCACGTCCAATATCATCCGACAGATGAGTAGATACGTACAAATTCTTGCCTGCCAGTCACCACTTCCTGTGGCTAAGATGCTCCCCGCAGGACTCAGATCGATGGAAATAACTAGTTGTGAGTCAGCAAAAATGTTGCCAGGAACCTGTCAAGCAATATATACCCGAATTTTTGTGTCCTTGGAGCATACATTGTACAACAGCACTTTTTGCATCCCAGAATTGCACACCACGATCCTTGGATCCTGAAACGACCCACTGACCATCATGAGATACAGCAACGCTCAGCACGTAATCCTGATTTATACATGGTCGTCAGTCCCAATACTAGACCGTAAATAGGAAATGTACCTTGTGACCAGTGAAGTTCATCGTGCAAGGACTGCTCTTATCGTCCCTCTTTCCGTCCGACTTACGCTTTGCAACAGCACCCATACCGCTGAGGTCCCAAAACTTCAGTGTCTTGTCCAAGCTTCCACTCACAAGGCCCTTTCCGTCAGGGGTGAAGGCAACGCTGTAGACGCTATCCCTGTGTCCGCGCAACCTCTCCACCAATTGTCCAGTCGAGACATCCCAAATGCGCACAACTGTGTCCAAGCTCCCGGCAGCGACGTATTGACCATTAGGACTGATGGCAACGGAGGTGACGCCAGCATCATTGTTCAATGAATCGTGATCATTGATAGTAAGAACTTTCGAGGTTCCGTCAACCATATCCCAAATCCTGGCGGTTTTATCGCCCGATCCAGAAACGATAAGCCGCCCATCGGTGGAGAAATCAAGAGAGTAGATTTCTTGTTGGTGACCATCAAAAACGTTGCGGATGCGCTTCTTTGCGATATCCCAGATCTTGGACGTACGTCAGTTGGGAGCAGGAAACCTCAGAAACTAGATGACGTACTCGTATTTGTTTGTCTTCAGCTCCGGTGGCAAGATATTTACCATCTGGGCTGAAACAAACACTCCGGATATATAGGTCACCTGCTTTCCCCGCAGTATCATCGACGAGTACACTGGAACACTTTTCTGTGAGCAGAGGCAATGACTGGAGTATATGAAATAGCCAACCAAGTCTTCTGGCCAGTCTTGGTATCGTAAATCTGCGCCGTCCGGTTGCACCCTGTAGCGAGATATTTTCCATCGGTCGAGAATCTGACACAACAGACGACACTGGGAATACAAACATCAGAATATTGACTATCCCGCGACAGAATGAAGATTAGTGCACCTCTCATGCATCAGCGTGTGCACCAGCGACACTTCCAACTGCCTCGTGGCCTTGGGATTGAAGATGGCAAACCAATCAGTCCCTTCTTTCTTGTGTTCGGGGGGCACAGAGTGAATATCAAGATCATCAAGAAAAGTCTGATTACCACCAGCAGATGGTGCAGCAGGGCTGACGCCAGGACCTGTTGTGGGGTGGCCCGGTGGACCAGGGAGCGTAGGAGCGCCAGGTCCCGTATGAAGCCCATGACTAGGCTCTGCAGAACCGGTTGGCGTAGGTCCTCCATAGACACCTGGACCGGAAGGGGGTGGAAGTTTCGGAGTAGGTCCTCCACTCGAGGAGCCAACACCGGTGTTAGGGAGCGATGGGCTATATGTATCTGAACCAATGAGTTGACCATGATCATAGAGGACTAGGAACCACTTGACTAGAGGAACTCACCAGAAGCCTTGAGCCTATCGTTCTTGACTCTTTTTGGATCACTAGGTCTCTCTCTCTCCCTCTCTCTGTTGTCACGCTCTCGGTCACGCTCTCGGTCTCGTTCACTCCTCTCACGATCAGTCGATGGTCCCATGCCCCTTTCTGCACCAAGAGGTCCCAGAGCAGACCTTTCCCCGCCTCTCGGGTCTCGTTCCACCGGCCTGTCTCGGGAATAGTCCCTACTGTAGGGTGTTGGCTCACTACCAGTCGGATATGGGGGACCACTTGCAACGTGGGCTGTAACAGGGAGAATCTGACTCGGGGCACCGGGGCCAACAGTAGCACCAGACCCTGGTTGACTCGCATTAGCTATAGTTGTAGCCGCTGCTAGTTGTTGTTTAGTAACCGAGAGCTCAGACCTCGCCCTGGCCAGCTCCTCTTCAAAGTGTTGCCGTACTTTATTGTGTTGTGACTCGAGATCATAGAGCGATTGCCTGATTATGTTCAGTTCGTTAACTTGTTGTACGACTACGTGCTGAGGCGTGAGAATCAGGAATTTGGTGATATGTCTGTAACATACCCTTTCCTTCAATTTCCTCCTTCTGGCCTCGTGCCGCGTTCACTTCTGTCTGAAGGGCTTCGAATTCTTCTCTGATCCTGTCAAATGACTCATTAAGACGGAGATGGCTGTGAGGTTGGTTGGGTCCCTGCGTTGGAGGGCCTGTTGGTTGAAGGCTACGGTGCTAATAAAAAAGCCATGAGCAAAAAAACAATGGATTAAGTTTAAAAATTACATTGTAAATTGTGTTCGTGGACATTCAGGAAATGCTGTGGCCTCTTTGGTCGAAGGAATGCGAAATGATGGCTGGCTGAGACAAAGCCTTATATATCCACAAAATCGATCGTTCCCACGCTCAAGTTGCCGCCGGCTCTTTTGTTATCCTTTTGTCATCCCTGCCAAGCATCGGAAATTTCTCCAACAACACATAATTTTCACAAGAAAACGTCTTTACTGAGCCCTGGAGATGAAATACTAGAGAACCCAACCCAGATCCAATCCCCCGATCCATGCTGAGGTACAGCCACATCAGATATGCTATTTATATGGTGCCTTCTATTCGACGCTTCTCCCAGTACGTTCCATGTGGCCACTCGTATTCCGCGATACTCGATTCATGCATCTCAATGCTGAAAGAGGTTTAGGGCAATGCCAACTCCATCTGCAGCATGGAGCTCACCTGTATCCTTCATTAGGATTGTTAGGAACGTTATAGCGGCCCTTTTCGTTGATCGAACACGGGTTGATGAAGTGCTCATGCAGGTGGTCAACATATTCTAGTACATTCCGTTCCATTGTACCGGAAACGGAAATGTAGTCAATCAAGCTGTCCATGCCATTCGGTATCAAGAATGCTGGATCACTAGATCATTACGCACCTCAAATGAATGACATACTCGCACAGTCCCACACCACCTGCATGGGGGCAGACGATAACTCCAAATTTGGCTGCCATCAAGAGCACGCTCAGAACCTCACTAACACCCGCAAGTCTGCAAGAGTCAATCTGACAAACATCGATAGCCTCGGCTTGAAGTAGTTGCTTGAATATCATCCTATTGTGAGCGTGTTCTCCTGTAGCTACTCCTATTCCGTGGGGTTTCAAAGCCTTGCGGATGGCCGCATGACCCAGAACATCATCTGGGGCGGTGGGTTCTTCAATGAACCTATATATACATAAACATGAATCAAGAAACACCGTACTTCAACATTCTGCCCTTACCAAGGTTTAATCTCTTTTAATTTAGTCACATAGTCAATTGCCTGTGGGACATCCCAAACTTGATTTGCATCAATCATCAAGACACTTCCAGTTGGCCCTGCATTTTTTCCTGCTAACCTAGTGCTTTGCGGGTCGTGTTTGGTGACAACATATTGTGGATCATCGATGATGGAACGGATGAGTTTGCCACGTCTGAGGTCATCGTCGACATTGGCTCCAACTTTCATCTTGAAATGGTTGAACCCAGCAGCGAGGGCCTCCTTGGTCAAACGGGCGACCTTTTCATCAGTATAGCCTATCGGCGACATTGAGTAGGGTGAGAGAGTACCTCAGATAGGATCACGTACCTAACCAACCAGCGGAGGTAACATATGCAGGGTAACTATCACACCCATTAGCACTGCCTGGGGAAGCACGACTTGACCTCACTCACCCTAATTCTCGTACTTTAGCCTCTCGATCCTTCTTGCCAGCCTCTTTCGCTTTCAACATCTCAGTCGCCTCCTCCTTTGTGATGGCATCGGAAATATACCTCCACGCTGCCGCCTTCACCAGCTCTTCCTACACAATAATTCATGGGTGGATCAAAGACTGCCCCTATAACCAAATAATCCCACTTACAGGTGTGAAATCAACAATAAGCTTCCATAGCGGCTTCTTCCTGCTCCTCGCAAACAAATCCCATAATGCATTATCCACAGCACCAAGCGCGATGTGCACAACTCCCTTCTCAGGGCCAATCCATCTCAACTGCGGATCGGCATTCAGGTACTCCCAAGTTTTACCCATATTGGCAAATAACTCTTCTATATCTTTACCCACAAGTCTTTGCGCAAGCTGATGAATAGCCGCACAGACGATGTCATTCCCGCGACCGATAGTGAAAGTCATGCCGTAACCTGTAAGACTAGGGTCGGAAGTGAAAAGGGCGACGTAGGCAGAGGAATAGTCGCAATCGGTGTTCCTGTCGTGGTATAGAAATTAGGTATTTCATGCAGGGCTGCCAAGCAGGATAGAACGTCGGCGTACATGGCATCGGTGCCATCTCCCGTCAACGAGGTAGGAAACCTCACATCTGCACAGAATGTTTACCAATCTACCCTGATATTGTCAAACACTAAAAAAAACATACCATGACTCGTAAAACTCGTAATCTTAACCATCTCTCAATCAAAACTAGATAGTTCAAATCTCCTCGAAGATCAGTAGGTCGAGTCCAGGAAGTGGAAGGTCGGATGGAAAATATTTCCACGCACACCATCATAAACTTTTATATAGTGCATGATAAACACATTTCCACTCATTCCATCGTGACCAGTTGCTCTGGGAAGAAGACGACCGGAACGCGAGTAGGGAAATGATTCCGCTCTATTCAGGTATCGGCCCGCCCGGACCGTTGATTAGCCGACTGAGTACACAAATCAGATTTATTGCAGCCCCAGGCAAAGTCCAAGTTGAAAAAAGCCTTATTCCCACAGCCTTTGTAAAGCTGAAATTTTCAGAGAAATTTGCAAACTCAAAAATTGCCCCCTATAACCCCTCCATCGACTGGTCCCAGTATCTCTATGAAGGCAGCTTTTTGAGGGTTGACATCACAGCTGCCGTTGCCTCAAATAAAGTTCAAGATAATATCCAATATAGTTCTTACACCACAACAAGCTGTACTATTCGAACTTCACACTGCAAAAAAATCTTAGTGTGATAGATGTCATGTTCAAACATGATGAAACCAAAAAAAACTATAGCAGGATATTGATTAGACCCACTAGGTAAAAAAAAGTAGTTTATCAGTCTATCCCTACCCTGAATTGACCGAGAATATCACCTCAAGTGTGTTGTATTTAGATAGACAAAAGAACTCAGTGTAAACACGCGAGTCTTACCTCAACTACCTATTTATCTATCTATCCAAAGCGAAACATCTGATCTACATCAAACATCAAGACATGATACAAAACCTAGTTTAGTTTTAGTGTGGCACTCAGAAACTCAAGGCCCACCTGGGGTTATTCACACTTGGAGCAAAGAAGGAAGGATACACCCTTCTCCCTGATCTAAAGGTGTGCGCGTGTGCGGAGGAGGGGGCTAGGGTTAAAGATCATCAATCTTTGATGGACCCTAAAATAAAAACCCCAACCCTTCAAGGGGAAGGACGAAAAAAAAACAGGCAAATCCATTCAAGTGGTAGCACATGTGATCGCAAACCCAAACAAGTTCGCTAAAACAATCCCAAGAATCCATCTGAAATCCACCCACGCCCTTGACGGAGACATCACATCAACCACGTCAAAGAAAAAATTTCGAAAAAAACTTTTTAGAACTCTAAACTTGGAGCCAAGCTCTTCTAGTCTGATCCTCCGGATTTACGCACTTCAGGGTTAGATTATATGTAACGATTATTAAATCATGTTTCTCGCGGAGCTGGTAGAAAAATCACGCCTGCCGGTTGTCTACGCATTACAAAAATGTGACATTGTATATACCTCAGATAGGCTCACAAGCATTACTACACTAAATTGACACACAAAAAAATATCGAAACAGGACCCAATGAAACTTACACATATTCACACAGGCAACTGGTATTGCCGAAAGGGTATATCGACGTGAGTAAGCTATATGACCGTCAAAGAGGAGATAGTGGTTTATCTGGTTGGCGACCTCGTAATCTCTTGATAAATCAGAACTACCAATCCGTGAGTCAGCACTGTCGACAGAGAGTTGAGATCATTGATACCTTTCAATTGCTCTTTCTTCAAGGGTTCACCATTGTCAAAATCGAAAAACGACGGATCAAGTGGAGCAGCGTCAGGCTCGTCTTGGGGATCATGATAAGGCTATGTTATCATGAGTCAAGATCCAATGAAGGTACAAGATGCAGCATACTGCCAAGTAAGGATGCTGGAGCGCCTCTTCTACTGTAATGCGGCGTTTGGGACTGAAGGTGAGGCATTTTTCCATCAGATCGACAGCGAGGGGATTTGCCTTTGTGAACACATCTCGGAAATTGACTCGCTTCCTGAATGGGAGCGCACGTAGGTATTCTCTAGACCGAGCAGATGAGATAGCATAGAAATCATCGATCGAGGGCGTGCCAAGGGTATCAAGGATGAGAGACAGTTGATGATGATCTTATGTATAAAATATTAATGAGATCAGATGACAGGCTTAGCTCCAAAGATACTTACAATCTCGACCGGGGAAGAGGGGTTTGCCGCTTAACATCTCGGCAAGTACACATCCTACTGACCACATATCAATAGCACGGGTATATTGTTTGAACGTGAGCATGACTTCTGGCGCTCGATACCATCTATTCTCAACTTGAACAGGCGTACAATGCGGGGAACGGAGCAAGCATACCGAGTAGCAACATATTCTGTCATGAACGTATTGTCATTAGCAAGGTTTGGAGGCGGACGCGCCGAGCGAGCGAGGCCGAAATCGCATATCTTGGGACAATGAGCGCGAACTACGACAGACAAGAATAAAGGAGGACCTTGAGATCGCAATTCGCGTTCAAGAGAAGATTCGAAGGCTTGAGATCACGATGAAGAACATCGGCAGAGTGGAGGGCTTTGAGGGCTCGAAGCGTCTTGGGTAAATTGGATCAGAGTGTCGGCCGAGCGGGGCAGGTTGACGACTGACCTGGTATATAAAGTATTGGCAATGGTCATCGCTCAGCTCCTGGGTACGGATAACACGATGAAGGTCAGTCTCCATGAGCTCCTGGACAAGGTAAACCTCGGTGAACTGGTATATATTGCGGGGCTTGAGGATATCGAGGATAGAGATGATGTTTTCGTGATGAAAGTGTCTGAGGAGTTTTATTTCACGGAGAGTTCGGAGACAGAACATAGTGTGGTCGAAGGGGGTGATGCGTTTGATAGCGACTTTGCGTTGAGTGAGCATGTGGGTTGCGGAGCTGGAGATGATCAGCGGTGAGTTGTAGTGGAGGAATACAAAGGAGTAGAACATGCCAAACAACGCCGTAGGCACCTTCGCCAATGACCTCGGCCGGCTGGTAGCCGGCGTCGAGGAGCGACTGGCGCATGTGGTCATCCATCGGAATGGTCGACTTGTCTTGCGGCCCTGCTGCTTTATATCACTCCCGAGTGTAACTGTCACGCTTTCCCGAGTATACTGCGTTAGATCCCGAGCCAATCGGATCACTTCGCCGTCGTCATCCCCATTCCAACTAATAATTTCTTTTTGATGAATCCCGCCTCTTATTGTCGACTACATTTCCGGCCACATGGTCGCTTTTTATCCTTCCAAATGAGGACCTTTTTTCCATTTCATCTCAAAATTTACGCTTGAGTCATTATCATTCACACTGGTTCTTTCTACTTGTTATGGATCCCGTGTACGCAGGATCCGGAACAAGCTAGCATTTTTAAACGGTCACATCATTGTGCGATCATCTTTTGAACCTCCGTTCAACTTCTTCCGCCGATGGCATACTGTCGGCCGTCCCGGCCCGCTCAACACACATTGCTGCTGCTCTCGTCGCCACCGTCAGAAGACTTACAACATCTGTCTCCCGTACTTTTTTTTGATCCAGGTTCATAAGTTCTGCAACAAAGTAACCAGTAAATGTATCCCCCGCACCTGTCGTGTCCACTGCCGGGCCCTGCAGCGGCGTAGCTGGCACAAATACGACTTGCAGGCCGGGAATCGAAGCTAATACACCCTTGGGTCCCAACGTACACACGATTCGCGTTCTGGCAAGAGCACTTTGTTGGGTTAATTCTCCTAAAGTCTGGGCGATATCCTCCGGAGGATTCTGTTGTACCAACGATGCGTGTAGATCTCGTGCTTCCAAGTGGTTGACGATCAACCAGTCGACTTTGTTCCACGGGAATCGAGCTATTTCATCGTCTTTCAACATGGGTGAAGGATTAAAAATGGTCGTCAGTCCGTTGGCCGACTCAAGTGCCTTGATGGTCGATTTGAGTGTGATTTCGTTTTGTAAAAGAAGATGAGTTGTCCCTGTGGGCCATGGTTTCTCCTCGTCTTCAATCATTTCGCTGTGGTTTGCTCCGTTAAATAGAACTGCCATCGGTTAATGTCATCTTCCCTTTTAAACATGTTCACATTTTACGTACCGATACTGTTTTCACCATCGTCAGCAACCTGAATGATAGCCCTCCCAGTCGCTTTCACCTACGAATAAAAAATTAAAAAATGCTCAACAAACCATGTCACCCCTCCTTTTGACCTACTGGATCCAGAAACAACGTGTCATTCTTCAAACCCCAACGCGTCCACAACTTGTCTTTCAATGCTCTCCCAGATTCATCATCTCCAACCGTTCCATAAAAGCTGACTTTATCCTGATCAGCAGCAAGTGAAACTGCAACAGCTTGATTAAATCCTTTCCCTCCCATCCTTTGCTGAAATCCATGTGAAGAGATCGTTTCTCCCGGTTTCGAGATATGCGGTACTAGAGATAATATATATATGAGTTCTCTCACCCTTCGCGTTCAAGGTGTTTTGAGACGACTCCACCGCTGTAGTATTCATCGAGATCTACATCATCGAGATCAACGGAAATAATCGGTTTCGACATGCCACGACGACATACTGATAGAACCTCGGACCAAACAATGAGCCATCCCACAAGAATATTCCAAGAGAAGTTGAATCGGGAAATCGAAATAGGATTGTTGTTCACGCCAAGCTTCTATCAAACTTCATCTTATCTAATCGTACTCTTTGACAAAAGCAAAAAAAGCGAAATCTTCATTCCAATGAGATAAGTATCCCATAGACTACGACTCTCTGCATGCTGCTGCTGTGCTGTCACTGCTATTGTCGTTTTTTTATTCATTTCCAAGATATTCTCAGAAAACGAAAACGGGCAATTAAAAAAGGGCAATAAAAAACAGACTCGACATAAACCATTTTTATTTTTTAAAAAAGCATCATTGGTCCAGTATGAAATTAGACGATGCTTTGAACAAACACAACTCCTATCACACTTTGAAAACAAGAGCAAGAAAATGCAAGGCAAAAGAAAAAGAGTCCTGAGGGGTAAAAGAAAGAAAGAAAGAAAGAAAAATCAAAAAGCGAGAGCAAACACAACATACGACGCGCGTACGAATCATCCCTGCATTAAAAAAAATTCGGATCACAAAAAACAGATAATATGACAAGATCGCGGAATTACAATTGAAATGCAATGCACAAATATTAGCACAAAGCAGTGCGCCGAGGAGACAAAGATAATGAATAGTCAGACATCAATGAAACCAAGACTTACATGAAAAATGTTTTGCGAGAGAAAAAGAAAAAAATTCGACCATTACTTTACAAATAACACGAGAGGAGATTGGACTGTTATGTGACGACTACCAAAAAAAGCATAGATAAAGTCCTTATAGGAAAGAGAACGCTCGCCTGAAGAACAACGGGGAGAAGGAGACACTCAAATGATCCAAGCAGGGATGATAATATATATGACCCCCTCCCCGTCTCCTTTTTTTCTCTATTTTTTCTCTGAGGGCCCAGCCACATCCACAGAATCATGGCACTCAATTATTATCCATCGGGAATAACTCATCATCATCCTCCCGCGTTTTAAATGAACTACTAGCAAACAAGCACACCTTGAGCATCGAACCCATCAAAAACAGATTTATACAACCCGAAGACGTACCTGCCAGTGGTGGTAGCTCCCTTCATCAATCCAGCTGGCGTGGGTCCACTCGACACAGAACCTCCTTTCGCGACAACCGAGTAATTTAATTTTGAGTAGAAAGAATCGAGACCTGAGCTGGCACTAGCCACACCACTCGCATACCCAGAAGTAGACATCACGTTAGCATGGAGGCCAGATGATGGTCCTGTTGGCGTTTTGTTGCCGGGTGCTGGAGTCGGGGTATTTGGAATGTTTCGAGTCGAGGGACCAGTAAGTGGCGATGTCTGTTGTAGTAAAGTACCCCACTCCTCTCTTATCGGCGCTGAGGTAATCGAACTCGTTGGAACGTTCGCTCCTGAGGTAGTAGCCGTAGCAGAACTAAGACCTGAAGACACTGTGACACCTGCGATACCATTTAAGCTATTATCAGCCACCGACGATGGGAATATGCCTCCACCTGCATTCGGTGAAGTGAAATTGGCGAGTGGAGGTAGCGCATGGATCCTAGAGTATCCGGCAGCGAGTCCTTGTGGCAAGCTTTGACCCGGGGCATGAGCCTGCAAAGCTCTAGTATTAGGTGACAAAAGCTCCCCTTCGAGTCCTCCGACACCACCCCCATTACCCACCCCTCCTCCATTCATTCCGTGTTGACCAGCGCCTCCTCCTAGTCTGACTCCTCGATTGACGCCGAATGCAGGACGAGGATTGTAATCCGAAGTTGGGATGGGGCGTGACGGCTGGTTATGGGCTTGATGCATAGGTTGGGTTAAATCAAAGGGGGATGGGGCACCACGATACGAAGGTAGTTGCGAAAGGGTTGACTGAGCATTGGCAGAGGAAGGGAATCCTTGGTTCGACCCCATGCGATTACTGGACATAGTTCCTTTCCCAGATGGATAAAGAGGTCCGCTCGCACCTCTAACCCCTCTTGATAAACCATTCGTATCAGCACCACCAATGCCTAACTGCATTTGCTGGGAAGCTTTGTTTTTCTGATAACGATGGTGCAACCCGAGGAAAGCGGCAGATGCATTGTTGAGCGACGACACCCCGAAAGATGAGGCAGCGCCTGTGCTTCCCGTGCTTATGCTCACCCCAAAATCGTTAGTGTTTTGTTGACCACTGACCGTGAGCCCCTCGAAGCGCGAGGCGAACGATACGGAGGGAGTAGCCCTATGTGAGGTCTGCACAGAAGGCGAACCTGACAAAGATCCTACAGAAGTGCCCGACCAGATAGAATTGGTATCACCCAGAAATGATGGGGCGGGAACGGAACTTGAGTGGCGATGGCCGGAACGGCTTCCAATAGGCGTAGGTGCTTGTTCATCTGAAGCTGAGTTGGAAGGTGCACCAGCAGTTAGAGCAGAAACTGGGGGTTTAGTATTACTTCCGCCTCTCGACATCCTCCTACTCCGTTCCTCTGGCGTTAAAAGATCTGTGAGTGATCCTGGAATGAAATCCTCCATGTCTCCGTCTTCCACTGCGCTACTGAACTTCCTTCCGACCCCCTTATAGTCGAGGTCAGCTGGATACTCTCTATGAACATCCCCATTACGCAACAATGGTCGTTGAACAGAAGAGGGAAGCATCGACAATCCTCCCTTTGCTGGACTAGCCGAAACATCCATATCCGCCCACCCTCGGCGACCTCCCATCGCAAGTCCGCTTCCCAGACTGGCAGCCACCCCTTGTCCAGCATACGAACTGTTAATGAATACACTCTGTGTTCCAGGGGCAGAAAAGGGCGAACTAGACATCAGTCCAGAGGTGTCCTGGGGAGAAGTATCCAAATTGGCACTATTAGGGTGAGAGGGGCGACGGGGCGAATTTCCAGGGGTGAAAGTGCCATTGGTAAGTCCAGCAGCAGACCTGTAGCCCCGACTGGCACTGGCACTTGGTGGCGAGCCAATTGGCCCAAAATCGGAGGGAGCCATGGCGGTAGTTACGCGAGGGGCCGACATGGGCAGAGGCACAGGCGGAGGTGTTGTTTTAAATTGACCATCACCATTTTTAGAGGCATCTGAGGAAGCACCGGCTTCTGGAGTTGGTGACTTGCCGTGTGCTGGTGGAGCAGAAAGCTGGACTCCTTCCATTTCATCCAGAGCAGCAAATGATGCGAAATCAGTGTCTTTAAGAGGTGGGGCAGGGGCAGAAGGTGATATTGAAGCTTTAAGTGGCAAAAGGGAGCGGTTTGACGCCGGTGCTGATGAAGTGGGTGATAAGAGACGAGTCGGGGCAGTAGAGCCTCCTGCAAGCAGGGTATTATTCCGTCCAAGTGCACTGTTAGAATTCCCGCCTTGTCCATCTTTCTTTTTCCGTAACCCTTTCTCGCTGCCTATTAAGGTTGGGGTAGCAGAAGCTGCTGCATGTTGCGCTGCCTTTTTGTTCTTCCTGTCCATAGACATGCTCTGGCCCGGGAGAATATGTGCCAGGGCACACTTGTGACCAAACTTGCAATTTCCTTTGACAAACCAGGCACAGGGCTCCTTCTGAGCTCCTGGTTCTGCAGAGGCATGAGAGAACGGGCAGGATGAACCCGCAGTACATGCTCCGACTTTGAAGAATTTGCAAGGAACATGGGAGAGATCCTTGGCTAAGAACCTACTTCAACTCAGCAAAAAAAATATCAGGTACTTTTGCGCACCTTTTGTTGACGCTGATGTCGATTTCTGCTTCGAGCTGGACTTGTCCGTTCGGTCGGCTTCCTTGTCGCGGTCTCTCTCCTCTCTGTCACGATCGATATCAGCCGCAGCCGGAGCATCTACTGTAGACATGACTAAATCAGAGGTTATAGTGCTTAAGAAAGATATATTTCAAGTAAATTCTAGAAGTGGCGGAGAAGGGAAAAAAAGAGATAATGGATTGGTTCAGAGATGGATCGACAAAACTGCTATAGTACACGTGGATTACGTAAGCGCGGCCCGACATGCCTGAATCTGTGTATTTGGGCTTATACAGAGCTAGCAGGCTATGTTGCATGAGTCAGTATATGGGATACCGCATCTTCATGACCAGTTCATTAGCCTTTGTTGTCTATTACGGCAATATTTCCAAAAATTAACGAAACAGATCTCGTTTCGCCCAGCCCTAAATCAGCCTATACTCAATGTGTATAAATAACGGCACTCGAGTACAGCCGACTCTGAGATAACTGTAATTTATAGGTTTCTCCCAAGCCGCAGCTATCTCACAATCCACGCTCCGCCAAAATCCATAGTTTATGCCCTCCTTCAACTGTTGCGGATTAACTCAGAGTAAAATTCACATTTGATGTCTCTTCAGGGTTCTACGTTAGCCTTATCCGTTAGCCTTTTTGAATCCTGCAAGGCTAGCCATTAAACGCCACTTCCCTATCTTAGATACACCTGACCCCTGAACAAGGGAAGCTCGCCAAAAAAAATGAGAGGTCCTTTTTGGCAATCATTGTCGATCTGATGACATTAGCCTTAATTCCAAGCTATCTTCACGGCTGACAACTCAACCCTAGGAAATTCATGCTGTTTATATTTATGCTGTAGACCACAGCCGTTTGAGCATCGTCGAAGTATAGGAGGGTTGACAAATGCGAGTTCGTTGCAACAGCTCTGAACCAAATGCCACTTAAATGTCACATAGATTCTGAGGACATCACGCCGCAGATGATGTTCCCATCGAGCCTTCGCCTAGTGAGAAGCCTTCTGATACGCTGATCAAGTGATCATCTATTGAGATCGAAAAAACGACCTGACTCGTGGCGCGACTCATGACAATTGAAATATAGGATGGGACCATTCGGAAGTAAAATTCGTTCATCACCGTTTTTTTGCATTTCTGAAATGGGGTGTGTTCCTTCTCACCCTGTTTCCAGTGGTTCACGCGACATTACGGGAGTTCGGCGAATACCGGCATTCTGACAACCGCCTTGATATCATAAACGCTCTACAATAGAAGCAGCACGAGCCTTGCAAGATGTCTTGGACCTACCGGCAAGTCATTTTCGCCTTCTACTACATTCTTCAGAAGAATTACGCTTGTAGTTAGTCCATTCTCCAGAATTACTGCATTCCCGCCAAAAAAACCGTAACCATCGGTTAATCTATTCTGGTCGAAGATTTCTCACCAAGGGCATCAATCAGATAAGATCTCTCGATGCCATCGATTCATCCGCGGGCTATCAGATAAGACCCTATGGAGCCGGCTCCTCTTATCAGATAAGCCCGGACGGTATGATCAATGGAGAACGTTAAGCCCACATTTGCATCCGATTTATGGGACGACATTATATGCACCATTATATGCACCTGATTTCACCTTTTGTTTAGAATACAGAAACCATTGCTTTGGCTGAAGGAGGAAGAGGGGATGACAGGCGAGAGAATTTTTGCTGTCACTTAGAGAAGTTGGCTAAGATCAACACTCCGGTGCACCACATCGTGTTCGGTTCAGAATTTTCCCAATTCCGATATTGTACCCCTGGAAGGGACCGATTGATGTCTCATGAAATGAATTTTTTTTAGGTTGCCAACGCCTATATAAACTTCTACGAACAAGAATTCTCAACGGCGTCTCCACTCCATCCCGATTCCTGACTTCTACTTGTGCATACGATAGGGCATTTGGTTTTGAAATATGGCAGACTCACCTTCACTATCATTCACTGACCATCTGCCAACAAAGGTGGATGTCATTACCAAAGGCTCTCAAGCTCCTAACATAGATCGTGACATTCGTGTCGCCCATGCCAACAAATATCCTCTCCAAGTGTGGTACTTCCTCGCTTCCCTCATCTTCCTCATCACTCTATTCAACTTTGCTGGGCTCGTCCTTGGTTATTACCGTGATAGACGCAACCGTCGACGCCTTAGCCGAGCTTCGCGGAGCCCAGAAGCTCAAAACCTGCCCAACATGATGCGCAGTTCGATCAACCTCTTACGTTTACCGCATGCTTTGGTAGATACATTCAGAGCGATATCTTTCCGGTGGACAATATCCATCGGACGATCGTACACCTTGAATCTTGCGGAAGTCGTATTTACTGCTATTTATATCTCTATCTGTTTTGCGTGGGCTTTGATTAACAGTGAGTGCGCTCTTATATTTGGCCGTACGATCAAGTTTCTCACTCAGCCACTCAGCAACCTCGACCGTGGGCCTCAAGTTTGATCCCACCTATTATGCAAATATTGCCGGAAATATCGCCTCGATACAGCTTCCCCTTATTGCGGCATTAGGAATGAAGAACAACATTATTTCATGTGGGTTCTTTTGCGCTCGCTGTACATAGAGCCAGGTTACTCACGAATACGAATCAGATTTAACAGGGGTAGGCTTCGATAAGGTGAGTCGCCTACTTTTTGTTGAATTGAGAAGTGGGACTGATGACTCGGAACGTAAGCTTTTGTACCTTCATTCAATGGTTTCCCGGGTGCTCGTAGTCCTGATATGGCTCCACGCGGGAGGAAGGGTGTGTCTTCTACCATCACCTGCGGAACATCTACTGAAAGGGTCTACATCAACAGATACATATAGGGTGAGTACAGATGTTGAATCAGAAGAGAGTTTGGTATTGAGGTAGTCGTCTTCTCTTTCAGGCTTGAAGGTGCAGTCAACATACATGTACCAGCAATTCAAGCTGGGATTCTGGCCGGGGTAGCTCTTACCATCCTCTCCGTTGTTTCTATCCGACCCATCAGAGACAAGTCGTATGAGTTCTTCCTGATCGTTCATCTTGTTTTGGCAGTCATATGCGTTCTCTCTGCCTACTTCCACGCTGCCAGTCTCAAGTAAGCGAGCTATACATTCACCATAGCACAGGCAAACAATACTTACTACCGGTTGTATACAGGTTTGGTCGATTTGTTTGGCCTGCCATTCTCCTTTGGGGCCTAGACCGCGTTCTCCGTATTCTTCGTGTCGTCTTATCTCTCTTTACGAAGACAACTGCTTCCACATCAACAGAATTGAAGGAGCACGGGTTCCAAGCGACAAAGCCAAGATTAGAACTCCTCTCTAACGACGTTGTCGTCCTAACAGCCCCTACACCTCGTTTCTTCCATTGGCGCCCAGGACAGAGTGTCTATCTCTCCTTCCCTGGCATATCGTTATCGCCATTTGAAGCTCATCCTTTTACGATCGCTAGCATCCCTGACTGTATCGACAATCATACTTCAGGTGATGACAGGCAATCTGCACAAGGGGAACTCAGGTTTTTCATCCGTGTTCGGACGGGGACCACCAGACGTTTGCGTTCTTTCGTTGAAACAGGGAAAGAGTTTCAAGTGTTGTTTGACGGGCCATATAGCTCTCCGCCTGTTTTGATGGGCTACGATTCGGTTGTGTTAGTCGCAGGAGGGTCTGGTATTTCATTCACATTTCCCCTCTTTCTGCATATGATTCAGTAAGTAATCTTAACCTGTAATTTTCGTCAGCTTTGATCGTGGATTCTTTAGACGAACGAAAAAAAATGGACCTGCTTGTCGAAGACTCACGTTTGTCTGGATGATTCGTCATGCAGGTATGATGTATAGCAACAATTCTTCGTGGTCGTACACTGATAGGTCGCTTCTTGAATGCAGAATATATCTCTTGGATACAATCCTCCCTTACGTCTGCACTTGGCACCATTCCTGCCGATATCACCCTCAATATCCACCTATTCATAACCGGCTCCTCCAAAGGTCGTGATAGAAGTCTCTCTTCGTCTGAAGAGGGAGGAGACCCAGAAGCTCTCAAGGAGGATACCTACTCCGAACTTGACGAAAAATTTGCAGATAATTTGAAAGGAAGTGGTAATGCAGAGGGAGGTAACAGCGGGACAAGTAGTCGAGGTGATCATAGTGCTTCTCCAACGACTCAAAATATTTTCAAGTCACCTGCAGTTCAGATTCATCGCGAACGTGCTGATCTTGAAAAGTTATTCACAGAGGAAGTAGCTCTGGCCCGGGAATCTATGTCAGTCAATGGTACGTAATATACGGTCCGAGATCGAGTATGTATACGGACGGTGTAAAATGACCTAGTTTGCGGAACACGCGGCTTAGAAAAAGCAGTACGAAAGGCCATTAGGAAGCCTCGCATAGGAGACATCTTGAGAGGTGGTCCGACAGTGTCGTTGCACATTGAAGGCTTTGGAAGCGGAGTGAGTATTTCTGAAAGATTCTTGTGCAACAGTTTTGGTCTGATTTTCATGGTTTTTAGTGAGTTTTCACTCTAAAAATGAAAATGTACGTGAAGTAGATAGAAAAGAGACGTTATAAATATGTATCTACAACGTCTCATATGACACGAATCGATGATGATAATGCTATTAAAGAACTCAGCCTTCAATTCATTCGCGGGTCCTAATACTGATATCGCTCTTGTGTTGAATCTTGGAAACCGAGCGGGCCATTGCTCCTCGGTTCGATGAAGTTTGGACTTACGGACACTGTTATTAGGCATAAGAATTCAACGCCCACTGAATGCTTTAGAGCCTATCTGTGACCATTACCTGAAAAAGCATTATCATTTCCTATATGAGTTGTAGGAATGATCTCAATGTTAGATGTCTTTTTGCGGCCGCGGTACAGAGAGCAGCTGAGGATTCAAGGGTGCAGTCGTTTGAGGAGGTCCCATAAAGCATAGAACAGTTCTGAACTCTTTAGGGTTAGGGTCATCCTTAATTGATAAAAAAAAAGATGATCTCTAACCCTCACCTTCAACAACAATGCGGTACTACGAACAGAAATACCCTGAAGTTGACGAGCTTGTCATGGTTCAGGTCCGCCAAATTGCAGAAATGGGTGCCTATGTCAAACTAGTACGTCCTCACAAAAACTGGCTGGGCCAAGTGAGAAGTAGGAAAGCTGACTCAACACCATTAGTTAGAATATGACAACACAGAGGGGATGATCCTTCTCTCAGAGCTCTCCCGTCGTCGTATCCGATCAGTTCAAAAACTTATCCGTGTCGGTCGGAATGAAGTAGTCGTTGTTCTTCGAGTGGACAAGGAAAAAGGTTACATCGATCTTTCAAAGCGTCGTGTTTCTCCGGAAGATATTGTCAAATGTGAAGAGCGATACATGAAATCAAAAACCGTTGCCTCCATCCTCCGTCATGTTGCCTCAAAAGTACCCTCATTGGATCCTAACGGCGAGTCCGTCGGTATATCTGAGCCTAGCCCTCAAGCACAAGAATCGAAGAAGGCGATGAGGAAGGCGAGACATCAAGTGCAAGATGAAGATGGTTTTGTTGGTATGGATGTTGATGCGGGTGTTGGAGCACTAGGAAGTGTGAACGAGGAGGAGAAATTGGAAAAGCTCTATGAGAGCATTGCTTGGCCAATCGGGAAGAAATACAGGCACCCATATGATGCTTTTAAACTTTCCTTGACGTACGTGTCAGCATTTCAACATACCTGATCTAACATAGTATTTTATTTCCTGATTCGCAGCGAACCTGACAGTGTGTGGTCGTCGTTACCAGAGCCGATCGCACC
>Ga0153951_1000189_pt1 | contig 22650 bp, 21 predicted proteins | sample TSNJ035MetaG_FD_102278 | JGI IMG/M metagenome (GOLD analysis project Ga0153951, IMG submission 102278) | Attine ant fungus gardens microbial communities from New Jersey, USA - TSNJ035 MetaG | ecosystem: Host-associated > Fungi > Mycelium > Unclassified | place: USA: New Jersey, Wharton State...
ACAAAACCATCTATGCGGAAACGCGGTTATTTGTTGAAGCGCCCACAGGGACCGGCAAAACCATTTCGACACTCTTTCCCGCAATCAAGGCGATGGGCGAAGGTTTAATTGAGCGCCTGTTTTACCTCACCGCCAAACAAAGCACCCGGCGTGTGGCTGAAGATGGCATGGCCTTATTGGCAAACAACGGTCTGGTGGCCAAAAGTATCACCCTTACCGCTAAAGATGTGATTACATTTGAGGATGAACCTGATGACCCCAGTCTGAATCCCTATATGCTCGGATATTATGACCGCTTGAAGCCCGCGCTCAAAGATTTATTCGCCCACGAGAATCAATTGACACGCCAGGTGATTGAAACTTACGCCAAAAAGCACACCCTCGACCCGTTCGAGTTCAGTCTCGATGCGAGCCTTTTTTGTGATGTGGTGATTTGTGACTATAACTATCTTTTTGATCCCACCGTGTTCTTGCAACGCTTCTTTAGCGAACCCGATCCCGGCAATTTCTTCTTGGTGGATGAGGCGCACAATCTCATCTCGCGCGCCCGTAGTATGTATTCGGCGACGATTGAAGACGGTCAATTCGTCTCACTCAAAGACGCCCTCAAAGGCCATAAGGGCAAAATCTTCACCAGCTTGCGGCGCCGCATTAATCGCGTCCTCGATGAGTTTGACCTCTTGAGTGCCGCCCTGGACGACAAAAAGGTGCACGAAGTCTATCAAAAAGACGCCGTTGACGGCTTGATTACGCGTCTGAATCAATTCAGCCAGACCATCCATGATTGGCTCGGGAGCGACCCGGCACCGGAATTACAACCGATCATTGAAATTGTCTTGCCGGTTTATTTTGCCGCCAATCAATATCTGCGCATCAACGACTTTTACAATGAGACCTATGAAACCCGGATTACCAACGACCATGGCGTGATGGTCAAAGCCCTCTGCTTAGACCCCAGCAGCTTCATTGATCAATCGCTGGCCTTGGGACGGGGCGCAGTGCTTTTTTCCGCAACGCTATCGCCAATCCACTATTATCAAGAGATTCTTGGCGGCCTCGACAACAGTCTGGCCTATCAATTGCCCTCACCGTTTGACCAGCAGAATTTGCAACTGATTGCCACCACCAATGTCCAAACCACCTACCAACAGCGCCAGGCCAACTTGCCCACCATTGTCGCGAGTCTTGACGCGCTGGTAGCGGCCAGGCCTGGCAATTACCTGTTCTTTTTCCCGTCATATCAATATTTAGAACAAGTGTATACTGCCTTTGCCGCCACTCACCCCACGGCTGATCTCGTCGTGCAAGCCGGGCAAATGGACGAGGCTGCGCGTAAGGAATTTTTGGCGCAATTCACCACCGAGAGCCACACGATTGGGTTTGCCGTGCTCGGCGGGATTTTCTCTGAAGGCATTGACCTCAAAGGCACGCGGTTGATTGGTGTCGCCATCATTTCAGTCGGCCTGCCAGGCCTCAACAGTGAAACCGACCGCCTCAAGGCCTATTACGACGCCCAAAACGGCCAGGGGTTTGCCTACGCTTATCAGTTACCGGGCCTCAATAATGTGCTCCAAGCCGCGGGCCGTGTTATTCGCGGTGCTCATGATTGCGGGGTAATTCTTTTGCTGGACCAGCGTTTTGCCACGCCGCGCTACCGCCAACTTTTTCCTAATCACTGGCAGGGACTGATCATTAGCCGCTCAACGGCTCAATTGACAGACCAATTGCGCCATTTCTGGGAGGATCACGCATGAAAACTAAGCTCACGCTCGATTTAGAAAAAACACTCTATCAATATTGGCAAGAACAAGGTGGTTATGTGGTTGAAGAAGTGACCATGCCTGATGATCGCGGCATTGTTGACACGTTGGTCCTCCAAAATGAGGCCAACGCGCCTGTATGGCGGTGTTTTGAACTCAAGGTCACCAAAGCCGATTTTCATAGCCACGCCAAGCTCAGTTTCATCGGCAACTACAATTACTTCGTCTTACCAACCAAACTCTACCAAGAAGTCAAAGCGGAGATTCCCACAGGCATCGGCGTGTTCACCTACCAACCGTTCAACAAAAAAGCGTTGGCAGCGAGCACCGTGCCCATCACGACCCCGGGCCTATTGACGATTGCCAAACCGGCCAAGCACCAAGACTTACAAGTGGACGCCCAAGCGCTGAACCTGCGCTTCATCGCCAGTCTCAATCGTGAAGTCGTCAAAGCCAAACGCGTTGAAAAAGGCCTCGATCAGTTTAGTACCGATCAGTTATATCAAGCCTTGAAGCAGCGCACCAATGATTATGATATTTACCAGCCCGAGGACAATTTGATCGACCGGTTTAGTGAGGAGTTACGGACTGATACGATTGCGGCACTGCAGGCGGAAATTGATGCGCTCACCGAAGAGAACCTCAAGCTGAGGTTGGCCCAATGAAATACTTCCCATTCATCCGCGGCAAGCAATTTGACCTCGCCGCCTTGACTGAACTCGCCCAACGGCAGCTCATTTCACCAGCCATTGTCCCTGTGGTTGAACCGGTTAAAGATAGCCCCGGCCTCACCAAAATGGGCACAGCGTTTACCAAAGCCCAGTTGCCACTGGCCATAATCACCAATCCGCAAGTGGGGAATTATGGCTTGTTGGCCCAGCCGACCCATGTCATTGCGCTAGCATCACCCTTGCTAGAAGCGCGCTATTTTGAGCCTGAAAACCATGGCCAAATCACCATCGCCCAGACTGTCGCCCAAGCCCAGTTATTGCGCCGCCAATCGGGCATCAAGCTTGTCCCCAATACCGCCGTCACCCGCCAGTTGGGCTTATCAAAGGCTGTGTTCCTTGATGATCGTTTTACCATCTGGGGCCATAATGAAGACTATCGGCTGGTACAAGATGAGTTATATCAATTTGCCCCCGACCAGTTGCCCGGGATTGGTTTTAGTGACTACCCGCTGACCAGCGGCCATTATTCAGAACAAGGTTATCCCCAGCGGGCCGTGGCCCTGCATTTGGTTTATCCCCATCAAGGCCGCTTGCGACTGCATCACTTTGTCTCCGTGAACAACGATGACTACACCAACCCTCAGGGCAAGTTTTTTGAAGCCGCTGCGCAATTGGCTCCTTGGTTGGCCACTCAGCCGCAAGCCGACAGCTTTGGCCTCCGCGCTTTGATTGACCTTGCCGCGACGCAACATTTTCCCGGCATGGGCGTCTTGCGGAAATTGCAGCTGATGCATCACTTGGAAATCTTAGACCGGTTTTTGAGCGTTTAGCGTTGCGTTGATTGGCTTTTGCCGGTATCGTGGATAGCAGATTGAGATTGACAATGGAGGAGAAAAAATGACGCAATCAAAATGGCTCACTTGGCCAGTGTTTGTCGAACTGACCGAAATTTATACCGCACCGTTGAATGTCATCTGGTTCATTCTTGGGAGCGCAATTGCCCAACTCGTGTATGGCACGTTTAACATTGAAAACGTCCTGTTGTGTTTAGTGGATGTCTTTATTTTTGACTTAGCCGTGAATGTCTCGGATAACTATTTCGACTACATCCATGCCCATGATCGCGAGCATTACGCCAAAGAAGTGAATCCGATTGGCCGGCTGTCACTGCCACTCAAACGCGTCGGATGGCTCGCCACCGGTCTTTACATCCTTTCAGCCATTCCTGGCATCTTCTTATGGTTGAACACCGGTTGGCCCGTGCTGATTTTTGGCGCTATTGGCTACATCATTGGAATCTTCTACACTGCGGGTAAGTTCCCGATTAACGCGACTCCTGTGGGCGAAACCGTGGTCGCCTTATCGATTGCTTACTTGATTCAACTGGCCTGCGTCTACGTCAGCATTGCCGGCCGCGTGCCGTTCACCTTGGGTACCATGGGGATCACCTTCCTGTTGTGCCTGCCACTGACCTTGAATTTCTTCTGTGTGCAACTGGCCAACAATATCGCCGATTTAGACGAAGATATCGCCAACCATCGCCACACGCTGGTGTATTTCACCGGGAAAGCTAACGCGCTGACGATTATGAAAGCCGGCGTGATCATCGGGACCCTTTGGCCCATCGTGAATGTGTTACTGGGCAAAGCCCCTTGGCTGACGGCCTTAAGTAGTTTGATTCTGATTGCAATGTGGCCAGGGATGCAACCATTCTTTAAGAACCCTGACAAGCAAAAAACTTACATGGGCGTCATCAAAAGTGGCTCCCTGTTCTTCGTCGGCTACACCCTCTTGTTCGCCCTGGGTGTGTGGCTTCAAGGTTAAACAAAAGAAGAGGCTGTGACAAAAGACGGGTTGAGAATGAGGATTAACAGGGGTTGATGATAAAGCCCGAACTTAGGCTTTGAATCAATCCCAGTTAACCGGAATTCTCAGTATTTTGGAACGTGATTAGTCTGGTTCGTTCGGAAATTCAAAAAGGGTTGCGACAAAACGTAGTTTTGTCACAACCCCTTTTTTATTCTACTTAGGCTTTCAGCTTATACACCACAGCGCCATACGGTGGCAGGGTGAGCGTTTGGCCCACAGGTGGGTCAATTGGTGCGTTGGCCAGCAAAACTGTCCCTGACGGCAATGAGAGGTCAGCAGGCACCTCCCAGGTCTGCGTGACTTGGTCAAAATTAGTCGCCACGAGCAAGGTCGCATCGCTCCCTTTGCGCAGATAGATGAACAAGTTCGGATCGTCTGGGGCCAATAACTCAAAGGCACCCGTGGTGACGAGGGGTTCGTCATGACGGAGTTGAATCAATCGTTGATAATAATGGTACACCCCATCTGGATTGGCTAAATCTTCTGTGGCATTGATGCGGTCATGATCAGGATTGAGGGCCAACCACGGTGTGCCGGTAGTGAAACCGCCTTGGACCGAGCCATCCCACGGCATAGGCGTGCGGGCATTATCACGGGAATGCAGATAGATAGCCGCCATCGCCGCCTCTGGACTCTCATGGTGGTCTTCCGTTAGCTCACGATAACTGTTGTAAGTCTCAAGATCGTTATAATCGTTCAATGACGTGAACCGAGCATTCTTCAAGCCGAGCTCTTCCCCTTCAAAAATATACGGGGTGCCTTGCAGCATGTGCAACGCCGTGCCGAGCATTTTGGCTGAACGGACCCGATACTGGCCTTCATCCCCGAACCGGGAAACGGCCCGCGGTTGATCATGGTTGCTCCAATACAGGCTGTTCCACCCGTCGACTTCAGCGAGCGTGGTTTCCCAGTGGGCTAACACGGCCTTGAGATCGACAAGTTTGAAGCGGTTGGTCGCAAATTTGCCATAAGGACCATAGTCCAAGTGCATGTGGTCAAAATGAAACACCATATTCAATTCATGGCGGTCAGCGCCCGTATACAGCTGTGCTTCTTCCGCTGTGGTGTGCGGGGTTTCGCCGACCGTCATAATGTCATAGTCCGACAAGACCTGCTGGGACATCTCTTGAAGATACGCGTGCACTTTGGGGCCATTGGCTGCGCCGGCATAATAACTGCCAAACGCCTTACCCTGAATGACCGGGCCGTCTGGATAAGCGGGATCTTTTGAAATCAACGAGATCACATCCATGCGGAAGCCATCAACGCCCTTGTCCAGCCAAAAGCGCATCAAATCATACACTTCTTGGCGAACCTTGGGATTCTCCCAATTCAGATCAGGTTGTTGTTTGGCAAACAGATGCAGGTAATACTCGCCTAAATCAGGCTGATATTTCCAGGCTGAGCCGCCAAAACTTGATCCCCAATTGTTGGGGGCGAGCCCTTCCACTGGTTGTTTCCAGATGTAGTAATCATGATGGGGGTCAGTCACGGATGACTGGGCCGCTTGAAACCATGGATGTTGGTCAGAGGTATGGTTGACGACCAAATCCAAAATAATTTTCAATTGTCGGTCGTGCGCCGCTTGTAAAAGCTGCTCAAAATCGGCCATGGTCCCCAGTTGGGGATCAACAGCGCGGTAATTTGAAATGTCGTAGCCGTTATCCACCTGAGGCGATTGATAAATCGGGTTGAGCCACAAGACATCCACGCCTAAATCGGCCAAGTAATCTAACTTAGCCGTAATCCCATTGAGGTCCCCAATGCCGTCGCCATTTGAGTCATTGAAACTCTTTGGATAGACCTGATAGACGACACTATTTTTCCACCATGGTAATTCATTCATCGTCGTCATCCGCTTCAACTTGAATGGCATTGACGTTGACAATGGCTTCTTTGCCCTGTTGAATCAAGGTCTCAATCCGCTCATCTGTGATGTAACTGTCAGTTGGTTCCATCGTGAGGCCTAACGCCAGTGGCAGATTCATCCCACTAATGATGTGAGTGTGTGGCCGGGTGCGATAATTAAAGAATTTCTGGTTGACGCTGCCGGCGGTCATGTCCGTCAGCACGACCACATCGCGATCGTCCGGGAAGGCCTTCATCACGGCATCCACTTGTTCACCCACCGGTTGATTGTCCAGATAGGCGGCAACTGTGACAATATCTCGGCCGCCCCCACTAATAAAGTCCAAGGTATCTTTCAACCCCTCCGCCAGGCGATGATGTGATGCTAAAACAATTGTCCGTTCCATGAATTTTTCCTCCTCATTTTGATGTGGTTGTTACGCCAAAAACCGATCAAGAACCGGTTTGCGCGGGTTCCGATCGGTTCCGGCTAATCATTTAACAGTAATTCCAACAAGGCATCGCTCAATGCCGCAGGTGCCAGGCTTGCCACAGTCATGGCGGCCCGGTTCGCTGGCATGCTGGTGATGCTTTGCCAGAGTTGTTTCTTCAAATCAAAATCGACTTGGGCATGTTGCAACAGTGCAAAAATCCGGTCGTTGGTAATGGCTTGATGATCCTCCGGCGTGATGTCGAGGGACAGGTGGACATCATTTTTGCCGGAGATTGGCTGACCAGTAACCGTTGCCCCAATCACCTCCAGTTGATACGTCCGCTCGGCTGGGATGATGTGGCTCGGATCACTCACGTGCACTGACAAGGCGTTTGTGGCAGGATCCCAGGTGAATTGTGTTTCAGCCTGACCCTTGTCAGTCTGTTCCCGCAAAACATAGTCATGCTTATCCCCTGGAAACAGGCTGACAGTCATCGCTGTTGGTAAGGCATCGATTGACGCCATTGCATCTGAGGCCAATGGCACAATGCCACCCGAACGCACAAGCACAGGATACTGGGCTTTGTTGCGGTAGAACTTCACAACGGCAGGACCAGTGTATTGTTGATGGGTAAACAGGTCTGTCCAAGTGCCTGCTGGCACATAGCCTTCAGCACTGGCGAGCCCGGTAATTGAATCACTGGGCGCGGTAATTGGGACGACGAGCATTTCAGAGCCAAAGAAATACTCGTTCTTGAACTGATACGCTTCCTTAGCTTCAGGGTACCGATAATAAACCGGTTCAATCAATGGCACACCCTGTTCATGGGTCAGCACATCTGCCGTGGTCAAGTACGGCACCAGTTGCGCCCGCAACCGCATGAAGGCCGTCATGCTTTGTTCCGTTTCAACGTCATACATCCACGGCTCTTTACCCATAAATGGGTTGTCCGAGCTGTGCAGCCGCATAATCGGGCTAAAGACGCCAAACTGTAACCACCGCAAGGAGAGTTCAGGATCATAGGTGCCCTGCATATGGCCACCGATATCATGACTCCACCAAGTGTAGCCAATGTTGGTGGCATTTGCTGTGAAGTAAGGCTGGAACTGCAATGACTTCCAGCTCGCAATTGAGTCCCCAGAGAAGCCAATTGGGTAGCGTTGACTCCCTGGCCCGGCAAACCGGGACAGGATTAACGCTTGGTCCTGCTTGCGCTTAACTTGGTCCAAATAATGCAAGACATTCAGTGACCACAACGGATCAATCTGCGCCTTGGAGCGAGCGGCGCCTTGTTGCCAATCGAGCCACCAGAAATCAACGCCCTGTTTTTCAAGGGGATGGTGGACCAATTTGAAATAAGCGTCGACAAACTTGCGATTATTCAAGTCAAACATGACTGGCTGCTTGGAGTCGGGATCAATGCCCACTGCCTTAGCCACCTCTGGATATTGTTCTTCGGATGGCCGAATTCCAGCAGCGGGATGCACATTCAAGGTGACATGTTTGCCTTGTTCATGCAGCGTCGTCAGCAAGGCTTCTGGCTTTGGAAAGAGCTTGCGGTTCCAGGTGTAACCCGTCCAACCACTCCCATACTCAGCAGGGATATCAGTGACATGCCAGTTCATATCCAGGACGGCCACTGAAATGGGAATCCCCGCTGCTTCAAAGCGTTGCATCAATTCAAGATAGCCTTTTTGCGTATAAGGGTAGAACCGACTCCACCAGTTGCCCAGTGCAAAGCGTGGGACCAGGGGTGGAAACCCGGTTAATTGATAGTAATCATGAAGCGCGGCTTGATAGTCATGCCCGTAAGCAAAACCATACAAATCAATTTCAGCCACTGGCCGATTTTCAATTTGCTCACCAGCCTGGCGCATGCTGTTGGAATCATCTAAGATGGCAAATCCATTTTTGGACATGATACCGGGTTCCAGTGGCACGGCCCCATCGGCGCCATCCAGCGTGCGGGCCGTCCCTAACAGATTCTTGTCGTCAGGATCACCGAAATGCCAACGCGGATAGTGGGTTTGGTAGTTGTACTTGGTATCGATGAACAGGTTGGCCCCATTGAATTCGCCGCCACGATAATACAGATGAAACGAATCGGTTTCAATTTGGACGGCAAACCCATCTTGGTCTTTGGTCAATTGAAAGGTCGGGTCCCCAAAATCACGATCGACGACAGCTTGGGTCGTACCATCTTCAAACTGACCGTCAGCCTGATATTCCATGCGGATCATTTTATTCGTAATAACGGTGAAGCGGTAATTTTCGCCGCTGATCTGATTGTCTTGACTCACAATAGTTCCCTCTCAATCTTTCACACACATTACTTTGTCGGTTGTACCCCGAGGATACCGAAGAATGACCCAACCAATGCAATCACAAGAATCAAAACGATGACACGGTTTGGCGTCCACTTCTTTGAACCCAAGAGTTTATAAACCATCCAGGCGACTAACGCCGGCAGTAAGGCTGGCATAATCTTGTCCAGCACTCCGGTCTGCATCGCTAACTTAACTTTCCCGAATTGGAATTGGAGTGGCGTATAGACTTTGACCACCGTGGCAATCAATGTCCCCACGACGGTAATCCCCATGACGGATGCTGCTTCAGTGAAGGCGCTCAGTTGGTTCGCCATCGTGGTGACCAACTTAACCCCAGAATCATAACCGATATCAAACAGCTTAATCCGAGCCCAGAACAAGAGCATGTCGACAATCAACCAGATGATGGCACCCAGTGGGTTTCCTTGGAGCGCCATATAACCGGCAATCGAACCCATAATGGTTGGTAAGAGAATCCAGATAATGGTATCCCCAACCCCAGCAAAAGGTCCCATCAAGGAGGTCTTCAACGCTTGGACGGCGTCTTTAGACTTAATCCCATCATGTTCTTCCATTGCCAGTGTGGCACCTAAGATCATCCCACCCATGGCTGTGGTGGTATTGAAGTATTTGAAGTGATTATCCAATGCGGCAACATAATCGTCGTCGTTGGGATAGATTTTGCGGAGCACTTTGGAGAAGGACCAGACAACTGATGGGCCTTGCTGCGTTTCATAATTGAAGTTGTTCACACCCATGAACATGTAACGCAAAATCGCACTATGTCTTTCTTTCTTGGTTAACTTATGTTGTGGTTCTGTTGGTTGCGGTGTCTGTGCTTGTACATCACTCATCGTAGTCGTCTCCTTCTTCTTCAGTGTCTGCTGCGTCAGCACCATTGGCAGTGGCAACAGCGTTCTTCTTGGATGCATTGATTAAATTCTGGTAAGTGTAAATTGCTAAGGCTAAACCAATAATCGCAACCCCTAAGATTGGCACATTCAGGTAAGCCGACATGACAAACCCAATCATCAATACCCAGATGTACTTCTTCAATGGCATGTAGTGCATCAGCATCCCAATCCCGACAACTGGTAACATACTGCCGGCAATGGTGAGCCCATTGGTCAGCCATTCAGGAATAACCTTGAGTAACGCACTGATGGCAGATGGGCCAACGGTGACGATCAAAATCATTGGAATGAAGTTCTTTAAAGCGAAGAATAACGGTCCGATCCAGTTAACCAAACGCATTTTGTTAAATTCTTTAGCGTGAGCGTAAGCTTGAGCACGGTGGGCGATGAAGTTGTTGGCAATTTTGATCAACACATCCAGTTGGATGGTTAACAGTCCAACAGGCAAACCGACCGCAACCGCAGTCCCTAAACCAGCACCAGTCCGGGCAGATAAATAAATCCCAACAATGGTGGCTAATCCGTAGTCAGGCACTGACGCGCCACCTAAACCAGCAACCCCTAAACTCATCAATTGGAACGTCCCGGCAATGGTCATGGCTGTCGGTAAGTCCCCCATGATCAGTCCGGCAAACAGCCCAACCGTCACTGGCCAGTAGTTCATAATCGTAATCCCTTGATTATCAATCGTGGCGTAGGACGCCAAGATGATGATCAAGATATCTTGCAAAATATATGGCATGATGTCTCCTCCTAAAATTTTTTACAATGGCAATAACCTATTTGATCTCCTTACCTTCAATCGCCTTATCAAATGGCACTGGCGCGTCGGCCGGCACATACCGAATATTCACTGGCACGCCGCGCGCTTCTAACGCTTTGAAATCGGCGACTTCTTGCTGATTCACAGAAACGAACTTGCTAATTTGAGTCCGGCCATCTTCGGCGAAGATAATCCCGATATCCACCCGGGGAATTTCAATGCCGGCATCCAACAGTTTCAGCATCGTGCTTGGTTCCTTCGCAATCACGAAAACGCGTTGTTCATCGTACTTCCCAGCGGTAAAATTCGTCAGGGCCTTTTCAGTGTCGATGATGGACATGCCAGTACCTGATGGCTTACTCAGGCGCATGCTGGCTTTCACATTCTCATCTTGGCTGACAATGTCATCAATCACCATGTACCGCTTTGGCTGCACCTCTGCGGCCCATTGATTGACAACGATGCCATGCACTAAACGCTGATCTACACGTGCTAATACGACTGTCATGGATAATTCCTCCTAATTTTTGGTATTGATACCAATTTTATGTAAAAACTAAGCAACAGACTGACGAACTACAACTGACAATGGCATCACGACCTGGCGAGCCGCAATCGGATCCCCTTCCAGCTCATCGGCCACCATATTGGCAATCGCATCGCCAATTTCATGAATGGGCTGGTGGATGGTCGTGAGTGGTTGGGCAACGACTTGGCTGAGGGGCTGATCGTCAAAGCCCAAAACGGCGAGTTCTTGTGGCACTTTCAACTGCATGGTTTGGGCTTCTGCGATAATGCCAGCGGCCACTTGATCTGATCCCGCGATGACGGCATCAGGCCGGCTCTTCATCCCGGCAATGCGTTGCAGTACCCGCTGGCCATCGCCGATGGTGTTGACGTCCGTGAACTGCCACTCAACACTTGGTTCAAGGTCAAATTCACGTAAAGCTCGCAGGTAGCCGCGGTAGCGATCGGTGTTGAGATCTTGGATGTTGTCATTTAAGCGAATCTCTTGGCGCCCAGTACAGAAGGCCAGCTTGCGGTAACCGCGATTCAACAAATACTTCGTCCCCGCGTACATGCCGCTTTCCTGATCGGCGTGAACCATCAAGACGTCTGGATCAGCGACGTATTCGTTGCAAATCCCAATCAAGCCATATTGCGCGTATTGCTTAATCAAGTCCCAATCATTTTCAATCGCGCACATGATAACGGCATCGACCTGGTTCGTTTTGAGAAATTCCAGTGCGTTGAGCTCATGACTCTTTTGGCCGAAGGTTTGCACGATGACCGTCTTATAAGAACGTTCATCGGCGGTGCGTTCAATCGCAGCGACTAACTCAGAGAAAAACGGATTTGTAATATATGGCACTGTCACTGCAATGGTTTGGGAACCAGAGCCCCGCATTTGTCGAGCCGCCTGCAGCGGTGAGTAGCCTAATTTTGTCATGGCATCAGCGACCAGCGCAGCCTTACGTGGTGACACATGGGGCTTGTTGTTGATAATGCGCGATACCGTGGAAACTGAAACACCAGCGAGTTTCGCCACGTCTGAAATCGTTGCCATTTTTACCACTTCCCTACATTTTCTTTGTCACGAATATAGTATAGCGCTTTCATTTTGCTGTCAACGCTTTTTTGAAATCGATACCAAAAATATCGCTCTATCAATTTGTGAATTCAATTGGTAAACAGCGTGAATAAACAAGAAAGCGGTTCACAAGCTTTATTAAAATATTTTTTTGTTTTTGAAACGGGCAATTTTATTTTCTTTGCGCGGCGGGACAAAAAAAGAGTTCAGCCGCAGCTGAACTCATCATCATCAAAATTAGAGAACGCGGACCCCAAATGAAGGTGCCCAGTACGGAGACAAGGCGTTGATTTGGACGTTTTCCCCTGGCTTAGGCGCATTCAAGAACTGGCCACCGCCAAGATATAAGCCGACGTGGTAAGTATTACCTGCGTCGCCCCAGAAAACCAAGTCGCCTGGTTTCAATGCGTTAATGGCAACCTTCGTCCCAGCTGATTCTTGTGGAACGGTCCAGCCGCCAATGTTGATACCGGCCGCATTTTGGAAGACGTATTGCATCAAACCAGAGCAGTCAAACGCACTAGGACCTTTGCCGCCCCATACATAAGGCTTGCCCAACTGTTGCTTCGCCAGGGCGATCACCTTTTGGATTGCTGTCTGGTTGCTTGGTGCTTGGGCGATGCCGTTACCAGGTGTCGATGGTTGTGCCGGCGTTGATGGCTTAGCAGGTGTCGATGGTTGCGTTGGTGTTGACGGCGCAGGCGTCGATGGTTGTGCTGGCGCAGCAGGTTGCGTGGCACCAGAAACCTTTTGAACAAACCGGCTTGGCACAAACCCGCCGTTAGCCAGCTTATACCAGGTTTCGCCACCAGACGTTTGCGCACTGACAGCAGACACGGTTTGACCCGTGGTTAAGTATTGACCTGTCCCCTTGCTATAACTAGCAGTCGCCCAAACGGTGACCGCACCACCGGAATAAGTCACCTTTAATTGCGTCGTCGCGGATGGTGCCTGAGCAACGGGCTTTTGAGGTTGGCTTGGGGTTGGCGCTGGGGTTGCAGTCGTCCCAGATTGGTTGAGCTTCAAATAGACCCCAGGGATCCATTCATTTTGCCCAATCTGGTACCAGGTATTGCCGCCGACTTGTTTACTACCAAGAATATTGACCGTCTGCTTGAAGGTCACATAACGAGCGGCTTGTCCGAATGCTGGACTCTTCCACACCGTGGTCGCGCCTTGTGAATAGGTCACCGTGGCGCTTGCGGCGGAAACTGGGGTCGCCTGCATGAACAAGGCCGCCCCAGCAGCACCAGCAATTCCTGCTGTTGCCAGTAAGAACTTCGAATTATCAACCATCGTTAAATCTCCTCCAATACGTTCATATTCATTTGTCGATTTATGGCTTAACTTTTTCTTAACAACTACACTCAATATACCACGATGCGATATGAGTTGCACAAATATGCATTGGCCCAACGCAAAAAGCCCCGACGATATCGAGGCTCATTGGGCGCGAATTAGCGCGTCGCCGCAATGTCGAGTGCCAGTTCAATCATGTCATTAAAACTTGTTTGACGTTCTTCCGCGGTCGTCTCTTCACCCGTAATGATGTGATTAGACACCGTCAACACAGACAGGGCCTGGCGATGATATTTTTCTGCCAACAAATACAAGGCAGGTGTTTCCATTTCTGCCGCCAGAATCCCGTAATCAATCAGCTTCTGGCGATCGAGTTCATCGTTATAGAAGCGATCTTCCCCCAGTACGTTCCCTACGTGGTAAGCGAGTTGCTTTGTCTCAGCAAGTTCAGCCGCTTGGCGCAACAGTGAGAAGTCAGCAATCGGGGCGAAATAGATGCCCGCGCCGAACGTATTCAAAATAATCGAGCTATCCGTTGAAGAGGCTTGTGCAATCACAACGTCGCGCACGTGGACGTCAGGGCCTAAGCCACCAGCTGTCCCGACGCGAATTAGAGTTTTAACGTCATAATCTTGCATCAATTCCGTGATGTAGATGCTGATAGACGGAATCCCCATCCCCGTCGCTTGCACAGAGATACGGCGGCCCTTATAGGTCCCGGTGTAGCCAAAAGCGTTGCGGACCGTATTATAGCGAACGGGATTGTCAAAATAGGTCTCCGCGATGTATTGGGCCCGCAATGGGTCACCCGGCAATAAAACGATGTCAGCAATGTCACCTGGTTGTGCGCCAATATGTGTACTCATGGTTTTCCTCCTATTGCAATGCGTCTAAGAATGAATGGCCGATGCCGTTTCCACTGACGCCAAAGTTCGCCAGCACGGTCGCCCCTAAATCTGAAAATGGTGAGCGGACGCCCAAGTCTCCGCCACCAGGCAAGGACTTGCTGAAGGCCAGCAATGGGACAAATTCCCGCGTATGGTCGGTCCCCCGAAAACCAGGGTCATTCCCATGGTCGGCGGTAATCAGCAACAAATCATCTGGTTGCATCACGTCAATTAACTCACCCAACTGGCGGTCAAAAGTTTCTAACGCGTCGCCATCCCCTTGCGGATTGCGGCGGTGGCCATACATCGCATCAAAATCGACCAAGTTAGCAAAAATGAAGCCCTGACGATCCGATTTCATTGTGGCAATCGTTTGATTCATGCCATCGACGTTACTTGTCGTGTGGACACCAGCATCAAGGCCTTGACCGGAGAAAATATCGTTAATTTTACCAATTCCGAACGTTGGCACCCCAGCTTGTTGGAGCCGGTCCAAGTCAGTGGGCGCATTCGGCAGCAATGCATAGTCGTGACGATCGCTCGTGCGCGTAAAATTGGATTTATCCGTCCCCGTATATGGCCGGGCGATCACGCGCCCAATGCGATAAGGGGCATCGATTGTGATGCTGCGGGCGTATTCACAGATTTTGTACAGCTCTGCCAATGGAATAGTCGCCGTGTTCGCAGCAATCTGCAAGACAGAATCACCAGACGTGTAGACGATTAAGTCACCGGTTTTCAACTGTTCTTCGCCATAATCGGTCAACACCTCAGTCCCTGAATACGGCTTGTTCACAATGACATGGCGACCGGAGAAGGTTTCGATTTGCTTAATTAGAGCTTCCGGAAACCCATTCGGGAAAAAGCCCAGTGGTTCCGTCACTGGCAGACCCATCATTTCCCAATGGCCGTCCATGCTATCTTTGCCGGCCGAAATTTCATACATTTTGCCAAAATAGCCACTTGGTTCACTGACTGGTGCCACCCCAGCGATTGGATTATCCTGGCGAATATTGCCCAGCCCCATCGCTTGCAAATATGGCAATGCCAGCTCGCCGTTGAAAAATTCGCCAATATGCCCTAAGGTATCTGCGCCTTCATCATGATATTTTGCGGCATCAGGCGCTTCGCCAATCCCGATTGAATCCAGAACAATTGCCAATACACGCTTAAATTTAGCCATTAGTTTGCCTCTGCTTCCTTGAGAATTGCCACGCCGGCGCTCGCGCCTAAACGACTGGCGCCAGCTTCAATCAACGCTTTGGCTTCTTGATAGGTATGAATGCCACCGCTAGCCTTAACACCGAGGCGATCGCCGACCGTTGCGCGCATCAAGGCCACATCGTGCACCGTTGCCCCGCCGGTTGAAAAGCCAGTCGACGTCTTCACGAAGTCTGCCCCGGCTGCTTCCGCCAATTCACAAGCGCGGACTTTTTCATCATCGGTCAGCAGTGAAGTTTCAATGATGACCTTCAAAATCGCATTTTTTGCGTGCGCCGTGTCTGCCACAGCTTGAATGTCAGCCCGGACGTGGTCATCGTGGCCTTGCTTCAATTCGCCAATGTTAATCACCATATCAACTTCATTGGCGCCTTCATCAATGGCCATGTTTGCTTCGGCCACCTTAATTTGCGTGGTGTTTGCCCCCAGTGGGAACCCAATCACGGTGCAGACATCAACGTCTGTGTCCTTTAATGCCGCTGCGGCCCGCGCCACCCAGTACGGATTGACACAGACAGAAGCAAAATCATATTGCTTAGCTTCAGTGAGAATAATATCGATTTGATCCTGCGTTGCTTCTGGCTTTAACAAGGTGTGGTCAATGTACTTTGCTAAGGACTTATCCATAGGGGTTACCTCTCTTATTCTGATTTACCTCAATCTTACCAGAGTCATTTTTTGAATGCATTTAAAAACGGTGAGAATCCGCACTTATTTACGTGATTTCGCAAAAACATTCGCTTTATTAAATCCAAGCCATAAACTCAATTACTTCTGTTTTGTCAATACTCTGGTAAAATTTGGGTAGAGCGTGAGCAAACGCGGGAACAAGCGAGCACGATCACGATTGCGCCAATGTCGGCGGGCTCTGCCGACGGCGAAATCGGTCTCGGCGGAGATTGTTGCGGTTGCGAACGCGTTTAGAGCGTGAGCAACACCGGTTAAACGCCGAAAGGCTAAGCAAACCTGTGACAAGACTTGCAGTCTGTTGAAAGGACAAACAGCTATGGAAACTTACATCCAAACTAAATTATTACCCGGTCTGATTCGCCAAAGTGTTCGGATTCGGCGATGGCGGATGTATCGGGTGTTGAAACAAACCCTCGCCGTCATTTTCCCCTTTATTCTTTTGGGGGCGGTGACCCAGGCCGTCAATTCCAGTGTTTTTAGTCCGCGCGGCTTTTTCGCTGAAATCTATCACCTGCAGACGGTCATCCCTTTTTACACTGACATTCAGCATATTCTGACTGTCATTCAGGCGGTGACCATCAACCTGTCTGCGCCAGCTGTGGCTTTCTTGGCCGCCAAATTCATGGCGCATTCGTATCACAAAGATGAAACCCTGGCTGGCTTAACCAGTATGCTCAGCTTCTTCACGTTTAATCTGAACTTTGCACCCGGCCAGCATGATACTTTTCTCATTCAAAATCTCGGGTATCGCGGCCTGTTTTTCGCGTTCTGGCTCGGGATTGGGATTGGCTGGTTGTTTCGTTTTGGCAAAATGAGCCAGGAGCCGAATCTGAAAGAAAGTAGTATCTCAGATCGTGTGACCAACAGTTTGCATCATCTCTTGTTGATCAATCTCATTTTGCTCATCAGCATGGCAATTAGTTATGCCATCAGTTTTATCGCACCTGACGGCTTGATTGGCTTTATTTACTCGCTCTTCCAGTTCCCTGGCAATCGCCTGACTGGCCATGTGTCGATTCGCCTGGCCTTACTGGCAACCATGAATGCTGCACTCTGGTGGGCTGGGCTGGAGGGGCCACTCAACCTTGCAAACGCGGGCGGCCAAGGTGGCACCCTCAGCACCGACAATTTGAATTATGCGCTCGAACACAATAGTCTGTTCAATGTGCCCCATCCCTATACAATGAGCACGGTTTACTATCCCTTCGCGAACTTTGGTGGGGTTGGCATGATGTTGGCCTTGATTTTTGCCATTTTCATCATCAGTCGTCGCCATTCGACTCGGGAAATCGCTGGCTTAGCCTTGGCACCCGCCATCGTGAACAGTCCAATTGCGATTCTGGTGGGACTGCCTGTCATTTTGAATCCGATTCTGATTGTGCCGTTCATCTTGACCCCACTGGTGAACCAAGGCATTGCCTGGTTCGTCATTCGGATTCATCTCATGCCACCGCCCGTCTATGCGGTCCCGGAGGGCACACCAGGTCCGCTGATTGCTTTTCTCGGGACGAACGGCAACTGGGTGGCCTTAGTGGTCAGCCTGTTGTGTCTGACCGTCTCAACGCTGATTTATCTGCCATTCGTCAAACTCAACATGACGGTGAATGACAAAGTAGCACAATTGGAGGCTCACGATGAAAAAACACTGGCGTAGTTTACTCATTATTATTATCACTATTGCAGCCACACTGATTGTCTTGATCCCCGCGACCACCTGGATGACCGCCAACGTCAAATCGGCACGTGTCATCCACAATTCCCGCATGGAACCGGTCATTCTCATCCCAGGGAGCTCAGCCACGCAGGATCGTTTTAATACCTTAATCAACGACCTGAATAAGCAGACCACCGGCCACAGCTTGTTAAAAATCACCGTCCAGACCAACGGCACTTTGAAATACTCTGGGCGGATTGCCCGGAATGATAATGAACCGTATATTGTGGTCGCGTTTGAAAACAATAAAGACGGCTACCCAAATATCAAGAAACAAGCGGCGTGGTTCAATACCGCGTTTAACCAACTGCGAAAAACCTATCGTTTTAATCGCTTCCGCGGCATCGGGCACAGTAATGGCGGCCTGATTTACACCTTGTTCTTGGAAAAATATTACGCCGCCGATGACGTCACCATGTCGCGCCTGATGACCATCGGGACGCCGTACAACTTAGCCGAGAGCAACAGTGATAATCGCACGCAAATGCTCAGCGATATGATCACGGCGCGTAAAGCATTGCCGACAGGGCTGACCGTCTATTCCATCGCTGGGACTGAAAACCTCGACGGCGATGGCACGGTACCGATTGAAAGTGTTGAAGCTGGGAAGTATATTTTCCAGAATCAGGTCAAACACTATACGCAAATCACGGTCAGTGGTGACGATGCCGCCCACTCTGATTTGCCTCAAAATCAACAAATTGTTCAACTCATTAGCCAGTACATTGTTGCTACCCCTAACCAGCAAGGCGTGCCTGGAATCACCCGGACACCAAACGGTACCGGGGTTGGCCAACCAGGCTAATGCATAATAACCAACCTGTTGCGGGTTGGTTATTTTTTTGCACAAAAAAAGCCGAATCAACAATTAAATGTTGATTCGGCATCTGCTCGCAGTATCTAAGTTGCCTTAGATAGATTCTATGGGCTCCACAACTCAGTGAGAATCACTAACCTCGCAAATCCGGCGAGCGGGTTACCCCGTGTTAGCTGCGACTTTCACCACACAAATCGTGGTTACTCGACTCATCGCATGACCACAGTATACCACGAAAATCGGTCAATCACCACCGGATGCGGTAGCTCAATTCGCTAATCAGCTGCGCAATCATGAACCCGACCGCGATTGCCCCGGCCACCATGGTCACGCGCACACCCAATTGAATCGCGAGATCCATATTGCCCAGAACCATCGCCCGCACAGCCTGATAAGCAGTGGCACCCGGTACGAGTGGCACTAAACCGGGAATATTAAAAATAATGACAGGCATCTTTTTGATTCGGGCAAACACAATGCCGCAGACCCCGATGGCCACAGCCCCCAGCAGATTCGCGAGCATGCGGCCACTGCCCGCTGTCTCCAGCAACCAGTAAACCATCCAACCAAACGCGCCTGCCCACCCAGCGAGAATCAGGGCCTTATGGGGCACGTTAATACAAATGGCAAAGGCGACTGTTGCCAGATAGCTAAATGTAAATTGCACAATAAATTCAGTTAAGTATGTCATAGCCGCCCCCTAGAAGAATCGAAAAATAATGGCAATCCCAACACCAATCGCGCATGCACTGAGAATCGCTTCCATCCCCCGAGCCATGCCTGACAGCAAATGACCCGCCAGCATATCGCGAATGGAGTTGGTAATCGCCACCCCAGGAACCAGCGGCATGACGGCGCCGATAATCACATTATCAATTTCACGACCTAATCCTAAGCGCACACCGATAAGGGCGGTCAAGCCCACGATAAACGCCCCGAGCATTTCGCTCATAAATCGGATTTTGGTGGCACGGCCGACGTAATAATTCACTAAGTAGCCAAGACTCCCGGCCACAGCAGCCAAGGGAATATCCAGCCAGTCATATTGCTGGGCAAAAATCACCATTAACGTGGCACTGACCACAGCCGCGCCCAAGACTTGGAGTGGCAATGGAAAATACGGCGTGTTTTTATCGAGATGAATCAAGGACTTGCGCATCTGCGTCAGCGTGATTTTGCCTTCCGCAAATTGACGCGAGAGCTGATTCACCCCAGCGACCTTTTCCATATCAATATTGCGGGCCGAGACTTGGCTCAGCTGCACATACGGCTGATTTTTCAGGCCAATAATGATGCCCGTCGCCGTGGTAAAAATCAACGGGTCGCTCTGGCCAGCATTTTTCACGATCCGATTCATGGTGTCTTCCACCCGATACATTTCAGACCCGCCTTCAATCATAATGCGGCCGGCCAGTAGACAGGTATCGAGTAGGATGGTTTTATCGACTTTCACCATTAGGCAGACTCGAGTTTCTGGGTCAAGTAAGCCTTAAGCTTGGGCTTAGGATACGCACCCGTGACTTTCTCAATCGCCTTACCATTTTTGAAGACAATTAAGGTCGGGATCGTCATCACGTGATAACTTTCAGCGACCTCTGGATAGTCTTCCACATTGAGTTTGGCCACTTGCAAGCCATCCAATTCCTGTTCTAATTCGTCCAACATTGGACTCATAATTTTGCAGGGGCCACACCACTCCGCCCACAAATCAACGACGACAGTGCCTTGGGCAGTAATGGCTGCCAAGTTGTCGCTAGTCGCTACTTGACTCATTTCGTTCACCTCACATTTTTCGTATCGCTCATTATAGCATGTTCTCACAGGCAAAAATACCTCAGGCGTGATGACGCCGCCGAGTCAGCAGCCAACCGAGCAATCCCAGAGCAATGACAATCAACCCCAGCGCAAAAGCATAGGTAAAATGCATCCCGGAAACAAACCACGCTGGATGTGCGGCCGGATAGGTCGTTGTGCGACGGCCGGCCTCTTGGCTAATCCGGAAGTAGAGCAAACTCGTCGCCAGCGATAAGCCAATCGTCATGCCCAGATTGCGGGCAAGGGCTGCAATGGACCCAGCCACGCCTTGGAATGCTTGCCCTGCATTCCCCATAATCATGGGATTGTTTTGGAACAGTCCATTGGCAATCCCGTAACTCGCCAAACCAAGCACGAGCCACAGAATGGACCAACTGGGCTGGACCAGAATAAAAATAATTTCTGGAATCAGAAAGATAAATAAGGCGTAAAACGAAATCCGCTCCGCTCCAATATGATCACCAATGACACCGCCGGTCGGGGCACTGATAATGTTTAACACCGGCACGGCCATCAAAATAATCCCAGCTAAAGCCGCAGAGAGCCCTAAGGTTTCTTGCAGGTAAAACGGCATGATCACATTATTGAAGTACCCCACCATATAAACGAGCATGGCGGTGGTAATGCCAATACTAAAGGCTTGATTATGGAAAATATGTAAATCAATCAATGGCGTTGCCACCCGTTGCTCTACCCGGACAAAAATGACGCCTAAGACCAAGGCAAGGACAAGTAGACTAATGACACCGAGGTGATCAAAACCAACCCCCTGGCCCCAGTAAATGGCCACAAAGAAGGCAATAATCATTGTTGAAAAGGTCGCATACCCTGTCCAGTCAATATCGACCTTGGACCAGTTTAACTGCGAACTTGGAAATTGTTTCCGGCCAAACAGGAAGGCAATTAAGCCAATCGGGATATTCACAAAGAAAATCCAATGCCAGTTGGCCACCGCTAGCATCAAGCCGCCGAGTCCAGGGCCAGCAATATTACCGACCTGAACAAAGGCGCTATTGATGCCAAGGGCTTTACCATGTTCTGACCGGTCAAAGATTTGCGTAATAATCCCAAAGTTGGTCGACATCGTCATGGCAGCTCCCAAAGCTTGAAGGGCCCGCGTCATCAGCAATATCGGTAAACTTGTGGCTAGGCCACAGCCTAGAGAGCCGGTGACAAAGACCAAGGTCCCAATTTGAAAAATCGGAATCCGACCGACTTGGTCTGACAGTTTGCCGAAAAGAATCAAGAGAGCACAGATCAGCACCAGATAAACGGACACCACCCATTCCGCCTGGTTCATCGGCACGCGGAGTTCGCGGGAAATATGAGGAATCGCAATATTGACGATGCTCGCGTCAATCGTCGACATAAATGATACGGCCGACGTCGCGAGTAATAACGTCCATTGAGCACGTCGTTGCACTAAAACCATCTCTTTTAATAGATTGATTGTTCAAAAAAATCAGGCACCCTGTTGTGCGCCTGATCATGATTAATAATGAATAAATGGTCGGCCTTGTGCCAGCACTAACCCAATAATACCAACAATCACGGCACTACCAAGTACAATCCAGCGCCAATTGGGCTTGAATTGATGCTCGCCAGTCGTCGCAAAACTCATTTCTGTAATCCCAATGAAAGCCAAGGCGAGAATGAGTTTCAAAACTGTCAGGGCAGGGTTGCGATTAAAGGCCACGCCCATCAGCATATAACCACTGACAATCATCACCACATAACCTAACCGGGCAATCATCAAGAATGGCGTCCGCCGCTTGGGGGTAATGAACATCCCCGCCAGTAAATCAATCAATAATACGACCCAGGTAATCAGGTGCATCCATAGCCACATTTTGCCACCACTCCTTTCTGTCTGTTTTCATTGTACCAGCAATTCGATTTTTATTAACAAAAAAACCAGCTAGGTCAAAGACCTAACTGGTAAGTTTGCGTGGCAGCTTCCTATCCTCGCAGGCAGTTTCCCACCAACTACTATCGGCGTTAAGAAGCTTAACTTCTGTGTTCGGCATGGG
>Ga0153951_1000190_pt1 | contig 22625 bp, 16 predicted proteins | sample TSNJ035MetaG_FD_102278 | JGI IMG/M metagenome (GOLD analysis project Ga0153951, IMG submission 102278) | Attine ant fungus gardens microbial communities from New Jersey, USA - TSNJ035 MetaG | ecosystem: Host-associated > Fungi > Mycelium > Unclassified | place: USA: New Jersey, Wharton State...
CAGGTCATTTAAGCTTGTTTGACCAATTGCATTAATTCTAATTTCAATTGATCCAGTGTATGCTGTATTTGTTTTAGCCTTAATGGTTAAAGCACCATTACTTGTGTAAGTGGCAGCAGTAAAACTATCAACTTCAACATAATCGCCTAAGTTAGTTCAGCTGTTATTCGCTTCCAAGAAAGCCTGAAAAGCTTGATCAACAGTCATGTTTTCAGTACCTTGAATGGTTGTGTTTGTTATCAGACCAGTGATATCAGTTTTGTTTAGTTCTGGAATCGTAATCGTCAAAGTTCCACTGTACTTTGTGTTTGTTTTTGCTTCAACTTCTAATGAACCTTCTTTGTTATAATCAGGAACATCAAAAGCAATAACTTGGACACTATCGTGTAAGTCACTAACTTCAGGATTCATTTCGATAAACGAATCAAAGGCTGCTTGTTGGTTCTTTACTGAATTTTTTAAGCGAGTTTTCAGATTTAAATCTTTTAAGGCAGTTTTTTTAATTACAACCGAGTTCTTAGGACTGCCACAAGCAATCACTGTAGTGGCAGCAGTGGCAGTTAAGCCTAATGCCGCTAATAGAGAAAGTAAGTTTTTCATTTTTTCTCTCCTCTCCTTTTGTAAGTACTATATTTTACCATTTTCTTTTTAGATATTCTTTAAAAATAAAGGAAATAAAAATAGTTCTTGCTATTTTTATTGCTCTTATGCTTTAAAACTCAAAGAGAAATTGACAAATTTTTCTTGAATCGTACCATAACTGAACTTTACTCTCAATTCTATAGATCCATCTACCTTAGCATGTTCTGCAATATATTCATCAGTTAATGGAGTGGTTTCATCAAGAAGAAATAATCCCAAGAATTTAAACTTATCATAATCAATTTCTTTTAAAACCAGAAATTTCTCTAAATAAGGCAACAATTGACCTTTAAGGTATCAATGTGGTTCTTCTGAATGTTCTCCACCATTTATTACACCATCAATGAAGTCCTGCAATTTTTGGTTAACACCCATTGTAGCACCAAATTTCACCTTATCAGGATCACTAATTACATCCACAATTTGTTGATCTTTTTCTGGAGCTGGAATTTTACTAAAAGTTACAACAATAGAACCGGTGTATTTGTTCGTCCCTCCAATGTTTAATGTACCTTCTTTAGTAGTGGTTGGTGGTGAAAAAGAGTTCACTGTGACATTACCACTTAAATCTGGATATTGGTCCTTGTTAGCATCTAAGAACATTGTTAATGCAAGTTCTGTATTTCCAGAATCTGAGATTTCCTTAGTTCCCGGGATATTTTTATTAAGTTCATTTAAATCATTAAGATCAATTCTAACGACTCCACTAATCTTAATAATGATTGTTCCAGTATATTTGGTGTTTGGTTTAGCAGTAATAGTTAATGAACCCTCTTTGTCATAATCTGGTTCATTAAAAGTAATCAATACATATTCTTTTAAATCAATAACTTCTGAATTGTTTTTTAAGAAAGCTTCGAAGGCGTCATCCTGAGACATTCCTTTTGTACCAACAAGATTAGTTTGAACTAAAGTAGATAAACTTTTTTGTTGTCTTGCTCCAAAAACTACTTTTACCATTCCAAAATATTTACCGTCATTAGTTGCAATAATTTCTAGCGAACCAGGAACGCCATAACCTGATGGAACAAATTTACCCATTTCAACATTTTCTCCTAAATCAGCAATGTTTTGGTTATGGCTTAAAAAAGCAGTAAACGCTTCATTTTGATCGATGAAAACTTCATTTAATTCTAAGTTAAGGTCAAGACCAACTAATTCTTTTTGACCAATGGGGGTGATGATAATAGTGATTTCACCAGTATATTTGGTATTCGGTTTTGCCTTAATTGTTAAAAAACCAGGGGTGGTGTTAGTTGGTTTGTTAAGTGTTAAGTCAACGTTTGCTCCAAGATCATCAATACCTTCATTATTCTTTAAGAATGCGTTGAAAGCATCGTCTTGATTCATGTCTTCTAAACCAGTGATTGTAGTTGTGTTTAAAGTACTCAAGGCAGTTTGTGCCATTCTAGCAAATTTCATTGTGACATTACCTTGATACTTACCTTCTGATGTTGCGTTAATAATTAAAGAACCAGCGGTTCCTCAATTTGAGGGAGTAAATTCACCTGGTTGAACATTATCACTTAAATCAGGGTATTGTTCTTGGTTACTTGCTAAGAAAGTATCAAATGCCACTTGTTGATCGGTGTATACTTCATTAAATTCTAAATCAAGGTCAAGACCAGTTAACGCTGTTTGTTCAATTGCAGTAATGGTAATCTTAATTTCACCAGTATATTTGGTGTTTGGTTTAGCAGTAATAGTTAATGAACCCCCCCCTGTATAACTTGGTTTACTGAAATCTAAAGTAACGCTTTCTCTTAAATCAGAAAGATTTTGGTTTTGATTGCTTAAAAACTCACTAAAGGCATCATCTTGATTCATGTTCTCAAATCCAATCAGGTCGGTTTTAATAAGGTTATTCAAATTTACTTGTCCAAAGGTATCAATCATGACTGCAACTTCACCTTTGCACCCACTATTAGCTTTTGCTTTTATAGTTAAATTACCATTTGAATTGTATGAAGGCGGAGAAAAATCACCAACTTCAACTTTGGTTTCTAAATTAGAAATATTTTCATTGTTTTTCAAAAACATTTCGAAAGCATCAACCTTACTCATGCCTTCAAAGCCAGCAATTGATTGTGTATTAAGATGAAGGGTGCTTAAATCAACCTTTTTAGAATGGCCATTGACACCATAATAAATTCCAGATCCAGTTCCCGCTGCAATTGCAATTACTGGTAAAGCAATTGCATAAAGTTTTCAGTTTTTATAGAGTTTTGTTTTTTTCTTTGGCTCCTCCCACATAAATTCATTTTTAATTAAATTTGGGTTTTGTTTTTTCTTCATAATTTCCTTCCATAAACTTAAGCTAATTTTGTTTATTTAACTTGTTAATAATTAATGATCGGATTATTAAGAGATTTTATTAAAGACCTAAACAAAAACTGTAACAACCACTCAGCAGTTATGTCATCTGATTGATTAATAATACTTATTTTGTGCCGTAATCTAATGTTTATGTTGTTGGATATGAGTAATTAGTTGTTAATGTAACAACTAACAATTTAATCAATAAGGTATTTACAGATTGACTTAAGTTTAAAAGGATTACACCATTCAATTTAAAAACAACAATAATTTAATACCTTTAGGTTAATTAAATTCATCAATCTAACAAAACTCATGCTAATGATGAATTTTTGACTGATTACTCCTAATGACAATAACTTAATAATTTGACCATTTTTCTAATTCTGGTTAAAAATAGAAACTTTCTGTCTATTTTATTAAAACCAGGGTATTTTGTTGTTAATTAAAAATGCTTAAAGGGTTGATTTTAGTTTTTTCCCTTAAAAGTAGGCAAACCAAACGGTTTGTCTTTTTTCTTTTACCTTTCTTATTTAAACTTGTTTTCTTTTTTGATTATAACAAAAACCTGTTTTCTTTTTTTCAGAAAACCATGTTTTTTAGAGGACAAGATTTTAAAAACAAAAACAGCGAAAATTAAATACTACCTTCGCTGTTTTCTTTCTGAATAAATTGACTTCAATGCAAGTCTTAATTTGAATTTTTCTTAATTTCTCAACCACTAGTATATAAATCTCTTAACTGATGATTCAATTCATATTCCACCATTGCTTGATACTTTGTTTGGTCTTTATCCTTGCTATTAATCAAAGTGTTTTGAGAATAAAGACGATCATCACTAACGTTGAAGAATTTATAACCATTAAATAATCAAATAACTTGATAACTTTGAGTATTGTCCTTCTTTTGATCATCAGTTTGGGTAATGCTTTGAACGATTGGAGTAAATACTTCGACTAGATTGTTTAAAGTAAAACTAATTTGATAAGTTTGATCCTTACTAGTTTTAGTATTAGGAGCAAAAGAATAGGTGACTTTAATTGGTTTGGCTTTAGCATAATAAAAACTATTTTGGTTATAAACAAAAGAATAACCATCAACATCGTTATTATTACTATCTTTAATTTTAGTTTTAGTATTAACATAATCCAGACTTGGTGTAGCACTAATACTGCTAATCTTTTCTGCAAAAGTGGTGTTTTCTGGCATTATTCCTCCAGCATCAAGCCCATCAGGTAAGTTAAGCGTTGGTGCAGCGTTAGTACCAATTAAAGGATCCAGACTATCAGCAGCAGACAAAATTAAACGAGCATAAGGATCAGATTTGGTGCGTTGTCCTAAAGGTTTAGTCTTTTCTGAATCTTGGTCTTCTTGTTTAATATTATTAGCTGATGCATAACTCACATAAGAAGCTGGTGCTTGAGAAATTGAACCATCGTTCTTATTGTAAGTAAAAATCGAACTCATGGTTTTATACTCTTGTAAGACACTGCCACTTTGATCATCACTCAAAGCATAACGCACACCAATAAAACTAGAATATTTCGTACTATTATGATAACTTTCATAGAAAGCATTTGCATCATTATCAGCAGCATCAAACAAGTTATTGGCTTCCGTCTTTGATTCATTTAAGGCAGCTAAACCACTTACATCACCACTATAAGCACTTAAGTCATGTAAACCATTAATTGAATTAACATGAGTATAACCAAACTGGTCATAATACTTACTTTCATCAGACTCTAAACTTGAAATTCGCGAACCATCAACACTAGGGGTATAAATTCCCTTATCATTAACTGATTGATAAGCAGCATCAGCATCATTGCCAAACCGACCAATAAAAGTATCACGAGAATCATGAAGTTGTTTTTGGTTTTCTTGGGGTTTAGTAATTAATCTTGCATCATTTGCCATTACCCGAAACAACATATCATTAAGTTCACTAAAAGTCATTGCTGGGTTAACCAGATAACCTTCTCTTCCCTTATATGATTGAGAAAAACCATTAGTAGCAGTTGCTAGTTGTTTAGCAGTATAGTTGATGCTATTGATATTAGTTTCTTGTTCTTTAATGCTTTTGTCAGCATCACCAAGATAAATACCAATTGGATCAGTCTTTACTCCACAAGACACCACACTAGTCGCTGAAACGCCGGCAACAGAAAAAACCGTCAATAACGCAATTAATTTTTTCACTTCTTTTCTCCCTTGAAATTTAATAAGCTCATTAATGAGTAAATTATACCAAAATTAGCCACCAAAAAGAAGATAGCCTGATGGTGATAAAAGTTAGGAAAAACCACTAAGCATCGATAAATTTTCCGTATCGCTTTAAAAAGGATAGTTCAATATCTTTTGTAGCTCCGTTCCGATGCTTAGCAATTACTAATTGAGTTGGCGAAACCTCACTTGGCATCGACCCATCATCATGGACATAGTAGTCAGGACGATATAAAAACATGATAATATCAGCATCTTGTTCAATCGCTCCTGAATCTCGTAAATCAGACATAATCGGACGTTTGTCTTCCCGTTTTTCAACACTTCGACTTAATTGGGAAAGACAAATAATTGTTATTCCCAAATCCCGAGCAATCCGTTTCAACTGACGCGAAATTGTTGAAATTTCGTTTTGACGGTCGTTGCCACTTGATCCTGGTGTTGTCACCAATTGCAAGTAATCAATAATACACAAGTTGATGTTTTCATCACGTTTTAACTTATGCAGTTTAGACTGAATTTGTTGAACATTAATTCCTGGTGTATCATCAATAAAAATTCTAGTGTGATCAAGCGTGTCTTTAGCCACTCCCAATTCGGTTCATTCTTCTTTTTTAATTCCTTGACCATGTCGTAACTTATCACCTTCAACCTCTGTCATTAGGGATAAGATCCGTTGGGTTAACTGTTCGCCAGGCATTTCTAAAGAAAAAATGACTACCCCATTTCTCTGTTTTTGTTTAGGATCACTTGCGGCATTATAAGCAAGGTTTAAGGCAAAGGCGGTTTTTCCCATACTTGGTCTAGCAGCCAAAATAATGAAATCTTGAGCTTGTAATCCTGCAGTAACCCGGTCCAACTCAGCAAATCCAGTAGTAATTCCTGTTAACTTTTCTTTTGAAGAAGCTAACTTTCTTAACTTAGTTAACACCACCTGGGCACTATCACCAATTTTAGTTGTATCATTGGTTTTTAAGTCAAAGTCAATTTCTAATAACTGGTTTTGCGCTGTTTCTAAAACCTCACGCATATTAGTTGATGTTTTAGTCAGGTTAGAAACTTCGTTAATTAAACCTTTCAACTGACGTTCAGCACTTTGTTCGTGAACAATTTTAATATAACTATCAACATTTTCATCAGAATAATACTTCGCAGCAATCATAAAGAGATAAGAAGTATTTCCCGCCTTTGCTAACCTTCCCTTACCTTCTAAATAGTCAGCAACATTAATTTCTGAGATTTCTTGATTAGTAATCTGTAATTCTTCAATTGCTTGAAAAATCAACTTATGAGCTCCTGAAAAAAAGTCATCATGACTAAGATTAATCAAAATATCTGGTAAAGCATTGGGAGACTTTAACGCAATTGCTAAAACATTTTGTTCAGCTTCATTTAAAATCTCCAGATTAGCTTTTTCATCAATCATGCTTTTATCCCATTTCTTTCTAACTTATAACTATTTCTTTTTATCTTTTTTTTCTACTCGAACAACAAGTGTTGCTTTCACACCCATCTCTAGGTTAATCTCCACTTTAAAAGTACCTGCTTCTTTCAAATTATTAAAGTTTTTCAATTGTTTAGTAGAGATTTCAATTCCTTCTTCAACCTTTAAATAATTCACAACCTCTTTAGCAGTAATTGATCCCTGGGCCTTATCTTGGATAATATCAAGTTGAAAAACTGGTTTTAGTTCTTCAATTTTTTGTTTTAGTTGTTTCATTTCTGCAGTAGCTAACTGGTTTTCTTCACCCTGAATTTGTTTTTTTGTATTTAGAGATTTTGTTGCTCCAATAGTGGCTTGCATCGCTAAATGATTGGGAAACAAGTAGTTTAAAGCGTACCCATCGCTTACGACTTTAACTTCATCTTTTAATCCTTGCCCCTTTACATCTTTTAAAAAAATTACTTTCATCAGTTTTCCCTCACTTAATCTATAAGTTTATTCTACTAATTCTTCTTAATGATTACCAATAATTAGAATTAAACTATCGTTTTAAAAGTAAAAAAATTTTTCTAAAGTAAAAAATCCTAATCAAAAAATCTCTTTGATATAATCTCAATAAGAAACAATTAAGGTAATATTTTGACACCAATTCTACTTGTAATTTAAGAAAACGGAGGAAAAATGACAAAGCAAAAACAAACCAGCAAAAAGGACAAGAAGATTATTATTTACTCCTCAACTGCTGCAGGAGTTATCATCATTGGTGGAGCTGTCGGAGCTGGAGTTGGGGTAGCTATTCATAACCGCACCAATCACAATTCAGAAGTCAAGGAAGAAAATAAGTTTCTCGATAAAGTCGCTAAAGATATTAGCGCTAGTCAAACTTCGCCAATCATGGCGAAGAATAAAGCAATAACTTTTAAAGTCGCTAGCGAACAAGCCGATATCCAGAAAGCTCAAGAACTTGGTTTAACTGCCACTGCTGATCAAAACTTATTTACAGTTTCAGAAATGAGTGATGATGGCGAAATTCAAGTAACTTCAACAGGAAAATCAGGAAGTGGAGATGTTTTACTTTCCACAGATAATTCTTCAAAAAGTAAAAAGTTAAATGTCTTTGATGGAAATCCAAAACCTTTGGTGGTGGTTGATGATTGTGATTTTGATGAAGACACCGATCTTGACAAAACCAACTTCACTACCACCCCAAGTGTTGAAAAAACCCAAACAATCATCTTAAATAATCCCCAAACCTTCGCTAACCTTCAAGTTGCAGTTTTGAATTCTGATGGCAGCATTGATAGTGGCGGTAGTAATAAAGCTAAAATTGCGCTTGACTATGATACTGGTAAAATTACTATCAAACCATTAATCCAAGGTGATTTAAGTATCGGAATCTTTGCAGACAACGTTACTGGTACTAAAGAGGGTAAAACTGCTGCTTGCATCCTCACTTTATCAGTTCAACCAAAGTTAGATTTAACCCCAATCAGCGGTGATGATAATAGTACAGAAATCAATACCTCACCAAAACTTGGTGAAACTAGTAAGATTAATATCACTAATGCTGATGACTATGAAAACTTATCTGTAGCTTCAGATCAAACTGATGTTGCAAGAGTCACTAACCTGACTTATGCAGACGTCACTGATGATAATCAACAAAAGGGGACGCAAAGAAAAACAACAAGAATAGCTACTTTTAATGTTATCCCCACCAATCCAGGAAAAGCCAATATTATCATTAAAGCTGATAACGCCAATAAACAAATAATTCCGTTTGTTATTCCTTCAAGAATTAATCCTTATTTAGATGATGTGGCACAAGGATTTATTACCGGACACACTTGTGATATCAAAATTGATAATTTAAATGATATGGTTAATGTCACTGCTACTTCAAGTGATAATAACGTTTTTAAAGTCGATTCAATCGATGCTACTAATGAAACGATTAGACTGATTGGCCAAGGTGCTGGAAGTGCTAGTTTGAAAATTGATGCTGCTAACATCACTCAACCCCAAACAATTCAACTTCAAGTTGCTGATGATGCTAAATTAGCTAATTTAGACTTAACTACTTTGAACCCAAACTTTATTACAAATCCAAGAGTTGGTGAATCCCAAGCAATTATTATCGGAAATCCTAAAACACTAATTAACCTTGGTGCTCAAAGTGATAATCCTGATATTCTCGGAGTAAATGTCGATCAAGATACAGCAACAATTAATCTTGTACCGATTGCTCAAGGAACTGCAAACATTACCATTCGTGCTGATGATAGTACTAGTGAAAAAGTTATTGCAATTACTTGTTTACCAAAAGAAGATATTGTAATTAATGATGAAGCGAATTTAAACACGACACCTAAAATTGGGGAAAATGTCAAACTTAAAATTGATAATTATGTTGATATTATTAATCCAAACATCCAAACAAGTGATGATAATGTTGCCACAATTACAAATGATCATCAAGGAAATATTACCCTTAATCCGATTAATCCAGGAATCGCTACTTTAATGATTAGTGGTGATAACATTAACCAAAAGGATCTTGACTTTATTATTCCTGATCGTGTCACCATTGTTTTAGATGATTCTACAACTCCAAAAGGAATGAAGGTTGGTGCCACCATAACAATTAGTGTTCCTGATTATCAAAACTTAGTCGATCCAAAAGTGACAAGTAGTGATAGTACGATTCTAAGTGTGGAAAGTTATTTTGTTGATGGTAATACGATTACTATTAAAGGATTGAAACCAGGAGTGGCAAAAGTAATTATTAGTGCTGCTAACATCACAGCCAATAAAGAAGTTAGTTTGACTGTTGCTACCCCAGTTGATGTTGCTACTCCAAATGAAACCTTAAACTTAAGTCCTGAAATTGGTGAAGACCAAGTAATTACTCTACCCAATTTCAATCAACTTGTAAATCCTAGAATTACTACCCAACCAAGCAAGGCTTTGAAAGTGACCATTAATCAAGATAGTGGTACAATCATTTTTAAACCATTAATTTCAGGAACAATTCAAGCAACTATTACTGCTGATAATGCTATTAATAACTACGAATTTAGTTTAAATGTTCCTGCTAAACATGACATTAGTTTTGAACAAACTCCAATATCAAGTTTAAAAATTGGTCAAGTCAACGAATTAAGCATTGCTGATTTTAGTGCGCTAAATTTAATTAATTTACAAATTGAATCATCAAATCAACAAGTAGCTGATGTTTCTGAAATTGATCGAACAGGAAAATTTAGCATCAGTGCACTTGGATCAGGAACGACCACAATTACTTTAAGTGGAGATAACATTAATTCCACCTCTTTTACTTTAACTGTTCTTGAAAAAATCAATACAATCATCACTCAAACCAGAAGTGGATTGGTTTTAACTGATGATCGCAAAACCACCACTTTTAGTGTTGACAACTATCAAGATTTGGTTGATCCAGTAGCTATTAGTAGTGATCCAGACATCCTTAGTGTTGATAGTTCTGATTTAGCAAACGGAGGAATTGTTAGAGTTACAGCTTTAGGTCTTGGAAGTGCTAGTGTAGTTATTAATAGTAAAAATAGTGCCCAAACCACTAATGTTGCTTTCACAGTTTTACCAGAAACTACTGTTGATATTGATACTGATGGAGTAAGTACAAGTCAAAAAGTTAACATCAACCAGATCTTACAAGTCCAAAATTACGCTCAAGAAGTTAACCTTCGGGTAACTGGAGATGCAATTGATCGAGGTTTAATTAGTGCAAGTATTGATCAAAACAGCGGAAGAATAAACATTAATCCTTTAAAGGCTGGAACGGCAAACTTTAATGTTGAAAGTGATAACTCTAATCTCACTACTCCCACATCATTTTCTTGAACGATTAAGTCCGCTCCCGATGACACTGACTATACTAACCTAGCAAAATCAACTTGAATGAAAACTACTAATTTGCCAAGTACTTTGCGATTTGGTGAAAGTGCTACAATCGAAGTTAACACCAGAGTTACAGTTTTTCTTTTCCCTTATGATATGCCTGATGCTGATAAGCAAAGTCTTAATATTCTTTCTAATGGAAATGATATTGTTGATGTTCAAAAAGAGATTGATGATAATAACCACTTAATTACCTTTACTCTAACAGCTAAAAAAGCAGGGAATGAAATTTTAAAAATTATCTCCTCTGGAATGCTTGGCGAAACATTTGGAATGAATGTTGAAGCCAAACATGATTACAACCACGTTTTTGATCGTCTCCAAATTTGAATTGGTAATCAACTTGACTTGAATCTTAATTCAAACGATTATATTAACCTGGTAATTTCTTCAACAAATAACGCTGTTATTGAGCCAAAAAAAGATACTAACAAAAATTGATTCCTTGAAGCTACAGGAAGTGGAAAAGCAACCATCAATATCCAAGCTGATAATATGAAAAATTCTCGAACCTATGACTTTGAAGTTGCGACAAAAACTGATATTACAATTCCAAGTTTTAATCCTGATTTGAACCCTGATCAAACTAGTGAAATCAAATTGGGTAGAGTTGATGATTTAGTTAATCCAGAATTAACTTCTTCAGACACCAACCTTGCTAAAATTAATTTAATTGAACGTGATGGTTGATATTATGCTGCTATTAATACTTTTGAGGTTGCAGGTGAAGTTACCTTTAGTTTAACTGCTGATAATATCAATCCTTATCACTTTAAGATGCAAGTAACTTCACTTGCTCGTGAAGATTTCTTAGCGATGAGTGATAACCTCTTTGCAACCAGTACAGGAGTTTATGATCAAGATGGAAATCTGATTGCTGCTGATGCTTTAAGTGGGATGAGTAGTGATGAGATTTTAGCGATGAGTGGCAACATTATCGCTACTACTAGAGGAGTTTATAACATCAACGGTCGCCAATTATCCCCATATGTTTTAAAAGATCTCACTAAAAACGACATTCTTGGCCTTTCTGATACTGTAATCGCCACTACTAAAGGAATTTTTAATCAGCAAGGAGTTGAAATTGCTAAAAGTCTGACAACTTATAGCAACGACACGATTTATGGAGTTAGTGGTTCAGTCGTAGTCACCCAACAAGGTTTATATAATGATAGTGGCAGTTTATTAAATTCTTCGGGAGTTACTTTTGATAAAAGTGATATTCTTTCAATTGGTAAATCACTAATTGTAACCACCAAAGGAGTTTTTAGAACCTATAGTTCTTTACTTTTCCCTGCTGAACTTTATTACTACTCTCAAAAACTTCGAGGGTTAACTGCTGATGATATCTTGATGGTTGGTAATTCTGCTGTAGCAACAACAAAAGGAATTTATAATACTCAAGATCAACAAGTTATGTCTCTAGAACTGGGGAAACCAACTGCTGATGATATCTGGGCATTAAGTGACAAAATCATCACTACTAGCAAAGGAGTCTATCAAACCAGCACTAGTTGACTTGGTTTCTCGATTCCTATCAGACCTTTAAGAGGCTTGCAAAAATCAGAATATCTTGGTCAAGGAAACAATATTATTGCCACAACAAAAGGGGTTTATAACTATGATGGAGAGCAGTTGGGAGGCGATGCCTTGGTAGGATTAACCACTGCTGATATTCTTGCTATTAGTGATAATTTCATTGTGACCACAAAAGGAGTCTACAATCTTGATAACCATTTGGTTGGTGGAAGTGTTTTAATTGGTTTAACTCTTGATGACATCATCAGCGTTCAGAACAACATTATTGCCACAACAAAAGGGGTTTATAACTATAATGGAGAGCAGTTGGGCGGAACCACTTTGGTTGGAATTAATTCTGATCAAGTTTATGGAGTTACAAACAACTTTATCGTGACTGCCTTTGGAACGTGAACTAGCGAAAATAAACGTTTAATTTAATAAAAAAACAACCACTTTAAAAGTGGTTGTTTTTAATTTTATTGATTATCGTAATCAATTCCTTCAACTAAATGAGTATTTCCAGAATAAAACTTCACTTCATCATTTTCTAAATTAAAATCAACTTTCGTTAATTTATATTTGTTTAAAAATTCTCCTAATTCTTGGTGATACTTTTCATCATTTAATAGAGCCGCTCAATCTTTTTTTAGATCAACTAGGTGATCTGCTAAATCGATTGCTTCAGTTTCTTTAATTTTTGGTCATTGATTTCCACTCATGATAACTTTTTCATTATTATCACCATAACGTGCTTCAACAACATCAGTTTTAGTATCAAAAACTAAACTAGATACTCCTAATTCTTTTTTTAAATCCCGAAGAAATTGAGCAAAAGTAATTTGATCAGCTTCTAATTTATTAACATAACTTTCGATTCGTTTTTCCATAAATAAAACCAATCCTTTCTGTTTACTATTTTCTCCTGATTTACCAAAAAAGAAAAGAACCTCCTAACAAAATGTTAGGAGGTTCTTTTTTAGTTATTCAATTACGTAAGATAAAAGACCCATGGTTCTTGCTCTTTTAATCGCAGTAGCTAGTTTTCTTTGGTCTTTAGGACTAGCACCAGTTACCCGTTTAGGTAAGATTTGTCCATTACCAGAAACAAATTTTTTTAATAGTTCAACATCTTTAAAGTCGATGTACTTAATTTGATTCTTAGCAAAAGGATTGGGTTTTTTTCTTCTTGGTCCTTTTTTAATCATTTTAATATTCTCTTTTCTTTAATCTCAAAGAATTGAATCATCATCTTTAAAAAGTTCTTCTTTAGGTTCACTTTTAATTGATGATGGTTGTTCTTCTTGCTCGAATCCGTTAACCAAATCCATGTCTAAGTTTGAATCGTTTCGCACATAGTCATTATTATTTCCTTTGGTTTGAGTTCGAGCGCCATTTCTTGGTTCTAAAAATTCAACACGATCAGCAACTACATTGGTAATAGTTTGGAAATTTCCGTTATCATTGGTACTTCTTGAAGACAATCTTCCAGTAACACCAACCAAAGACCCACTTCCTAAAAAGTTACTCATGTTTCGAGCAACGTTTTCTCAAGCTACACAAGAAATAAAGTTTGCTTGTTCTTTTCCGTTTCGATACTCATTCACTGCTACTGTAAAAAAACAGTAAGCAGTTCCGTTTGTATTTTCTCTTAATTCGACATTCTTGGTTAATCTTCCAATTAATTGAACTTGATTCATTTCCATTACCTTCTTTACTTATTTTTATTAAGCTTCTTTGTTTGGTTCAGTTGAAGTATTGTTGTTTTCCTCAGTACTATTTTCTGGACGAGGACGACTATTGAAGTTGCGTTTATTGAAAGTTCTTCTTTCTTTACGTTCTTCTTCAAATTTAGTCATATCAGTTTTTGATAATTCTACTGATTGAACATAATCTTGTTCTTTTTCAGTATTAATAACCATTTCTCGTACAACGTTTTTATCAATCTTAGCAACACGTTGGAACTCAGCAATATTTTCAGCATTAGTATCTACAATTGCAACAAAGTAAAAACCTTTTTTCTTATGATTAATTTCATAAGCGAAATCCATCAATCCTCATTCTTTTTGTTCTTCAATTTTTCCGCCATTTTCAGTTAAGATTTTTTCTAACTTTGCTTTAGTATCTTTTACTGTATTTTCAGCAGTATCTTGGTCTAAGATGTACATAATCTCGTATTTTCTCATTTATGTATCCTCCTTTTGGTCTAATGGGCTTTGCAGCCAAGGAGTTAACTCGTGTGATATTAACTCGCTATAAAATTATAGCAAAAAAACTAAGTAGTTTTAAGGAGTAATGGCAAATAATTTAGATCGAAAAAATCGATCTGAAGGATTGAATATCAATACCAACAAATCGATTCTCCGTCAGTTCTCGGCCTAACACTTACAAGTAAGTGCTTACGGACAGCAAGAGATTACCAGGAACAGGTTTCTTGTTCCAACTGACGTCCTATATATATTAACATTTTTTGCAGCATCTTTCTTCATTATTAACAATATTGAATTGTTTAAACTTTGGAAATACGTAAGTAAGAATATTAGTTTTCTCCGAAGAAAAATACTTGAGCGTTTCATCAATAGTCAAATTTTTATTTAAAATTTTGAAGGTTAAATTAGCAGTAATATCAGCCATTTGAATCGGGAAAGAATGTTCTGATTTTAAATATTTTAAATTTTTAATCTTCAATTCGGCATCTCTTAATTGACAAATCAAAAGATTAAAATTATAGTAATTTTTCTTTTCTTGATCAGAATTATCTTCAGTTCCTTTGATAGTAGAAAAAGCATTTTTTTCTTGCATAAGAAAGTTTTTTAATTGCTTTTCTTTAAAATTTTTTTTCAAATTATCATCAGTTTCTTCGTCTAAATATATATTAACTATAGAATCATGAACAATAATTTTCTTATCAAGTAGAGTTTTAAGAATTGTTAAAATAAGGATGCTTTTTTTAAACAAATCATTTACTGTCCAATCATAGACAAAGTGCTTTGCTGAATACTCTTTGCATCAACTAACGCTACCAAAATACAAAGAGTTGTTTATACATTTTAAGAAGTTATTATATTTTCTCAACACATTCTTGTTATTGCTTTTAATTAACTCTGTATATTTTTTAGAAAGTTCATTTCCTTTAATCGGTTCACCAAGTCAATCATTTCATTTTTTAATTTCTGACTTGTCATACTTTTTCTTTAAAGTTTTTTTTCTTTTTGAAGCTCAAGAATTTCCTAAGTTGAGAGGAATAAAAAATAAAATTTGAATTAAAATTATCTCTTTGTTCTTTATCAAATACTAAGTACGAATAAATAACATGACCATCAATTCCTGTTCGAAATTTTCCAGAATCATCAATGTAAATATAATATTTAGCCATTGCTCTTTTTATTATTGCAGGTAGTATGCATCGGAAACAAATTCATTAAATTATTATTCTTGGAATTGTTATCTCAATGATCAATATTCCAAGATCCGGGTTGTCCCGATTGAAAACCCTCGTATTGTGCTTTTAACATTATTTTTTTGCAACGTGGACAGGGTGCTTTTTGTTTTCAATCTCAATCTAAATTCGATAAATATTCTTCATTGAAACGAATTCACATTTTATTATCAATATAATCTTTTCAAATCAAATTTCGTTCTGGTTTTGCTCACGAACCTCTTTTATCTGCCATTAATTTCTCCTTCTCATAGTGTACGAATAAAAGTTAAGTTATTCCTATTTTATATTATTATCTTTTCAGTTAAATTATGAATTAAAAAACAGATATAATCGAACTTTTGATGAATCGAGTATATCTGTTCCGCATTAGAACTCGGCCCTCAATTTTGAAATTGTTAGGGGATACAAGAGCATTGCCATAATCTTATTTATAAGACTTAAACTAACCGCTATTGATAATACTAACATTTATTGAGATTCATCTTTATCATTTGAATCTTTAAATGATGTTAAATCATTATTTGTCAAATTAAAATTTGTATATGGATATGTTTCAAACTTTATTGGTTCAATGAATAACCATTGTAATTTTTCAGGTAGAGATTTAACATCTGAATATTGATTATGAACAGAACCCTGATTCATAAATTTTTTTTGATTGGAAATTGTTGGAATACAATACTTTTTTTCCCCTCATCATCCGGTAACTACCCCTAAAAACTCAATTCCTTTTCAAAAGTCTTTATGATCATTAACATAATCTTTAGCGTTTGATACGTCGTTAGATTTTTCTCCTGTACTGCTATAATAGTAATAATTGATTTTTATTTTAACTTTAAGTTCTAGTTGCACTAGTCTATTTCCAGTTTGTGACTCATCATATAAAAATTCTCATTTCTTATTATTTCTATAAGTATCGGTTCCGTGGGCTCATTTAAAATAAGAATTTCTATAATATCAATCCAGAATAATATTAATAATTACTTGAATAAGGTCGTGTTCATTACTAAAACTTCAACCAAAGATATCTAATTCAATTTTTGTTAAGTCAATTTCTTCATCTTTTATTTTCTTAAGTGTTTCTATAATATTTTTCTCGACTTTTAACATTATAGAATCAGCAAATTTATCTCCACCCAATAAAGGCAGATTTTCTTGATTGTCAAATTCACCATGCAAATGAACAAGTTTACCTTTATTTTCATTGCTTAAATTTTTCTCAATGAAGTCAGTATAATTAGTCGTTAAAATTAAATCGTAATTACGAAATTTTTCATTTAAAAAGTTTAGTTTATTTTTAGTAGAATGATACTTTTTATCTTGATAATTTCATCTTGATTCTTCTTTTTCAAAAAAATCTGATTTAACTTCTGAAGAAAAATATTCAATGTACTTTAAAAAGATACTTTTGAATTCTGCAGCAGCTTGTGAATCTTGCAAAGCAGTTTCAATATCCATAAATAGATCTTCAATTGATTTATTACTACTTTCACTTTTTAGAACTTCTTCAAGTCATTTTCAACGATGAAGATTTTTATCAATATTCTCATAACTTAATTCATGATTATCAGCAAATGCTTTAATGGCTGATGGATAGTTTGATTTTTGAATTACACCGTTGTAACTCAACTTTCCTTCCAAAGCATTTTTAATCATATTTTCTTTAGTTAATTGCTTTTGAAACTCAATCTCCAAACCATTACCAACTAATGCAATTTTCATTAATTATTATCCCTTGGTTTCAATTGTGGAAATAATAAAACATCTTTAATTGATTCTGAATTAGTTAATAACATCACTAACCGGTCAATTCCCAAACCAATTCCTGCAGTTGGGGGCATCCCGTATTCTAAAGCTTCGACAAAGTCTAAGTCCATTTCTGTAGCTTCATCATTTCCTTGCTTAGCTTCTTGGATTTGAGCTTTAAAACGTTCGTATTGATCAATAGGATTGTTTAATTCTGAAAAGGCATTGGCATATTCTCTTCTGATAATAAATAACTCAAACCGATCAGTAAAACGATCATCATCCTTATTAGCTTTAGCAAGAGGCGAAATTGCTTTAGGATGACCATAAATAAAGGTTGGTTGTTCGATGCTATCTTCAACAAACTCTTCGAAGAATAAGTTAATAATGTGACCCACATCATTGAAGTGTGGTTCAACTTTTAATCCTTTTTCTCCTGCAATTTGTTTAGCCTCTTCAAAAGTCATTGGTTTTCAAAAGTCAATCCCAGTAGCTGTTTTAACGGCATCAACCATATGAACTCTAGCAAACGGTTTAGCTAAATCAATTTCAACTTCCCCATACTTGATTTGTAAACTATTATTAACAGCAAGACTAGTTAGTTGGAATAACTTTTGGGTTAAATCCATTAAGAAGTGGAAATCTTCGTACGCCACATATAACTCCATTGTGGTAAATTCTGGATTATGACGGGTATCCATCCCCTCATTTCTAAAGATCCGACCAATTTCATAAACCCCGTTAAATCCTCCTACAATTAAACGTTTTAGATGTAATTCAGTGGCAATTCTTAAATAGAAGTCACGATCCAAAGCGTTGTAATGGGAAATAAACGGTTTGGCTGCAGCCCCTCCCTTAATTGCCTGAAGAATTGGAGTTTCTACTTCAATATAACCCCGATCATCTAAATAATGTTGTAAGGTACGAATCACCTTGGTACGGTTTTTAAATAATTGGAGTTGGTCAGGATTCATAATTAAATCCACATACCGACGACGATACTTTTCTTCAATATCTACAATTCCTGCATGCTTATCTGGTAAAGGTCTTAACGCCTTACTTAACAAACTAAAACTTTGCACTCGAATTGAAAGTTCACCATGATCAGTTTTCATAATCATTCCTTTAACCCCGATAATGTCTCCTAAATCAAGGTCTTTAAACAAGGCAAAAGCTGCTTCACCCAATTCATCCATGCGCACATATAATTGTAAGTTTCCGTTTTCATCTTGAATATTAGAAAAAACTGCCTTCTTCCCAGCTTCACGATATAAACGAATTCTTCCTGCTACTTGTACAGGAACTTGGTCAAGTGTTTGCAATTCTTCTTTTGAATAATCTTGGTACTTATCACGGATTGACTTTAAATCAGTATTGTTTTCCCATTTACTAATTTGGAACGGATCTAAGTTTTGATCAACAAGTTTTTGGTACTTTTCCCTGCGAACTAACTCTTGCTCACTAAATTTACGCTCATTATTTTTTTCCATTACTACTCCTTAAAATTGATGACTAACCTATGTTTATTTGTATTATTTTACCCTAAAACCTAACTTCGCTTTAGCTCAGACACGTTCAATATTTCTCTAAACCTAACTTTTAATCCCGTTAATATATCACTGGTTATCAAAATCACGGAAAGTCACCCGAACACTACTAGAATAATCCTTGAAGTGTTGAGTCAAATGCTGTGACATTAATTGTTCTTGATCACGACGTTGCTTTCATTCCACCACAACATAAACTGGGTTTTTCACTTTAGCATCAGCATAAATAGTTTCTAGACCTTCATCAATGATAAAAATCTTGTCTTCACTACAATTTAATAATCCACTTAACTCACTAATTTTTGTGGCATAACTTTGCACCAATGCTTTATTAGCACCTTTAATTCGAATATTTGGCATTCTGGTAATCCTTTCTTTTACTAATTATTTGTTAGTCTTATCTTATAATAAAGTTATACTCTTCTCAAAGAAGAGATTAATAAGGTCCAACTTATTGAAAACGGAGGCAGAAAAGCGTGGAAAAAATAAAAATCGGTTTCTTGGGGGTCGGTAATATGGCTGGTTCAATTATTGAAGGAATGAGTAAATCACCAGCCTTTGATAACTTCATTCTAAGTGGATTTGACCACCACTCAAATAAATTTGAACAATTAAATGCTCAACAAGAAATTATCAAAAAAAGTGACAATTTAGAAGAGTTCTTAAAAAACAATGACGTTATTTTCTTAGGAATTAAGCCTCAAAGTTTGACTACCTTCGCTAAGAATTGTGTTGATGATGTTAAATATACAACCCTATGAAACAATAAAGTGATTATTTCAATGATGGGAGCTACCTCTCTTGAACAGTTAACCAACACCTTCCACCATCCTAACATCATTAGAATCATGCCAAATATTAATGCTGCAATCAGTCAAGCCACTAGTGCAATTTGCGCTTCAAATCAAGAACTAATTAATAAGTATGAAACGGTTTTAAATAGTTTTGGCGACACTTATATCATTGCAGAAAAAGATTTTGAGTTGTTTGCTGCAATTGCTGGGAGTGCTCCTGCGATTGTTTATCTCTTCATTGACGCAATTGCTAATAGTGCAGTCAAACAAGGAATGAAAAAGGATTTGGCGACAAAGATTGTTGCTAGCATGGTCGAGGCAAGTGGAGCTTATGTTCAAGAAAAACTCGCTTGAAACCAAAACGCGAGAAACTTGATTGACGTGGTTTCTTCACCGGGCGGAACCACAATTAAAGGAATTTTAAGTTTGGAAAAAAATAAGTTTGCTGCAAGTTTAAATCAAGCAATCGAAGCGATGTTATCAAAGGATAAAAATTAGTCCATGTTTCGTTCAACAATTATTACTAGAGTAAGAAAATGCCTCCAATTTGTTTATGCTTTGTGGTGAAGTTGTTTTAAACCTTGACATATTCCTTTTAGAAGAAGCAAACATAACCAAGTCCAACTAAAAAAAATGAACAACGTGATGAAACGGTTTTACCACACGCCCCAGTTAGTTATTAATGATTTTGATAACATTAATTTCTTTACTTTTTCTAGCACTGATAACTTGACCTTAAGTGGTTTGACTTATATTCCTCACCCCAATTCTCATAAGTGAATAATTTCTTTACACTGGTTTGCTGGAGACAAGTTCTTTGGTTTATATCACGCCCAGTTTTTAACTAAGTTAGGTTACAACGTGATGAGTTTTGACTTTCGAGGGCACGCTAAATCTGATAATGATACTTCTACTTTAGGAATAAAAGAGGTTCGCGATACATTAGGAGCATTGGCGTGATTAAAAGCTAACCACAATCCTGAACAAGTCGTCTTACTAGGAACAAGTATGGGGGCTTATATTACTAATCATCTTTCTTTAAGTGATCCAAAACTAGTTCAAGAATATAAAATTAAGTTCGGAATTTCTGATTGTGGATTTGGCAGTTTAGAATCATTATTTCAAAATGTTCGTAACCGTCATTTACACCTTGTACCAAAACGAAAAACTAAACAATTAGTAAAATGACTGCTTAAAAAGGGGAACAAGGTTGAGGCTAAATCTAATATCAATTTATTTGATGCTAATCTTTTTAAACTAATTGAGCAAGGTCACACCCCAAGTTATCCAATTTTCTTTTCCCATGCCAAAAATGATGGGGTAACTCCTGGTTTTGACACTATGCAGTTAATTGATCAACGAGCAAAGTTAATTCAAAATGATGATTACATCCTTTATAATTACTGTATTCATACCCAAGCTTTAAGAAGTCACTTTAAAACTCACGTTCGTGCAATTAGTCGTTATGTTGCTCTAATGGATAATAATCAAACAGAATATGAGCAATTAGTTAAGGAATGAAAACTTGATGAAATGATTACTAAAAAAGATTTAAAAGACGAAAAATTGAGTTAAAATTAAATTACAATCCCACAAAAAAGACCTTTTAAGGTCTTTTTTTCCCATCAAACACTTATATGTTGCTATAATTAGCACAGTTAATTTATATTAGATATAAGAGGTAAAAGAACTGAATGAAGAAATTATTAGCAATTTTAGGGTCAATTGGTTTAACCAGTACTGCTGCCATCTCGGTGGTTGCTTGTGGAGACAAAAATAACTCCGACGTTGATGGTGATGGGAACATTGTAGTTAGTCCTACCATTACTAATGGAAGTTATAATTCTGATAGTAAAACTTTTATTGCTCAATATGGTAGTGATAAATACCAAGAGCACAAAATGAGTTTTTCTTTAAACAAGGTAATTTTAAAAACAGAAAACATCCTTGTCACTACAGTTGAAGGAAACAATGTTGACCAAGAAGCTGGACTTTGAAACTTTTGAATTTCTGAAAATGGTGCTAATACTGTTTTTGAAATTGAAGATAGCAGTTTAAATGGAGCGACAATTCAAATTAATCTTGATAATCATTTATCAATCATTTTTAAAATCGTTATCCACCAAGATGAAAATATCGTTGTTAATAACGTTATTAACGGAAGTTATAATTCAAACACTACTACGTTTACTGCTAAATATGGAAGTAGTCAATACAACGATAATGTAATGCGCTTTTCGTTAACAAATGTTAGTCTAAGTGAAAATAATCTTAATGTTGTTAAAAGTGATGGGACAAAAGTTGAAACTAAAGATGGGTTATGAAGTTTTGTTGTTATTGATAACACCACGACGATTCACATCGATGATTACCATTTAAATGGAGCGATAATTCAAATTAATTTGGATGGTTATAATTCAATTACTTTCAAAATTGTAATCGTTCAAGACAAAGAAATCGTGATCAACAACACTGTTGCTAATGGAAGTTATAATTCTGATAGTAAAACCTTTATTGCTAGTTATAGAAGCGCGCAGTATAGTGACTACAAGATGAGTTTTACCATTAATGATTTAACTTTGAATGCAAATAATATTGTAGTTAAAACAAGCGATGGGGAAGTGACTACTGGATGAAGTTTGACTACAACCACTAATACGACAACAATTAGTCTTGATGATTACCATTTAAATGGAGCGACAGTTAGGATTCAAGATGTAAATGGATATTGACCAGTGACTTTTAATGTAGTCATTAATCAAGATCAAAATATTGCCGTTGGAAGCGTTACCAACGGAGGTTATCAAGCTGATATAAAGACTTTTATCGCCAGCAACCCAAGTAGTACTTATAAAGGTCATGAGCTAAGTTTTGCATTGATTGGTGTAACTTTGAGTGCTGATAATATCGTAGTTAAGAATAGTAGTGGAACAATTACTACAAACGGATGAAGTTTCAAAACAAGTGATGAAAATACTACTATTACCATTAATGATTACAGTCTAAATGAAGCG
>Ga0153951_1000192_pt1 | contig 22494 bp, 30 predicted proteins | sample TSNJ035MetaG_FD_102278 | JGI IMG/M metagenome (GOLD analysis project Ga0153951, IMG submission 102278) | Attine ant fungus gardens microbial communities from New Jersey, USA - TSNJ035 MetaG | ecosystem: Host-associated > Fungi > Mycelium > Unclassified | place: USA: New Jersey, Wharton State...
CAAGAGCTACTAGGCTCATTACCAATCATGCTCCTATAGGTGAATATAGAGCAAGATTCTTCCCAGATAAAACTAATTCCTGTGCATGCAACAACAACCAACTCAAAACATGACATCATGTGCTATGTGAATGCCCACTCTACAGAGGATACAACTATGTTGGCTATGTCTTAAGTAGGATAGTTGATTTCCTTCAAACCAACCCTTGTGTATTCTGTTTTCTAGATAGCATAGAGTGACTTGTAGACATCACTAACTAAGCACATCTCCCAAACCTTCCCCACCCATAATCCTCACTCTGTTCTTTATATATTTAAGTAGCTTATTTAAGTAGACATGTCTACCACAGACTGCGTTCGAGCACCGTGTAATAAATTGTTGATTTTTTTTTTAAAAAAAAGATAGATAGCATATGACATCTATACATCTCATTTTCAATTAGGATAAGCCAAGCCTTGAGGTTGTACATCTTGTGCCAAATTTTTTCTGTACTAGTAAGAATTTACATGATAATGAACCAGCAACACAACGCAGAGACGAATCCACCCTTATATATTAGAATGATGAGTTAGCCCTAGAAAGAATTTGAACAGGACGGGAGGGCGAGAGAAGAGGAAGACTGACTGTTGAAGAAGAGCTTCGAGCTCTTTGATCCTCCTTGCCTTGCTTTCGTTAGATTTTTGGAGTGCAAGCAGCTTTCTCTCCAGCTTCTTGACATATTCGGGGACAGCGATGAGACTCGAGATGACGGACTGTATTTGGTCAGCATTGAGATTCGATGGATCGACGGCATCCTGTGGCAGGAGGTGGGCGGCAACCTGGTCTGGGCTGGAGGGGGGGTCGTAGATGGTAGTTGGGAGAGCGTCCTGGATGGCCTTGAGGCGTTTTGCCTTGTCCATCGATGCTGAGTCAGCAAGAGAACACTTTGCACAGTACGATGGTGCACACGAGAACCGAGTATTTTGGGCCTGAACCGGGGAGGACGGCAGGGCTAGTGGTGGAAGTTATTGAGATGGAAGGGGTGTATATGGTCTGGGTTGGGGTTGGGGAGAGCGAGGCAGGTGCGGGGTTGGCGACGACAAAAGGACGGCTGACGGGGGACTGGGCGTACGCGATGAGAAGTGGAGGGACACGGCTGTACGGGGGAGACAGTGCACTGGGGCTGGCACAGCGGCTAGGTGAGGTAATTAAATATGCGGTGAAGTGGCAGTGCTGACTTGGAGCAGCGACTCGACTGGGGGCGGGGGTGTTTGTGAGTGCGGATGTTCCCGGGTCGCTGATGGGAGCGGCAGAGAGAGTGATAGGGCGGATGTTCCCGGACGGGAGTTGCCGAAGATAAGCGGGATTTACCGAGTGGCAAGAGGAGTAATAATAATAAATTGATTACGGGTTGTGAATGTCTGCGTTTCGCGCTGTGCACTCTTTGCTGGATCTCTGTCCACGGCCAGATGCAAGTGCGTTCACACGGAGGCTCAGCGCAGACGGCGTCTATCTTTCTGTATGTTCTTTTTCTTTCTCCATGTCCATTTTCTCATCTGCAAACTCTTCACAGCCCCTCCGCCAACTTTCCACCCATCTCATTGAGACCTACCGCATCTGCAACCCCTCATTCAGCTATCTACCAGCTCACAATCCCCGTCGAGTCCTCACAAAACCTAGCAAGGCTGCCCACAACGATGGCTACGATAACGAAGACTACGACTACATCCTCTACGTCAACGACTGCCTCGGCTCAGACGACGCCCACAAGTCCTCTCTCTCCCCCTCTTTCGCTTGACACCCCTCACTCTTTTCCCTAGGTATCTCATCCTCGACATTCTCGGCCAGGGCACCTTTGGTCAGGTCGTCAAATGCCAGAACATTAGAACACATGAAATCGTCGCCGTCAAGGTCGTCAAGAACAAACCTGCCTACTTCAACCAGTCCATGATGGAGGTTACCATCCTCGAGCTCGTCCGTCTCTCGTCCTTCATTCCCATCTACCCCTTTTAATCTCCCCTCCTCATCCCAGCTGAACAAGACTTTCGATCCCACCGACGAACACCATATCCTCCGCCTCCGCGACTCTTTTATCCACAGAAATCATCTCTGTCTCGTCTTTGAGCTCCTCTCCTCCAACCTCTACGAACTCATCAAACAGAATCAGTTTCAGGGTCTTAGCACCCAGCTCGTCAAAGTCTTCATGGCTCAGCTTCTCGATGCTCTCACCGTCCTCAAGGAAGCTAGACTCATCCACTGCGACCTCAAACCCGAAAACATCCTCCTCAAATCGCAAGTGGTATTTCTCTCTCTCTGGGTTCTCATACACATATCTCTACTCACACAGTCTGCAGTCTCCCCAGATCAAGGTCATCGATTTCGGCTCAGCTTGTCACGAACGACAAACCGTTTATACCTATATTCAGTCTCGCTTTTACCGCTCTCCAGAAGTCTTACTTGGCATGTCCTACACTTCCGCCATCGATATGTGGTCTTTGGGCTGTATCGCCGTCGAGCTCTTCCTAGGCCTGCCCCTCTTTCCCGGCACAAGCGAGTACAATCAGTTGTCCAGAATCATCGATATGCTTGGGTCTGTCTCCCCCTCTTTATGCCTACCATCTCTCATTTCCACAAAGCATGCCTCCTTTGAGCATGCTCAATACAGGCAAACAAGTTTCCCAGTTTTTTGATTCTTACCAGGTCTGGAACGCTCATACCAACCAAAACGAACGCAAGTACAAAATGAAAACAATGGACCAGTACGCTAGGGAACATGGAACCCACGAACAACCCGGCAAACACTACTTCAAGGCCTCGACTCTCCAGGATATCATCAACACAACCCCCATCCCTCAAGTAAAATCTTCAAGCAGAAGTTCGGGTAACGAGCTTGACAAAGGTATTGTTGTCTTTTCCGCACACACACGCACACAAGACAGACCGATTGATACAGAAATGGCAAACCGTGCTGCTTTTATTGACTTTTGTCAGGGCCTTCTAACATTGAATCCCGTTACCCGATGGACTCCTCAACAAGCACGTATGCATCCCTTTATCACCGGCGAAAAATTCACCAAACCTTTTGTCGTAAGCTGGTCTTTCCACGCCCCCTTTTCTTCTGATATCATCCCCTGTACAGCCTGATAACCCAATCGTCGTTTCACATCCCCACCTCATACCTGGCTCAGTCATGGTAGATACATCAAAGAGACCTTACGGTGGTCTTGTTCCCTCTCAACCCAAAGGACAGCGAGCTTACTATGATGCGGCTGCATATAACCACCAGTTGGCGCAACACCAAGCGTATACCACTCAAGCAGCAACACAAGCAGCACATACGACTCGCAATCCATACATAGTCCTTCACCCTCCAGTCCATCCACAACAGGCACAAGTACCTCCTCCCCCTCCTCTTCCTCAACCACCCCAGAACTCGGGTGCGCCATATCAGAATCCACCCGACGTGAACATGTCAAGCGTGGCTAGTCTTGGCGGATATCCATCGCATCAGATGCATGTACACTCAGGGTATAGCGGTGGTCCATCAGGGCCTCAAGTCAGGCAACATCAAAATCCCAACATTGGCGGTGGGCAAAATACATCATATGGTGCACCATCTCAAGCGCATTTGAATCCTGTTTCGGCACCAAATTCGAGTTCTTCGAATCGAACACGCGCAAACACGATCAGTCAAATGGATACCATACCTCCTGCTCTTGCGCGTTTGCAACATATGAACCAAGATGTTATCAGTGGACGAAATGCGCTTACACCTGTGCTTAATCGAGATGATGCGATGAGAGAATGGGAGAGGAGGCAACAGGGTGGGAGAGCTGCTCAAGTACCGGCATATCCTCAACTTGAATATCTTCAACAACAAGCCGAGATGGCCGTGATCGGTGGTCATGCATGGGCGAATACTATACCCCCTGTCGCTACAGGTGGTCATCCTCTTGTGCAGTTGAATCATGCCGGGCACCGATATAACCCTCCCCAACCAAGTAAATTGCCTCATTCGTATCATCCACCACCGCAGACACCAACTTCTGCCACGGCTGGTCCCGCGCCTGCGATTTTGGTGGATGATGAAGCGGGAAGCAGTAGTGCGACCGTGAGGAGAGATGCAATCTTGTCCAATGTGAGGAGTGCCGCTAGGGGCGATGTTGGTCCTCAACAGACGCCCTCAGGTAGCATATACGGGGCGGGAGGCCAGATGCAGCTTTCATCGTCGATGAATGTCTCAAGTCCTTCAGGAACCTATTCGGGTCCCATGATGAATCGTTATACTGCTACATATGGTGGATCTTCCGCTCAACCTCAAAGCGCACAGCAAAATCAACAGTCAAATTCAAGTGCTGGAGGTTCTGGTGGCGTATTTGATTCGATGGACAGAAGATCAGACCTTGGTAGCATATTTGTCCCTATGCAGCCGGACAACTACCATCAACCACCACCCTCTCAACCGCAGCAACAACAGCAACCACAACAGTCTCTACAGCCCCACGGTGGGCCAGGATCAGGGGCTAGAGGTCATGTCATATCTCCGCAGCAGATAGTACCTTCGTCGTTCTATGCAACGGGTATTGTGCCCAACGTTGTGCCTCTCTCTTCGGCTTCTCAGGTTCCCGTCCAAGGACAATCAGGGGCAGGAGGAGGTTCCACTGTGCTCAGGAATCCATTCACGAGTATGCCAGTATCTGATCCTAGTGTTGTGAATCTGGGAGGGAAACCGCAGGATGTGCGGAGAGGGAGTGGGATGGATGTCTGGCCCAGGTAATGGGAGTACCTTGATTTGGTTTTTTTTCGAGTTGTGGGCTGAGGTAGTTTACTCTCGATTGTGAAAATAGCAGAATGTCGATGCGTTGCGTTCACATTTTTTCTTCCTATCTGTCCCTCGTTCTTACAGAATGTCCCTTTAACGACGCTAGCAGTCTAATGGCTTGGATGACTGTGTTTTTATATTCAACTCCTATCCAGTAAATGCTGACAATGATCAATTATCCTATTTTCTCTCGTCCGACGTGCGCGACGATAGGCAAGAAACAGATCTCAATGTATGTGTGGGTGCGCATTCCTTTGAATGTCCTTTTTCACAGTTTGTCGAACATTTCTTCGATTTCCCAAGCGCCAGCCCAGTAATGAATTTGGCATTTGAGACCTTCTTTTTGTGCTTCTTCTTCGATACGTTTTGAGAGTCCGCGATGGACTCTGCAGAAAACGATATCTTGATGACGAAGGCGGAGGATGGGGCAAAAGTCGTTTGATCCGTCGCCGATGTAGATGATTCGATCAAAGATGTGATTGTGACGGTTGAGAAAGGCTGTTAATTCTTCACCTAGTGTTTATATTTTTGGTTATATGAACCCCTTTCCCTCAGAAAACAAAAAGAAAGGATAGTGGACTGATTATATTTACCTTTACACATATTTGGGCTACATCCGATTTGACATGTATGTTGATGAGGAGAAGAAGGAGGGATACGACGATCGAGTTTTAAGAGATCACCTTGCCATGTTGCTGGGTTGGTGATGATTTCAGCGAAGAGGTTTGAAAGCGGTTGTGGTGCTTGTGGTTGTGGTTGTGATGCTTGTGGTTGTCCTTGTGGTTGTCCTTGTGGTGGTAGTGATTGAATTTTGGAGTTGAGGATGGTGGAGATGAAGATGGAGTTGGAGTTGGAAAGGCAGAGAAAGGTGGATTTGCCTTTGGAGTGGAGGGTGGTGATGGCTCGAGTCATAGCCGGGTGCTGTTTTTTTTCATTCATTGGTCGGTTGAGGAAGAAAGAAAGGAGGGAGGGATGAAGGAATAAATGAAACTGACGAATGGCATGATGCGAAGACTGTGTTCGATTTGTTCGCGTATGATTCCACGGGAATGAGCTTCACAAAGAGATTGAGCACTGTTTTTGGCATTGAATTCATTTGTGTGTGTGAGAGAGAGAGAGAGAGAAAAGACATACACGAGATCCGTCCATTGTATTTCATTTTTGAGATTTTTCATCTTACGACGAAGGTCAGGTGCAAGGACTTCGAATACCCATCTATCCGTATCTTGGTCTGCCATTGACCTAAGGTCAAAAAGGTCGTTTTTTTCATCGAGAGTTGGTTTTTTTTTGTTAGGATAGGTGAAAAAAATGCGTTACCAGTCAAAGTCAAATATGATCAGTTGCTGGTTGATGGACATGGTGGTGGTGAAGAGAACAAGGAGTGTGTCTTGTTTCTTGTTTTTGATAGATGATAGACTATCAGTGAGTATTAGATATTAGTACCAGTCGGTCGTTGGTGAAGTTAGGAGGGTTTAGATGATAAGATAAGAAAGTGATGTAGGTCATCTCATAGCTTATATAATCTATGGATTCATTTTTTCAATGCCTACTATAGTGTGTACGGCAAAGGTATCCTGCAAAAAGCTCCCAGGCCTGCTTGAACTCACCGATTCTCATCTACAATGGACCCAAGAACATGGTAGATCACCATCGATACACCTGCCTAGGACCGAGTTGTCTTGTAAGTCGCACAGAATGACACTGCTTGTTTGTTTGTTTTTTTACTTTGGGAGCTTACATGCTTTTTTCCCTTCCCTCCTTTCCTTCTCTTCTTGGTAGCATTGTTCTGTAGCAAAGAAGGTGCACCTCAAGTCAGACTCAAAGTCGCGTTGTTCACAGATGAAAACGGTCATAATTTCACGTTCGTCTCGCCTAATGCTCGCAACGAAAGGGAGAAGTTTAAGAAAGAGTTGACTGGTATCGTTTCGGTCAACAAAACTGCTGCCGAAGCTGGATCTCGAGGGCCTCCACCTGTTCCTATAACTCCTTTAACCGCTACTCCTACTACGCACAAGACGTCGAATCTCAATGCACCAACACCAACACCTCATGTCCTTGGTCGTGTTCCTCACCCTCACCCTCCTCTTCTTCCTCTTCCTCCTTCCCGAGCTGTGTCTGTCACGAGCGAAAAGCGAGCAACTACACCTACTATCGTTGGAGTTGACCATGCCAAGGACTTCAAGCTTCGCAAAAGAGTCCTTATGAGTAATCCGGACCTGGCAGCTCTGCACAAGGATCTCGTCATCGGTGGTCAAATTACAGAAGCAGAATTCTGGGACGGGCGAGAGGTATTCCTTTCTAACCTAACTATCATTCTTTGAGGTAGTTTACATGTGTGCAATTTTTCTTTGAATAGCATCTATTGTTGGCACAAGCTGCAACAGACAATCAACAAAAGGGTAAACCCGGGCAATTGGTCGACCCTCGCCCAGAAACCGTGGAAGGAGGAGAAATTAAAATTCGAATCACACCCCAACTTGTCCATGATATCTTTGACGAATACCCTGTAGTGGCGACAGCCTATAGTGAGAATGTGCCGAACAAAGTGAATATTTGACTTGATTCCTAATGGGTGATTCACTATCAGCTGACTGACGTCTCTCTTTTCTTTGACAGCTCACAGAAGAACAGTTTTGGAAACGTTATTTTCAGTCTAAACTTTTCAATGCACATCGAGCTTCTATTCGATCGTCTGCTGCTCAACATGTAGTGAAAGATGACGAGATATTCGACAAATATCTAGAGAGAGATGATGATGGTGAGCCTATTGAATTCTCCTACTTCACTGTAATCACTCACCTCAACTAATAATAAAGAATTGGAGCCTCGGCGGCAGAGGTCAGATCCAGTACAGGCTTTCATTGACCTTGCCGCTACCATGGAAGATCACGGAGAGGTAAACTATCACAAGTTTGACTACTTCCAACCCCGTGTGGCTCATCATGAGACCTTTGCTCTAGACCGGCAATGAAAAGGATATAACAATGCAAGCAGGTCGACAAAAGGGTGCCCTTCCCTTAATTCGCAAGTTCAATGAGCATTCCGAACGGTTATTGAACTCTGCTTTGTATGCCACCCTTCACTCTTTGTTGGCAATTTTTCGTTAATGACCGTCGATTATACAGGGGTGAAGTACATCCAACAAAACGCCGCAGACTAGATCCAGGAGAAGTGAGGGAATTGGTATTTCTCTCTGCAGAACTGAGTTGTCTGAATCCTCCGACCTCTGTAGGATCCATACTCGTCTATAGAATATGATGATCTCCGGAACGATGAGGCATCGGCGGGCATTCTGCTAGAGATGAAAGACAGGCAGAGATATTTCGAAGGACAAATGGCAAATCGGACTATGGAAGATGCAGCTGCCAACAAGGTGCACACTTTCCCAAACCGCTTTTTTCCCCCTTGAACCTATGTGCTCATCGTCATTTCCACAGAGTCTAGATCACCAGACTATCCTTAACGAGACAAAGCTTTGTTTACAAAATTGGGATACAAACCTGACTGAAGTCGGTCTTCCAAGCAACTCCTCTATCTATCATCGCGCAATGTGTACTGATGGGGTTGGTCTTAGCTCAAAATCGAGCGCAAGGCGGGGGATAGCGCTTTGATAAGTATGACGCAAAATGTTGCAGCATTACTTGACGTTAAATCGCGAAAAAGTCTGTGTTCATGGCGACATTGATTTTCTCACCATCTATTTGTCACTTGGGCAAAATGCCCTTCCCCCTTCCAAAAGAGTCTACCTCTCTCTCTCTTCTCTCATCCAACCTCTTCCTACAGTATCCATGCTGACCTTGGATTTTCCCTCCCTTCTCTAGGTGATATTCCAGAGGGGTTGTTCCAGCAGATGATTACATGTCATACAGCAGCCAACGAGTTTCTTCGCCAATTTTGGTCAGCAATATACCCCTCACCGGTCGATTCGCAATCTATCTCCTCAATTGCCACACCTGCCCAAAGGGCTTCAAAAGCTGCTAAAATGGTCGGCTATCTCTCCAAAACTCCAGAAAAAGTAGAAGCACTCGTGCGCATGGCCCAACAGCATGGTGTCAATGGATCAAAAGTGGAAACGGTAAAGATATTTTTATATATCTGGATCTTTTGTTTTTGTAGTTGCTTTCGCCTCATGATTCTCTCTCTTTTGGTTTGCTTTTTTAGGCTATGAAGCCCATGTTGAACGCTGTCGATCGGGCCCTCAATTTCCAACGCAACAAGAAACCTTAACAAGTACTCTCCGTTTAAGAAGTCGTTATGATTAACGACAGCTCACTTGCTTGGTCCCTGCACAACACACTGTCTCTCGCAACACTCGTTTTGACTCCCTTTGACCAGGCCCCATCATGCATTCTTCATCTCAGTCTATTGTTAATTGTATAACTTAGATACAACATGTCCAAATGATTTAATTAGAAACTGAAATTACACAACGTACAAAATACAAAGCAGGCGGAGTTAAGCTATCAGGCACGCAAGATAGAGTGAAACGAGCAGATGGAAAAAGGTCATGATCCATATGGTCGAGGTGACTTCTGTAAGTGTTTACCGGAAGAAGTCGTACATTCGTATGTTGTGTACATAACTAGCATATGCAGAAAGAGCGCGTAACAAACGAAGAACATTCGCGCCCGGCGATTTCCCAAGATCGATCTTGTCAACAGGAGAACACCCCTTTCGACAGGGTTCAGATTATGGTATGCTCGTGTCGCTTCCTGTGGGTGATGTTAACAATCCAGGGGAGAGAAGCGGAATCAATAGAAGTCGCCAACAATGAAGCTTTGTGTTGCGAATGAATAGTAACGATGTCAAATCGAAAAAGCCACGCGACTGAATCACGGGCATCAAGTGCCAACACTCTGAAATCTCAGGTAGGGTACTGAACAAAAGAGTTGCGCCGGATTCTCTCGATCGCAGAAGAGACAAAATTCGAATTGGCAAATATCAGTAGATTCACTCACCCTCCCTCTGAATGCCTCAAACGGATTCATAGCCTCTTCGTATCTTGCTCTATATGTGCTCAAGTCATCCCGGCCAACTGGAGCAGGAAGGGGGTCGAGCTGGGATACAGGAGGGCGAGATCCGGCCTCTTCCCTATAGCTCTGCATATATCGAACCTTCTCATAAAGCTTGAGATTGTCAGCCTGCAGACTTTTGATTTCTACCCGTAGTTCTGATATGATCTGGTATTGTTTGCGTGATTCCTGTACAAACGGATGATCAATTTGATATCAGTACACATGACAGGAGACAGAATAGAAGAGATCCCTGCTGGTCAGGAACTGCGCATTATCAGCGCAGAGGGCAGGAGTTTGATTAGACTGTTGAAAGTGTCGCGCGGTACTGACCTCTTCTAGCTCGGCATTTCGCTGTCTGAATCGGTCCCGTTGGCTAGTGACGATCGGAAGGATGGAAGTGTCTGCTGAAGTAAATGGTATAGGTGTTGATCTAGCCGAAATTAAACCTCCTGAAGCCTGAAAGTGAATCAATGCCAATTAGTATTATGTTTGACATACAGGCAAAGTGGATTGGAAGTACACTGTGTCCATACTCCGTAAGGCATAGAGGCTGCCCTGGCTGCGAGAAGGGGCACTGAATAACATCGTTGGGAGACTTACCGTCGATTTTTGGGACACACCCAGACTTGTGAGTACATCTTCTGTAGACATATGCGCACCATCGCCGTTAATTTTCGTACTATTTGAATCCATGTACAACAGGTCATTCTCAAGCTTCTCGCTCAAAGATTTTTGTTTCTCCAGCTCTGACGTCGCATTTTCCAAGTGGGCTTGCGATGCCTCATGAGATGCCTGGAGCTCGCTGTACAGTATCTATGCACATGGGATGTTAAGCGTTGAGTAGCCAGTATGCCAAGACCAATACAAAATTGCCATGTGAGCAAATTCCCAAGGCATAGTCAAGACCTCGACGTACACGGAGCTTTGTTAATTCTTCGACTATACGTTTGTTTTTTGTTGCAAGCAGAACTTCCAAGGAATCTCCATGCTGACTATTGGCCTTCTCAGCATTGGGGTTAGGAAGGTGTAAATCGCTATCTTCTTCTTCTTCCAGCCCGGCAAACTCCACATGCTGATGGGAACGTACCATGTCAGTAATAATACTCGGGATTCGAGGGTGCAAACTAAGAATAAGAAAAACTTGCCTTCATGATCTGGAGTTCGCGCTTGATTTCATCGTAATCATAGTAATGCTTGAGTTTCTGCCTTAGCTGGTCAATTTCCGACACCTTTAGAAAGAACCAAGTCAACTTGGGAGGCCTATATGTGATAGAAGCGCGGGACACCTTTTTCTGAAGCTCTCGACTAAACTCTTCAACCCTCTTATTTAGAACAGTCACTGATTGAGCAGAATCAGTCCGTTGCTGCTCCAGAGCACGCGAGAGCCGTTCTGACTCTGTTTCTAGATCGGATATCTGTGTTTCAAGGCCCTGGATGCTATGAGAACACCTTAGTTCATAAATTGATGCATGCGAAAAGCAAGCACACCGGTCCGAAGCCTCACTACCGCTTTTCATAGATTCAATCTCTGCTCGCAGTATCTCCTAAAGACGTACTAGTCAGTGGAGCTTTGGAAAGCAAGCGCGTTCGACGAACATTTCGACGTTCAACAGTTGCGACACGACTCGTCGCCGCTTCCAACTCCGCGGCAACCATATCAAGCTCGGCCAGCTTTGCCACAACCTCTTCGTCTAGAAAATGTATATGGGATAAAGCTAGGTGATGAGTGGTATCAAACCTACCCTGCCGTTGACTGTGGTCGATGAGTCTGGCCTGGTTTGTCTCATTCGACATTCGAAGGTCCTTGAGTTGGTTCCTTGTGAGAGTCAGTTGTCGTTGTAAGTTCTGCTCGCTGAAGGGAGACCATCAGCGGTTAAGTTGGGTTACAAAAAGTGTGAGACCTACCGCTCTTCGTAATTGCGCAATTTCTCATCGTATGTTGCGTTGAGCTCATTCGCTTTTTGTGCGACCTTATCTTGAATCATGTCGTCCATCTTAAATAATCTCAGTGACACCTGACAATACCAGATTACAGTTGCTTCACCTTTCCTTCAAGTTGCTCGACTTTGCTCTCTAGTTTTCTCTTCGCTGATTCCACCACAGAGAAGTCGCTCACTTGTTTCCTGAGTTCAGCATTCTCCTCGTACAGTCGTTTAAGCTCAATCTCATGTTCAAGGGCCTCGGCCACTTTCACAGCTTGGTCCTACACCTGTTGTCAGCAGGTGAACTCCTATCAAATCCGAATGTTGGCATACAACAGCGGCCTCAAGTAAAGGATATGGGTCGGGTGCTTCAGCCAGGATCTTATAGACATGTAAGAATGCATTTTCCGATGTCTTGGAACGTTTCGTGAGACTATCTATCTCTGTCTGGTACGCTGTCAAAGAGGTGAGTACGAAGTAAGGTCTACGAAACGCTACACACACCCTTGAGTAGGCCTTTGAATGCATTTAGTTTCTCTGTGTCGGATATCTTCTTAAAATCTTTGATTTAAAATAAGCTGCCTCCTCACGACAAGGGCTCCGAGGAACAAAAACGCATACCCTTCGTCTTGTCAGCCAGAGCTCTACGCCCAATGACACTCTCCTTTTGGTTCTCGACTATTTCAATTCCCTGTGCATCCAGGGTCTTCTGCAACTCAGAAAGATTTATGTCTGATATGAGACATCAGCCCTGACTCCCGCTCGGGCAAAGTTCAACACACCCCGCCATGTTGTCAAAGCACCAGAAAAATTTGTTTCTTTGGACATGAATCTGGAGAGAGAAATATAGTGAGGCTGACGTGGGACGCGTTTGTGCACGTGATGTACTATTTTTGACGCCCTCGCCAGAATTTTGTTTTTTTATTTGTGTGATAGTGAAGAATGCTTCGCCAGTCACTGAGAAGCTGCATCCTCGCACGGCCCCTTCGCAGAACAGCCTATGTCCCCCCGTCCCAGCTCCCTACAGATCGCGCCATTCCCCCTCGACAAAAACCAGCACCAGAGTCTCCCAGTTTCTATACTGCCCGTCCTGTGTACTACGACCAGGTTGCCTCATTAGAAAAGGCCCTGGCAACTACAAGAGCGTCTCTCAAAAACCTCCATCTTCTTCCTCTCCCTGACTTTGCACGCCACAGTCTTCCTTCACTTCACCCTCTATGGAAAACCCAAGCCGAAATGTCCGAGGATTTTCAGGACAAACTCTCCACAGCTCGTTATAGACGAGTGACCAAATTTCTGAACCAACTCAACGACTACCACCGAATTGCCGAGACCGCCGGACACCCCACGCTCGCCAACGGCATTCGCAACATCGTCAGCTTATTCGAAGCTGGGAACAAGGATGCTCGACAAGCACGCGGGAAGAGGAAGAAGGTCCTGCTGGATGAATATGGGAGGTCTTATACTGTTGGAAAGCGCAAGACGAGTTCTGCGCGTGTCTGGATGATTCCTATCCAAGAGCCTGAGCAAAAGGCAGCACCAACATCCATTGAATCTCTTCTCGACTTGGAGGATGTTGTATCCAGAAAACCGATAGTCGTACCTGCAACCATCCTTGTCAACAACATTCCTCTTAATGAATATTTCCCCATCCCGGCAGACCGTGAGCGAATCACACGCCCACTTCGGGCAGCTGGTGCGCTCGGTGGTTACAATATATTTGCTCTTGTGCGAGGTGGTGGGACGACTGGCCAGTCAGATGCTCTCCGTGTTGGTATTGCCAGAGGCTTGATTGCCCACAATCCGGCACTTGAGAGACCATTCCAGAAATGTGAGTGTCCCACTGTCCTTCTGTTCTTTTATTTTTCTCATCCATCATAGCGAAACTTTCCCGACGTGACCCGCGTATGGTAGAGAGGAAAAAGACCAACTTACTCAAAGCTCGCAAGGCGGTACGTTGCTCTAAATTCCGACTTTGGTATCACGGCTCACACCCTTGCTCACAGCGGGCCTGGGTCAAGCGATAAATTTATATATTCCTTACCCCACCCACCCTTTTATCATGATAACATTTGCTACCTTGATTACTACTGGCCCATCCCCTATCCGACATGCTAAAGAGACCATAAACCAAAAGGTGATCATGAGCATTTCTCAAAAAACGAGCCCTCATAATGCCAAGATAATATATGAACCAATAATAAAGATAATGAGATGAACGTAATGCCGCTGTACATGACACCACCTGTAGTCTCCTGAAGCGTGAAGAAAGTATATCACTGGAACCATATCTGCTGTACTTCGGATTGGGCAAATGCAATATTACATGCCGGACATTTACGCTGTCGTGTTTGTATCCGTTTTTCGACACACTCCTTGCAAAATGCTACCAATAACTGTCAATACAATACATAGGTGACAAGCGAAAGAGCGTACTATGCATGCACTTCGTGATAGCCGTTGATCGGAAGTTAATACGACACGTCGAGCATTTCAGTATCGACTAAGATACCATATCGGTCAGTATCATTGCAATTTAAACCAAGTTTGCATACTTTGAGGTTCTCAATATCTGAACTTCCGGGCGTCGTCGTTACAGTCTCCTTCATTCTTGCAGCCTGTCGCTCTACCTCTTTCTGAGCTTTGACAAGTTCATCTTCAATCTGCCGTAGCTCCTGTTTCTTTTGCTCAGCCCAAGTTTTCTCAAAATCTCGGTGTTTATGTCGTAACTAAGATCCAGCGGCATAAGCAACACAAATAGACTGGAATAAAAACAGACATACCGCTTCATATCGGCCTCTATCCATCTCTAATCTTGACACGAGTTCAGATCTAGCTTTCTCCCGAGCAAGTAGATTCAAGTTCAAAGTATCCATCTGCTTTCTCTGAGCAGCATTCTCTGATGTTAACGATTGCTATCAAGGGCCAACTGCGTCAGATGCACCCAACAATTCACCTCCAATCACTTACAATTTGAGCGGTAAGATTTTTCTGAACATCATGTAGAGTTTCCACAGCCATCTGTTGCTTTTCAACTAATCTCTCCTTATTCTTTTTTTCGTTCTCCAGTGCCTCCTTCTCCCGTACAGCTGCATAATATCTGTTATCTGACCGGGCTTTCTGCAGAAAACAATTTCAGTTTGAATCTCCTCTCCAATGGACACTAATCTGACCACTCACATCCATTTGACTTTTTGAAAGCTTTTCCTCCAGTGAGCTGAGGTCAAAAATCTTGTTCTTGATTTGTCTATCAAGTGTTTCCCATGCACTCGTAATCTTTTCCAGTTCCAAGTAGAGCGACTTCTCAGCCTTTCCGATAATGTAAGTCCTCGAATGAGACACTTACAAATAATTTTACCCACCTCGGTTCGTTGCAGTTCTAACAACTTATACTTTTGCACCTCATCCTCCTTCTCTCTGAGTAACCTAGATAGCTCTGCCAGATCCGGTGACATGTTGGGTCCCAAAAGGATCTTGTATTGTTCCAATTCCTCTGTCAAGACTGCCGCTCTTTGAGACATCTCGACATGTTGAAGCATAGCTTGCTGTACATCCTCATCGTACGACGAAATCGTCTGCTGCATAGCCGTAATTTGGTGTTGAGCCTGCCTGCATCAGCGTAAGACAGCCACAACATGATTATCAATGAACAAAATACCTCAGTTGCTCGTCAAGAATCTCCCAGCGTTGCCGTGATGAATCCTCCCCGTGAAGATAAGTCAATAGCAGCTGTTTATTCCCGATATTAGCGGCAACATGGGCTTTACATTGATTGAGGTCTATCTCTAATTGTGCTATACGTTCCTATTCAAGACATCAGTAATGCATTAAACAGGATGGAAGATTACACTGACTGAACGGCTGTCAACTAGGAGTTTCAATTGCTCGAGCGATGAGGCTTTCACTGTATCCTTGTGGCGTCTTTCTACAAGCTCTGCAGCCTGTTGATCACGCTGCTCGCGAAGTCTCGCATTTTCCGCGTCACGCTTCTGAAGCATAACACGTAGCTCATGTACTTGTTTCTCCGTTGCGGACTGGAACACAGTTGAACACAGAGGGAGCAGAAAGAAATATGGACGCACCATTAATTCTGAATTGTACTTCTCCTTGTCTTCTGTCAGACGTTGAATTTCTTCCTGGAGGACTCCCAACATCTTATATCTCTCCCCTAGGTCCGCATCTAATCTGAGAGCAAACTGCACAACATCCTTGTAAGCGGCATGATCGTAGATGTGGTCGCCCACTTCTCTCATTCGAGACTAAATTTAGATTTGGGTCATTAACAAGGATGGTGAGTAATTAGCCACGTACTTCTGCCTCGATTGCGGCATTCTGATCACGAAGACTGGCAAGTTGTCTGTTGAGCTCAATTATTCTGGCTTCACGGTATTTAACTTGTTCCTGAAGCGTTGCAAAATCATACATGTCGTGGTCACCATTTGCGATTGTTTGAGGGGGTGGTGTAACCGACTGCTAGAGGATAATCAGAGAAAGCGTAAATAAATGATCGAGGACTCCCACCAAATACCGAACCACTCACTGAAGGAGAGGACGGCTTTTGCTCCAGCTCCTCCGTCCCTTCACTCTTCGCCTTTCGAGCCTCTAGCGCTTGTACGGTCTTACTGCGCGAACGTTCAAACCGGTTTTCCGCAAGAGTAAGCTGAATTCGGATATGATCACGTTCTTCTTCGCTTTCTTGAAGCTTGGAGCGCAGAGTGGCAACTTCAGACTGAAGTGCTGCAACCTGATTTTTTCATTCACCTTTAGCTCCCCAACTAATAGCATACACAGAACATGGATCACCGTTGTTGTTGCCTTGTACGACTCCAAGAAACGGCTGTTGTCAGATAGTCGGATATGCGATTTGTTGCTGAGGTAAAGAAAACTAGTGATCAGCGTCCGAGTGGCGTTCGCCTCCTTTTCTAACGCCGATGTTAGTTCTCTAGAAGACTCGCCTGCCATGACCTTGGCCAGGTCAGGTAGAGCTGTGAATGGTAAGTTAGAAGCTCATACCAAAAAATGGAAGCATTACCTTGTGAGTCAATACCAACCTGTGTTAAGTCTTCCGGTTTAACCAGTAAGCGGATTGTCTCAACAAGCTAGCAAAAAACAAGTCAACTGGATTAGGTAGAATATCAATGCTTCAGAAGGCCCACCTGAGTCCAACATGCGACAATAGCGGCATAACTGGCTTCACAAGTATTTTTCCGTCGTTCAAGTTCAGCAATGCGGGTTTGACAACGCTCATTCTCGCGCGAGTAGGAGAGCATTCGTCGATAAATTGCTTCCTTCCTGAATTGCTGAAGAATTTATGATGAAACGAGATGAAATGTAGAGTAAATAAAGCGTAGTACCTCGAGATTGTCGAGAGTCGGTTCATCAGAATTGTGGTGGGCACCATTCAACTCAAGGCTACTGCTGGCAATAACACGTTTCTTGCTAGATAAGAGATCATCTGGGCTGTCTGCATGAGGTCTCTTGCGAGACTCGTGTTGCATCGTGAAAGAAAGAAGTGAGTAGGTAGAGTTGTTCAAGCGGCCAAACAATTTGCAACTCCGTCGTTATTTCACAGCACACCTAATTTGGGTTTGAATGTCACCACAATAATCTATTGTATCTGCAGTCTAATTTTCCCTTTCAAATCCAATATATCACAATCCTGACTACTTCCGTCACCAATCTGTGTCTCGACACATGCAAAGTCCAGGCTCTACAGTATCCAGTTAGTCAGGGTGTGATATATCCTAGTTCTAACACACCTTTCCAAGCACAGTCATCGGTTGATCTACTCATGTCAAATTAGGTCAGAAATCATCGCACAGGTCCAACACAGCCTACTTACGCCAGATGCATGTATCATACACTACACCTTGTGCTGTGGTAGCAACGAAAGCCCTCGCCGTCTTGAGATCAGGACGGTTATCTTCCCTGTTCTTCGCAGCCACTACCAAATACCTGTCAGCTGTTTCACTCAACCCCTCCCCGGATCCCTGCCCCATCGGAATGAACGCTTGATTTGTAAATGGGTGACGCTCCAATGTTGTAAGTTCGACAGTTCCATCCACCCCAACTCCTGTCAAAGGTTGGCATCGAAAGACTGATATGCCAGTGGTAGCTCTCGCGCCAGACGGATAGGAGGAGGCAAGTAAAGAGAGTTTGTGGAACTTGCTTGCAGTACCAGCATTTGCAGCAGTGATTTTGGTCCCTTTCGGCGCAGCATTGTGGTCGCCATAGGCTTGTATCACCTGACCGAAAGGCGCAAATGCCTCCGGCGTTAGGGGGAGTACAGGAATGGTGGTCTGCTGCGTAGGCGTAGTCTGCAAAACAGTTGCTGTTGCCGAAATGGCTGCTACTTGGGCATCGGCAATTGTTACTGCAGCCTCAGTCGATGCTGTTGACACGCTGCTTCGCTGACCAATCAATCGCACACGTTTAATTCCTCCGTCTGGATATATCGTTAACCTCGCGTGAGTGAAAGTCTTGCCTTCTACGTTTTCCAATTGGAAAAAGTGCTGTCTATGCGGACCAAGCTTGGTTTGGGGTAAGATTGAAGTCCAGGATAGCTCATCATCCCGCTGTGTCTGCCAATCGATATCATGGTCGCTAAACAAAGCATGCAGTTCACAACTCTCTGGGAAATTGCCTTTGAAATGTGCTGTATCAATTTCTACCTGTTCAAGATTTCCAGGTGTTCCTCTTGAACAATATGAGGTTTGCCAATTCACATAATTGTGGATACGCACAGCTTTATGATCACCCAGTCTTTATGACCCTCAGCTCTGCTTCGCTTGGTCTCCCAACCATCACCCATATGCTTCCCCCGTCCTGGCAAAATAAGATTAGAACCAACTCCAAAATGTTGATCCGAGACAAATTCTACGCGGCCGCCCGCGAAAACATGTGCAAGATCAAATGACTTGGTAGACCACACTGGAATCACTTGACCATAAACACGGAAACGGGCCTATATCATATGGAATGTCAATGCACTGATATCCTGAAGTGAGTCAACTTACAATGCCTCCATCCGGATACATATTGAGTTTGACATAGTTAATGGTTTCGGTATTCGGGATGGAAAAGAGATGGTGGGAATCTGGTCCCACTGATGTCCTGGGTAGGATTTCGCCCCACTGCATGTCCTGTGAGCCGACAAAGTCAACCGGAGATCAGAAATGCTTACGCGGCTGTCAGTGTGGAGTGGGTCCCCTGCGGTGGTGTACGTCGCTTCGATTGAGACTTCTGGGGCCTCATTTCCTGACCATAGGGATTGAGACCTCGGCAGACTTTGGGTTCAGCAAACGCACCATTAAAGTTGGATGTATCAATATCGAACCCCATGACTTTTCCGGGTGTCCCCAATTGAATGATGCACCTATCCAATTGATGCCTTCCTCGAACGCCAACAAAAATCAACTCACCAATCGAAAGTTGAATTATGCCTACGGCTTTCCCAACCACTAAACAAAGCACCGTTGGGTCCGAATTGGCCTTTCATGCTTGGAGCAGGCTGACATAGGCCACCTTCCTTGAGCACACCAGGAACCACGGCTTCCAATAATGTTACTCACTTCCACCAACAATAAATGAAATGCTTCCGCAAAGAATTCATCGGAGACGGCAGCAATGCGCCCACCGAGAGCAACACTCGACAATTCTATTTTTTGCATGCGATCACTACTGATCAACGGATAGATTAGAATGGCTGCACACCTGTCGTAGCGGAAAACACATCATTAAATTGACCAAAGGGTACTGCTTTGGATGACATGAGACAGCGCTTTTAGGTTGATGAATAGTTTGAGGATGATAGCCAAGGACTGCAAGGACTGTTTAATCGCTCCCTTGGTTGGGTGAAACTAGTTCTTCAAGGTATGCAATCCAAATAAATAGAGATAACGTGAGAAAACCCAGATCTAGAAGCAGAGGTTCTTTGATCGCTTCCGCTTTCAGCAATTCCTCCTCCGTACCGACGACCGCAGTCCAAACACTGCTCCAAAGGGAATACAATAGTCTTCATTTGGAATTCCCATCGAGTTATACTATATCCTGACTCCTCACAAAGATCATAAAGAACAGTCATATGTCTTGTTCATTACTCAAAAAGCAACAAAGATAATTTCGACCGGTCAACCGTCTACTATGGAAATAGGCCAAAAATAATTGACATCTACACATGCGAGTGGCAAGATGCGATCATGACTATACGGAATCCCGCTCCAACAGCGGAAGCCGACTACTTCCTTTCAAGTAGGACGTTTACCATACGCCTCGAGGTCCTGATATCCCACCTTCAACTGGTCAACACTGAGGACATGTACATACATCTCATCTGAGAGAAACCCCCGATTGATTGTACTTATCCTTCCCCTGAACCCTTTGGCATAAATATTAAAGCCACGATTAAGCTAGGTACCAGAGAAGTGAACCTTCTTGCGGTGTTTTTTCAACATCCGCACAATGTTATTTATGGGTACACAGCCTAACGCATTATGGTCGAGGTCCACGAGGCGAGATTTCTTCTCAACATCTAGAACCTATGCATTTCTGCCCGGCCATGTGTTAGTGGGTGGTGCACAGTTCACCCTCTACATGCACTGAAAGTCTTAAGCTATCAACTTCTAGAAGAATCTCCACTCGTTCACAATCACAAATGCCGGTAGTTTGGTTCAGAGCCATTAGCACCCTCGAAATTATATACTTTACCGAATCTTCTGGGTCAAGTCAGTGAGTTCCTTCTGCTGGCACTGATAGCATGACGACAGTGCATTCCTGAATCTTGACTGATACATGATTAGATCAAGGCACAGTTATGCCTCCGCGGTAAAATATTATCACAACGACCACAAAAATTTAACTGTTCACTCGAAGTTCTATTTATATGATTGTTCCATACCGAGCAGGATGACGAACGAAATGCTCTCAATGATCTATCGATGGAGCTAAAACCTAGACAAAATCCGAATGGTGATAATTCCACGCATTAAAAGCCCCTGACTAAGATACGGTATAATCGGTCAACAGGATCCCATTCCAGAATGTACTTTGAATCTCAACTTCTATTGCCAATCAGAAATACTGATCGCAGGGCAACGAAACATGTCATCACAAAGCTTCCAAAACCCATGTCAGTTTTGATGGAATAGCAAGGACTTCTTCGAGGTAGATATGCTAATACTGCTGCGAAAGGACGACTTCCAACCCCTCGCCCTGGAGCTTTTTCAGCCGCCTCATATCCCCCATGTGGTTCGTTGGCAACTCCACGTCTAGGAGGTTCAGTCGTGCAACTTGATTGTTACAGCTCTTCCAGCGCGATTCAACCATGTTAGCGATCACACCATCTGGAGAGATGAAGCAATTTCCATGTATCGTCAACTGCTGGAGGCTCGGCAAGAAGCAAGAGTGAGGATATTCTCTGCCATCTGTGTGTGAGAAACTGTGAGAGGCGGGAACGGCCAAAAGATCCAAAGCTGCTTGGGTGACGAATGGATCTAAAGTCCAGCCCTTCGTGTCTTTGATCACGAGTTCAGCGAGTGCTTGCAAACCTGGATGCTGGACACAGGACTCAAACTCCTGACTAATCATTCCAGTGTCATGAATTTCAAGCCGTTGGATACGACAGCCTGATCGGGTAAGGAATGCGTCGAACTGCTCCTGAGCCCAGCGGTACTGCTCGAGGGGCCCCCTAATAGAGACCGTAAGATCAATCAACTGGGGCAGAGTGAGTTGGTCGAGAAACCGAGCTAAGGATTCAAACCCAAGGTTTATTGAGAGTGTGTGCAGCTTCGGAAGCTGTAGAGGATCATACAACGGGAAACCCTGTGTGATATCAATCTTCATCGAACAGCTCTCAAGGTTCGGGCACATATTGAAAATCCGGAGTGCCGTTTCGACAGCAGGAACGTAATCGAGGGAGAGATCCGTAAGCTGCCTCCAGGGAAGTTGGGCGATACTATGTCCTGAAAGGTAGAGTCGGGGAACTCGTGACACATGAAGGTTGCGAAGCAGGGGAACGTGACTGAACACTCTGAACAAACCCTCCTCATCTTCCTCTGATAGATTGTCTAGGACGGAGAGCCAGAAATCTCTCAACAGTGGAAGGTCTTTCGTGCCAGCTAATCCCAACCGAGTGGCAAGAGGGCCAAAAAGTTCGAAATGAACCTTACCCCATTGAGAACTACGCTGTTCGAAGACATCGAGGATGCGACCAGCAGCGATACAGTTCGCGAATGATTCGTTTTGTTGGCGAAGGGCTAAATTCAGAGGAAGTGCGCCAGATCGTGATAACCATAGCGCAACTAAATCTGGAGCAGGAACAGCAGCTCCTAATCGGATAAGAACCGACAGAGAAGTCCATAGACGGGGCGAAGAAAAAACTATATTCCGCCATTGCCTGCAGACATGGCATAAGAGCAAAGGTGCGTATTGGGGGCTGTTGAATGTCTCTCTTCGCATGAAGACGGTGCCCTGAGCCGCGTTTGAGGGCGTGGGCAAGCACCAGAAGAAAACTTGCTCCCATATTTCGATTGGAAGGTCGTTGAGAAAGACAGCAAGGCCCATACGAAAGGATTGGGAAGATGAGTGATACACATCCGACCAACAAGTTTCTTGTGCCAGCATTGCATGAAACAGTGAACAGTTTCACTTTTTATTTTTCCGGTACGTAACAAAAATAGTTGAGACGAATCCTGTCCATTGCCGGTCAATTACAAAACTATGGGTGCAGGCCAGGTCATGGCCGGGGATCACAAAGAAA